>WNFC01000545.1_pt1 | contig 48917 bp, 45 predicted proteins | sample 5400541 | NCBI WGS metagenome assembly WNFC01 (sample SAMN13153342, study PRJNA577476) | soil metagenome | isolation source: 120 cm saprolite under Douglas fir tree site 2 hole 2 replicate 1 | place: USA:California | collected 2015-04-18 | reverse complement strand
TGAAGGAGATCGAGAAGGGCATCGCCAAGTCCGACCTGGGGCTCACCCCGAGCAACGACGGCAAGGTGATCCGGCTCACGGTGCCCTCGCTGACCGAGGAGCGGCGCAAGCAGCTGGCCAAGACGGTCGGGAAGTTCGCGGAGGACGCGCGGGTCGCGATTCGCAACGCGCGCCGCGAAGCCAACGACAAGCTCAAGGCCCTCGCCAAGGACAAGAAGGTGTCCGAGGACGAGGAGCGGCGCGGCCACGACCAGATCCAGAAGACCACCGATCGGTTCACCGTGAAGATCGACGAGCTGGCGAGGAAGAAGGAGCAGGAAGTGATGACGGTGTAGTTGGCGGCGGGGTTCTGCGGACAACCGTCTGGCTCATTACCGTTTAGTTCTTTAAGCTCTTTTGAAATGCGGGGGCCCAGAAATGGCCCCCGCACTCCCCCAGTCTGCGGACACTCGTGGTTGGTGCGTGCCCGGATCTTGTAAGCGCTCGAAATACCTTCTTGTTTTTGCCGTTGGTGGGGGTTTTTCCTGGCAATTCTTAGGGGGCTCACGTAACATGGCCCGATATGGCGGCGAAGGCCGGGATCTCCGCGGCGGTGTCGGAGCTGTCGACGCTCCACGAGGACGATCTCAAGCAGCGCATCCTGGCCCGGCCGCGCCCGCGGCACGTGGCGGTCATCATGGACGGCAACGGGCGCTGGGCCACCAACCGCGGGCTGCCGCGCGTGGCCGGGCACGGTGAGGGCGTCAAGTCGGTGCGGGCGGTCGTGCGCACCGCGGGTGAGCTCGGCATCCAGTTCCTCACCCTCTACGCGTTCTCCTCGGAGAACTGGAACCGGCCCCATCAGGAGGTGTCCACCCTGATGGCCCTGCTGGAGCGGTCCATCGAGCGCGAGCTGCCCGAGCTCATGGAGCGCAACGTGCGCTTCCGGGTGATCGGCCGTGCGGACGGGGTGCCCGCGCGGGTGGGCGAGCGCATCCAGCGGCTCATCGAGACGACGTCGCGCAATACCGGCCTCACCCTGCTCATGGCCTTCAACTACGGCGGTCGCGACGAGCTGGTGGACGCGGTGCGCGCGCTCGCCCGCGAGGTGCTGAGCGGACAGTTGCGGCCGGAAGATATCGACGAGGTTCGCGTCTCCCGCGCGCTCTACACCGACGGCATCCCCGACCCGGACCTGCTGATCCGCACGAGCGGGGAGCTGCGTCTGTCCAACTTCCTCCTGTGGCAGGTCGCCTACACCGAGTTGTGGATGACGCCGACCCTCTGGCCGGATTTCGGGGCGCGCGAGTTCTGTCTCGCGATCGCCGACTTCCAGCAGCGGGACCGCCGCTTCGGGAAAGTTTGATGTCCCGAGCACAGGGCGTGCCGCTCTCTGGGTCGGTCGAGCAGGCGGTCCCCTCCCACCGCGGAGGGCTCGTGCGCCGGCTCCTGAGCACGCTGATCCTCCTGCCCCTGTTCGTGTGGATGGTCGCGGACGGATCGGTGTGGGTGTTCGGGGCGGTCATGGTGCTCGCGGGCGCGCTCGGGCAATGGGAGTTCACCGGCATGTTCGAGCGGGCGGGCGTGCGGACCTTCCGCCTGCTCGGGCTGGTGGGCGGCTCGCTCGTGACCGCGAGCTTTGCGCTGCCGGTGTCCGAGCGGGTGGTGCTCACCGCGGTGCTGCTCGCGCTGCTCGCGGTCGGGCTGCTGCGGCCCCCGGCGGCCCGCCCGGCCTGGGAGCCGGTGGCGGTCACCCTGTTCGGCGTCTGCTACGTGAACTGGCTGCTCGGCTACACGTTCTGGCTGCGCGATCTGGACGCCGGTCGGGAATGGATCCTGCTTCTGGTTGGGGTCACGTGGCTCGGCGAGACCGCCGCCTACCTGGTCGGCTCCACCGTGGGTCGCCACAAGCTCGCCCCCGCGATCAGCCCCGGCAAGACGGTGGAGGGCGCGCTCGCGCAGCTCGTGATGTCGGTGCTGGCCGCGCTGGGCGCGCGCGCGACGTTCTTCCCGGCGCTCTCTCTCGAGAGCGCGGTCGTGGTCGGGCTCCTGCTCGGCGTGGTGGGCCAGGCCGGCGATCTCCTCGAGTCCGCCATCAAGCGGAGCGTCGGCACCAAGGACACCGGGCGGCTCATCCCCGGGCACGGCGGGATGCTGGACCGCGTGGACAGCCTGCTCGTCAACACGCCGGTCCTCTTCTACTACGCGACGTACGCGAGGTCCCTGGGCGCATGAAACGGCTGACCGTGCTGGGGGTGACCGGCTCCGTGGGGCGGCGCGCGCTCGAGCTGGCCGAGCATTTCCCCGACGAGTTCCGGGTGGAGGGCATGGCGGCCCGCGGCTCCAACCCGGAGCTGCTCGCGGAGCTGTGCCGCCGTCACCGGCCGCGGGCCCTGGCGGTGGCCGATGCGGGGGCGCTCGACGCGGTGGCGCGCGCGCTGGGGTCCCCGCGGCCCGAGCTGCTCGCCGGTCCCGCCGGCATCGTGACGCTCGCCGGGGAGGTGGAGGCCGACGTGCTGCTCTCCGCCATCGTGGGCGGGGCGGGCCTCTTGCCCACCATGGCCGCGATCAAGAGCGGCAAGAGCATCGCGCTGGCCAACAAGGAGACGCTGGTCATGGCGGGCAGCCTGATGACCGCGGCGGCCCGGGAGCGCGGCGTCCCGCTGCTGCCGGTGGATTCCGAGCACAGCGCGGTCTTCCAGTGTCTCGAGGGCCACAACCGCGCCGAGGTGGGAAGGGTGCTGCTCACCGCCTCCGGCGGGCCGTTCCGGACGATGAAGGCGGCGGACCTCGCGAAGGTCACGGTGGAGGAGGCGCTGAACCATCCGACGTGGCGGATGGGCGCCAAGATCACGGTGGACTCCGCCACCCTCATGAACAAGGGCCTCGAGGTCATCGAGGCGCGCTGGCTCTTCGACCTCGAGCCCGAGCAGGTGCAGGTGGTGGTGCATCCGCAGTCGATCGTGCACTCGATGGTCGAGTACGTGGACGGATCGGTCATCGCCCAGCTCGGGGTGGCCGACATGGGCATCCCGATCCTCTACGCGCTGACGTACCCGCGGCGCCTACCCTGTCCGGCGGAGCGCCTGGACCTCACCCGGATCGGGCCGCTCACCTTCGAGGAGCCGGACGTGGAGCGCTTCCCGTGCCTGGACCTGGCGCGCCGGGCCTTGCGGGAGGGCGGGTGCGCGCCGGTGATCCTGAACGCGGCCAACGAGATCGCGGTCGCCGCCTTCCTCGCCGGCCGCATCCGCTTCACCCAGATTCCCGAGCTGATCGCGGAAGCGCTGGCGCGGGTGCCCGCGCGGGCGCTCGACAGTATCGACACGTGCGTGGACGTTGACACCCGGACGCGGGCGGCGGTGCGGGACTGGCTGCCCGGCGGGGTCGCGGCCGCGATGAGATAGGGGCCTCATGGCAACGGTGCAGATGCTCGTCTCGTTCGTGGTGGTGCTCGGCATCCTCATCATCGTGCACGAGCTCGGCCATTTCTTCATGGCCCGGCTCTGCGGGGTGGGGGTCGAGCGGTTCTCGGTCGGCTTCGGGCCCGTGCTCTGGCGCTTCCGGGGCAAGGAGACCGAGTACTGCCTGTCCGCGATCCCGATGGGCGGCTACGTGAAGATGATGGGGGACGATGAGAACCCGCTGGAAGGCGGCAAGGCGGGCACGGTGGATCCGGCCAAGGCCTTCAACACCAAGTCGCTCGCCGCCCGGTTCCTCATCGTCTTCGCGGGGCCCGCGATGAACTTCGTCCTCGCCGTCCTCATCGCCGCCGCGATGTTCATGTTCATCGGCCGGCCGGTGGCGCCCGCCGAAGTGGGGCGCGTGACCGAGGGTGGGCCCGCCGCGCAGACCGGGCTCCGGACCGGCGACCGCATCGTCGCGGTGGACGGCAAGCCGGTGCAGTACTGGGAGGACTTGGCCCGCGTGGTCCAGACCGCCGGCGGTCGCCCGCTCGAGGTCACCGTGCAGGGGCGCGACGCCGCCCCTCGCAAAGTCGTCCTGACCCCGGTGCAGGCCAAGCGCAAGGATCTCTTCGGCGACGACCAGATCGTGTGGGAGATCGGCGCCTCGCCGTACCTGCCTCCCGCCATCGGCGACGTCATCCCGGGCGATCCCGCCGAGCAGGCGGGGCTCAAGGCGGGCGACGTGGTGGTCGGGCTCGAGGGGCAGCCGGTGATGGCCTGGGACGAGCTGGCCGAGAAGATCCACCAGCGCGCGGGGCAGCCGACCCGGCTCGAGGTCAAGCGCGGGACCGAAACGCTGACGATCGCGGTGACGCCCAAGAAGGGCAAGGTCCCGGGCCCCGACGGCAAGGAGATGGAGGTCGGACTGGTGGGGATCCGGCCGGGCGGGGCCACCATCATGGTCCGCTCGAATCCGCTCTCCGCGATGTGGGAAGGGCTCGCGTGGTCCACCGACGTCACGGTCAAGACGGGCATCGGCCTCTACAAGATCGTGGTCGGCCAGCTCGACCGGAGCAATATCGGCGGCCCGATCCAGATCGCCAAGACCGCGGGGGAGCAGGCGCGCCAGGGCATCGTGAGCCTGGCCCTCTTCACCGCGGTGATCAGCATCAACCTCTTCCTGCTCAACCTGCTGCCGGTGCCCATGCTCGACGGCGGCCACCTGCTCTTCTTCGCCTTCGAGGCGGTGCTGGGCCGGCCGCTCTCGGTGCGCAAGCGGGAGGTCGCCCAGCAGGTCGGGTTCGCGCTCCTGATGCTGCTCATGGTGTTCGCCTTCTACAACGACTTCAAGCGGATTGGACTCTTCTGATGGGACAGTACGAGCGGCACGTGTTCGTGTGCACGGCGGGCGATAGCTGCCCGGCCCAGGGCGACGTCGAGAAATACGTCAAGACGCTGCGGGCGGGAGTGGTCACCGCCGGGCGCCACATCGAGGTCCGCGTCAACAAGGCGGGCTGCTTCTCGCAGTGCGGCCACGGGCCCATGATCGTGGTCTACCCGGAGAACGTCTGGTACGCGGGCGTCCAGGAAAGCGACCTGCCCGAGATCCTCGAGTCGCACATCCTGAACGGGGTGCCGGTCAAGCGCCTGATCTACGATCCGGGCGTCAAGGGCGCCAACAAGGTCAAGTAAGCGCCGCCATGCGCTGGACCCGGTCGCTGATCCCCACGCTCCGGGACGATCCCGCCGACGCGGAAGCCATCAGCCACAAGCTCATGGTACGCGCCGGCCTCGTCCGGCAGCTCGCCGCGGGCATCTACGTCTACCTCCCGCTCGGCCTGCGCGTGATCGAGAAGGTCAACGCGATCATCCGCGAGGAGATGAACGGCATCGGCGGGCAGGAGATCGAGATGCCGGTGCTCCACCCCGCCGAGATCTGGCAGCAGTCCGGGCGCTGGGACGTCATCGGCGGGGAGATGTTCCGCCTGAAGGACCGCAACGGGCGCGACATGTGCCTCGGCATGACCCACGAGGAGGTCATCGCCTGGCTCGCCGCCCGCGAGATCCGCTCCTATCGCGACCTGCCGCAGATCTGGTACCAGATCCAGACCAAGGAGCGGGACGAGGCGCGGCCCCGCTCGGGCGTGCTGCGCACGCGCGAGTTCCTCATGAAGGACTCCTACACGCTCGATCCGGACGCGGCCGCCCTCGAGGTGTCCTACCACGCCCACAAGGACGCCTACTGCCGCATCTTCGCCCGCTGCGGGATCACCTACGTGGTGGTGGAGTCGGATCCCGGCATGATGGGCGGCTCGGGCTCCCACGAGTTCATGGCCCCGAGCGCGGCCGGCGAGGACGACGTGGCCCTCTGCGACGGCTGCGGCTACGCGGCCAACGTGGAGCTGGCCCGCGGGGTGCCGAGTGCGCCGCCGGCCGGGGACGCCAAGCCCGCCGGAAACGTCAAGCAGGAAGAGGTGGCCACGCCCGGGGTCCGTACGATCGCCGAGGTCTCCGCGATGCTGCGGATCGACCCGGCCGCCACCATCAAGTCGCTGGTCTTCATGGGGCCCGACGGCCCGGTGCTGGCGCTGGTGCGGGGCGACCACGCGCTGCACGAGCGCAAGCTGGCCCGCGCGCTCAAGGCGGAGGCCCGGCCCGCGCACCCGGAGGAGGTCAAGCAGCATCTCGGCGTGGCCCCGGGCTCGGTCGGGCCGGTCGGAGTCCGCGGCGCGCGGGTCATCGCGGACGAGTCGCTGCGCGAGGGAGGCTACGTGGTGGGCGCCAACCGCGACGGCTTCCACCTGACCGGGGTGACCCCGGGCCGGGACTTCCCGTGCGAGTGGGCGGACCTGCAGGTGGCCCTGGCCGGAGAGGGCTGCCCCAACTGCGGCAAGCCGCTGCGGATCGAGCGGGTCATCGAGGTGGGCAATATCTTCAAGCTCGGGACCAAGTACTCCGTCCCGCTGGGCGCCACGTATCTCGACGAGCGCGGCCAGCAGCAGCCGATCGTCATGGGCTCCTACGGCATCGGACCGGCCCGGATCGCGGCGGCGGCGGTGGAGCAGCGCCACGACCAGGACGGCATCGTCTGGCCTTGGGCCATCGCCCCCTTCCACGTGCACCTGGTGCCGGTGGCGGTCAAGGACGCCGCCCAGATGGCCGCGGCCGAGGAAATCTACCGGGATCTCCGGGCGGCCGGCATCGACGTGCTCATGGACGATCGGGAGGAGCGGGCGGGCGTCAAGTTCAAGGATGCCGACCTGCTCGGGATCCCCATCCGGGTGACCGTCGGCAACGCCCTCGCGAAGGAGGGCGTGGTCGAGCTCCGCCCGCGCAGCACCAGGACCGATCGACGGGTGCCCAAGGCGGAAGTGGTCGCGGCGGTCCGGGAGATGGCGCAAACGATTTCATAGGCCGGGCATGGCGTCGGGGGCCTCGGCCCGCTTGCAGGGGTCCAATCCCTGTGCTAAAGTCCTGAAAAAAGTGGGCCAGGCCCACTTTTTTTTGTGGGGGTGGCGGCATGGCGGAAGATGCACAGTGGCTCGACCAGATCGAGGCGGTCGTGGCTCCTGTTCTCGCTTCGCGTGCCATGAGCCTGGTCGACAGCGAGTGGCGGCGTGAAGGCCGGCGCTGGGTGCTCCGCCTCTTCGTGGACAAGCCGGGCGGCGTGGGCATCGCCGATTGCCAGGCCTTCAGCCGGGAGGCCGGCGACGTGCTGGACGTGTCCGGGCTCATCGAGCCGGCCTACGATCTCGAAGTGTCCTCGCCGGGGCTCGACCGGGTGCTGAAGAAGGACCGCGAGCTGGCATGGGCGGTCGGCCGCGACGTCCATTGCTGGGTGGCCGAGCCCATGGAGGGGCGCACGGAGTTCTCGGGCAGGCTCCTGGAGGTGTCCCCGGGGACATTGACCCTGGAGGAGACGGTGGGGATGCGGCGTGAGATCCCACGCCGGCTGGTGACAAAGGCAAGACTCGAAGTCGTGGCGTTTGGGCGGGTGAAGCGATGATGAACAAAGATCTCATATATGTGATCGAGCAGATCGGGCGCGAGAAGGGGATCAGCAAGGAGGTCCTCTTCGAGGCGCTGGAGTCTGCCCTCCTCTCGGCCTCCAAGAAGACGATGGGAGCCGCCGACAACGTGCGGATGGAGATCGACCGCCGCACCGGGACCCTCCGGGTCTTCGCCCGCAAGAAGGTGGTGACCACGGTCACCGACCCGAAGCTCGAGATCGGTCTCGCCGAAGGCCGCAAGCTGAACGGTGAGGCGGAGTTGGACGACGAGCTGGAGATCGAGCTGGCTCCCCAGGAGTTCGGGCGCATCGCGGCCCAGACCGCCAAGCAGGTCATCCTGCAGCGGGTGCGCGACGCCGAGCGCGACGCGGTGTACGCGGAGTTCATCGACCGCGAGGGCAAGATCGTCCGCGGCACCGTGCACCGCATCGAGAAGCGGAACGTGGTGGTGGAGCTGGGCAAGGCGGAGGCGGTCATCACGGAGCGCGAGCAGCTTCCCGGCGACCGCTATAACCCCGGCGACCGGCTGCGTGCCTACATGTTGGAGGTCAAGAAGACAGCCAAGGGTCCGCAGATCCTGCTCTCGCGCACGCATCCGGGCTTCCTGGTCCGGCTCTTCGAGACCGAGATCCCGGAGATCGCGGAGGGGATCGTCCTCGTGAAGGCGGCGGCCCGCGAGCCCGGAGAGCGCGCCAAGGTGGCGGTGTCGTCGACCAAGCGCGACGTGGACCCGATCGGGGCCTGCGTCGGGCTGCGGGGGACGCGCATCCAGGTCATCAGCCGGGAGCTGCGGGGCGAGAAGATCGACATCGTGGAGTGGTCGCCCGATTCGGCGGTGTTCGTGGCGCGCGCGCTGTCCCCCGCCAAGGTGTCGTCGGTCACGGTTTCCGAGCGCGAGGAGGGCGCGGCCGAGGACGAGCTGCGGACGGTGCTGGTGATCGTCCCGGACAACCAGCTCTCGCTCGCGATCGGCAAGAAGGGGCAGAACGCGCGGCTGGCCGCGAAGCTCACCGGTTTCCGGGTGGACATCAAGAGCGAGGGCGAGGTCGAGGAGGAGCGGCGCCGCGACGAGGAAGAGCGGGCGGAGGGGCGGCAGGGCCTCGGCGACCTGCCCGGCGTCGGCCCGCAACTGGTTGACCGCCTGGTGGACGCGGGGCTGCATTCGCCGGCTCGCGTGGTGGCGGCCGGGCTGCCCGCGCTGCAGGAGCTGCCGGGCATCGGCGAGACCAAGGCGAGCGCGATCCTGGCGGCCGCCCAGGCGTGGGTGGCCGAGCATCCGGAGCAGCCGGTCGGGAGCGCCGAGGCGGAAGCGCCGGCGGTCGAGGACGGTGGATCGGAGATCGAGCCGACCCACTTGAGAAGCTGAAGCGGGCGAAGCGCCCGCCTCAGCGGACCTGCATCGCCTGTCGCGTGGTGCGGGCGAAGGCGGAGTTGATCCGGCTGGTGCGGGACGAAGGCGGTGTGGTGACAGTGGATCGAGACGGGCGGGCGGCGGGGCGCGGCGCGTACATGTGCGCCACGACCGAGTGCGTGGAGAAGGCGGTGCAGGCGGGGCGGCTGGGGCACGCGTTCAAGCGTGCGAGTCGTCCCCCGCAGGAGCCCGCGGTGGTCATTCTGGCGAGTCGGCCGAGGAGGTAGCGCGCGTGGCGGCACGGGTAAAGGTCATCGATCTGGCGAAGGAGCTGGGCGTCACCAGCAAGGATCTGATCGTGGCGCTCGAAGGCATGGGCCACAAGGGCATGCGGGCCATGAGCCCCCTCCTCACCGCGACGGCCAACGAGCTGCGGGTCAAGCTGGGCCGCGGGCGCGATCTGCCCGCGGAGCCCAAGCCCAAGCGCGCGCCCAAGCCGAAGGCGGCCGAGGGCGACGCGGCCGCGGTGGCGCCGAAGAAGAAGGCGGCGGGAGATGGAACGCCCGCGCGCGCGAAGAAGACCGCCGCGAAGACCGTGGCGGAGACGCGCGCGGTGGTCGAGCTCGCGCCCGCGCTCGACGCCGCGAAGCCGGCGGCGACCATCTTCCGGCCCGCGCCGTCCGTCGTTCCGCCCGCGGCGCCGCCCGAGATCGCTCCGGCTCCGCCGCTCGTCCCCGCCGCGGCCGTCGCACCCGCGCCGCCGCTCGCGCCGCCCAGGCCCGCGGCCCCGCCGGCCCCCACGCCTGCGGTCCGTCCGGCTGCGACGGCCCCGCCGGTCGAGCTGAGGCCCGCGCCCCCGGTGAGGCGCGCGCCGGTGGCACCTCCGCTGAATCCGCCACGCACGGTGATCTCGCCGCCGCGCCCCGCGGCGCTCCTGGCCCCGCCGCGCCCGGCCGCGCCTGCGCGCCCGGCCGCGGTGGCCGCCCCGGCCGCGGCCCCCGCACCCCCCGCGCCGCCGCCGGCGGCGCCCAAGCCGGGGCCGGGCGGGGCCCTGCCGCCTCCGCCCGAGCCGCCGCAGGAGATCAAGCGCGAGCTGATCAAGCTGCCGGAGTCCGTCACGGTGGGCGAGCTGGCCGCCGCGATGCGCCACAAGACCACCGAGGTGATCAAGGCGTTGGTGGACCTGGGCGTGATGGCCACCGTCAACGAAGTGCTCGATCCCACCGCGGCCAAGCTCGTCGCCGACAAGTTCCACTTCGACGTGCAGGTCCGCTCGATCGAGGGCGACGTGCTCGAGGAGGAGGAGTCCGATCCGGCGCAGATGCGCCCGCGGCCGCCGGTGGTCACCGTGATGGGCCACGTGGACCACGGCAAGACCTCGCTGCTCGACGCGATCCGCACCACCAAGGTGGCCGAGCGCGAGTTCGGGGGTATCACCCAGCACATCGGCGCATACCAGGTGGACACGCGCCATGGCAAGGTCACCTTCCTCGACACCCCGGGCCACGAGGCGTTCACCGCGATGCGCGCCCGCGGGGCGCAGGCGACCGACATGGTGGTGCTGGTCGTCGCGGCCGACGACGGGGTGATGCCGCAGACCGTGGAGGCGATCAACCACGCCAAGGCGGCCAACGTGCCGATCCTGGTCGCGGTGAACAAGATCGACAAGCCGGGCTCCGATCCCGACCGGGTCAAGCGCGAGCTGTCCAACCACGGCCTCGTCCCCGAAGACTGGGGCGGGCAGACCATCTTCATCCATACCTCGGCCAAGCGCGGCGACGGCATCCCGCAGCTCCTCGAGATGACCGCGCTCCAGGCCGAGATCCTCGAGCTGCGCGCCAATCCCGCCCGGGCCGGGCGCGGCGTGATCGTGGAAGGCCGGCTCGACCGGGGCCGCGGTCCGGTGGCCACCGCGCTGATCCAGTCGGGCACGCTCAAGGAAGGCGACGCGGTGGTGGTCGGCTCCCACTCCGGCCGGGTGCGGGCCCTCTTCAACGACCGCGGCAAGAAGGTGCAGAGTGCGGGGCCGTCCGATCCGGTCGAGATCCTCGGCCTGTCCGGCGTCCCGCAGGCGGGCGACACGATGCTGGTGGTTTCCGACGAGCGCAAGGCGCGGCAGATCGCCACCGTGCGCAGCGAGCGCGACCGGCTCAAGGGCAAGAGCGCGACCCGCATCACCCTCGAGGACCTGCACAAGCAGATCGAGGCGGGGGAGGTCAAGGAGCTGCGCCTCGTGCTCAAGGCCGACGTGCAGGGCTCGGTGGAAGCCCTGACCGAGTCGCTCGAGCGGCTCTCCACCGAGGAGGTCAAGCTCAAGGTCATCCACAGCTCGGTGGGCACGGTGACCGAGTCGGACGTGATGCTCGCGTCCGCGTCCAACGCCATCGTACTCGGCTTCAACGTCAAGGCCGACCCCAAGGCGGCGACGCAGGCCCAGGCCAACGGGGTGGACATGCGCAGCTACAACGTCATCTACGACGCGATCAACGACGTGCGGGCGGCGCTGTCCGGCATGCTGACCCCCGAGATCCGCGAGACGGTGCTGGGACGGGCCCAGGTGCGCCAGCTCTTCCCCATCACCAAGGTCGGGACCATCTACGGGTCGTCGGTCACCGAGGGCAAGATGGTGCGCGGCGCCCGCGCCCGCATCAAGCGCGGCGACACCCTGCTCGGCGAGGGCGTCATCAGCTCGCTCAAGCGCTTCAAGGACGACGTCCGGGAAGTGCTGCAGGGCCTCGAGTGCGGTGTCGGCATCGAGGGGATCAAGGGCGTACAGCCCAACGACGTCATCGAGGCGTTCAGCACGGAAGAGGTTGCCCGTACGCTGTAGGGGTCGAAGGGGCATCGACCAGTGTCGGGGGCGCGGGTGGCAGTGGGTACGGTCGAGCTGCACCTGCCGGATATCGGATCGCTCAAGGGCAAGCGCCACGCGCTGAAGGGTTTGAAGGACACGCTCCGCCGCCGCTTCGAGATCTCGGTCGCCGAGGTGGACCATCACGACGTGTGGCAGCGCGCGACCCTGGCCCTGGCCTGCGTCTCGGGCGACTCCCGCCACGCCAACGAGGTCATCTCCAAGGCCATGGACTACATCGAGGATCACGTGGACGGCTGGGTCACCGACATCCAGGTCGAGATACTCTAGCCGGGCGAGGCGCATAGCCGGGCGAGGCGCAGCCGAAGGCGAGACGAGCGAATACAAGAAAGGGTGTCAGGGGGGCAATGCAAGGCAAGCGGCTCGTTCGGGTCAACCAGCTCATCAAGGAAGAGATCTCCATGATCGTCCAGCGGCAGCTCAAGGACCCGCGGCTCGGGTTCGTGACGGTGACCGAGGTGGATACGACCCCGGATCTCAAGCACGCCAAGGTCTACGTCTCGGTGCTGGGGCCGGAGCACCAGTGGGCCGCCTCGTTCAAGGCGCTCGAGAGCGCTCGGGGTTTCGTGTGGAGCTGGCTGCGGCGCAACCTGGACCTGCGGGTCACGCCCGAGATCATGTTCCGTCCGGACCGGTCCATGGAGCACGCCGCGCATATCCAGTCGCTCCTCGCCGACCTCAAGACGAAGGCGGACGAGTCGTCGGAGACCGACTGATGAGCGCGGAACCGGCGTCCACCCCCGGCGTCACCGTCGTCGCACCGGAGCCGCCCGCCCCGCTCGTGGACCTGCTCGCCCGCCCGCGCGGCTCCGCGCTGATGCTGGGGCACGTCCATCCGGACGGTGACGTGCTCGGCACCCTGCTGGGCCTGGGGCTGGCCATGGAGAAGGCGGGCTGGACGGTGACGTACGGCGGCCCCGACCCGGTGCCCGACGTCCTCGACTTCCTCCCCGGCGCCGACCGCTGGCAGGTCTGGCGCACCGCCCCCGCGAAGTTCGACACCATCGTGCTGACCGACTGTCCCAACGACGGGCGCACGGAGGGGCTCCTCGCGGGCGCCCGCGGCCCGGCCAGCCGGGTGCTCAACATCGATCATCATCCGGACAACCGTCGGTACGGGACGCTGAACTGGATCGATCCCTCCGCCGCCGCCGTCGGGGAGATGATCTACGATCTGCTCACCGCGCTCGGGTGGCCGATCGGCCGTGACGTCGCGCTCGGCCTCTACACCGCGATCCACACCGACACCGGCTCGTTCCGCTACTCGAACACGACGCCGCGCACCTTCCGGATCGCGGCCGCGCTCACCGCGGAGGGCGCCGAGCCTGCCCTCGTCACCGACCGGCTCTACCAGCGGCGCCCCAAGGACGCGCTGCTGACCCTGGGCGGCCTGCTGAGCCGGATCGAGGTCAGCGAGGACGGGCGCATCGCGGCGCTCACGGTACCCGAGGGCGCGGCCTCCGAGGCCTTCATGGCCGCCGAGGATCTCGTGACCTATCCGCGCTCCATCGCGGGCGTCAAGGTGGCGGTGCTCCTCCGCGCCGAGGCCGACGGGCGCGTGAAGGCGAGCCTCCGCGGCAAGGGCGACGTGCCGGTCAACCGCATCGCGCACCAGTTCGGCGGCGGCGGCCACGAGAACGCGGCGGGCTGCACGCTGCCCGGGCCGCTCGCGGCGGCCAAGGCCACGCTGCTCGCGGCGGTGAAGCAGGCCCTCGACGGCCAGGCCTCGTGAGCGATCGCCACCGGGCCGGCATCCTGCCGGTGGAGAAGGGGCCGGGCGTCACGTCGTTCCAGGTGGTGGCCCACCTGCGCCGGGTGCTCCGGGCGCCGCGCATCGGGCACGGCGGCACGCTCGATCCCGCCGCCACCGGGGTGCTGCCCATCCTGATCGGGGAAGCGACCAAGCTGACGCCGTACCTGGTGGATCTCGACAAGGAGTACGTGGCCACCGTGCGCCTGGGTGTCACCACCGAGACCCAGGATCTCGCGGGCGCGGTGCTCGAGACGCGTGCGGTGCCCGCGCTCGACGCGCCTGCGCTCGAGGCCGCGCTCGCGCCGTTCGTCGGGGTGATCCAGCAGGTGCCGCCCATGTTCTCGGCGCTCCGCCGGGGCGGCAAGCGCCTCTACGAGCTGGCCCGGCAAGGGGTCGAGGTGGAGCGCGAGCCGCGCGAGGTCACCGTCCACGCGATCCAGCTCGAGTCGGTCGCGCTCCCGGACTTCGTCATCCGCATCCGCTGCGGCAAGGGTACCTACGTGCGCACGATCGCCGCGGACGTGGGCGCGGCCCTGGGCTGCGGGGCGGCCCTGGCCGGGCTCGTCCGCACCCGGGTGGGACCGTACGCGCTCGGGGCCGCCGTCTCGTGGGACGAGGTCCGCGAGGCCCGTTCCGGCGAGCGGCTCTGGCCCCGGCTCCTGCCGCCCGACAGTGCACTCGCTGCGCTGGGCGCGGTGCGACTTGGCGCAGACGCGGCCCGCGCTTTCGCGCACGGGCAGGCGGTGGCCAGCCGCGATCGCGTCAGCGGCCTGCTCCGCGTGTACGGCCCCGACGGCGGCCTGCTCGGGGTGGGGCAGGGGCTCGGCGACCGAGTGAAGCCCGAACGGCTCCTTCATGCGGATCCTCCGCGACCTTCCGTCCTTCCCGCCTGAGCTGCGGCCGTCGGTGGCCGCCTTCGGCGCCTTCGACGGCATCCATCTCGCTCACGCCAAGATTCTCGATACCGCGGTGGAGCGGGCCCGCGCCCTCGGCGTCTCCGCGGTCGCGTGCACCTTCGACCCGCATCCGACCGCGGTGCTGAGGCCGGAAAAGGCGCCGGCGCCCATCGCGACGCTCGAGGAGAACCTGGTCTGCATCGCCGAGCGCGGCCTCGACGCGACCCTGGTCATCCCGTTCACCCGCGACTTCTCGCGCATGGAGGCCGAGACCTTCGTGGACGAGGCGCTGGTGCGCACCCTGGGCGCCCGCGAGGTGGTCGTGGGCTTCAACCATACCTTCGGCAGCGGGGCGCGCGGGACCGCGGTGCTCCTCCGGGAGCTGGGCGCCCGCCACGGCTTCGTCACCCACGTGCTCCCGCCGTTGCAGGTCAACGGGCTCACCGTGTCGTCCAGCGCCATCCGCGAGGCCCTGCGCGACGGCGACGTGGAGCAGGCGCGGGCCTTTCTCGGCCGTCCCTATTCGCTGACAGGGACCGTACGGCGCGGCGCCGGCCGTGGGCGCACCCTGGGGTTTCCCACCGCCAATCTGAAGCCGGACCGCCCCCTGGTCCTGGCCGCCGGGGTGTACGCGGCTCACGCCCGTTGGGAGAGCCGTCAGGCCGAGGCGGTGGTCAATATCGGCTACCGGCCGACCTTCGAGGAGTCGCAGTACTGGGTCGAGGCCTACCTGTTCGACTTCGCCGGGGACCTCTACGACCGCGCGCTCACCCTCGACTTCCTGTGCCGGATCCGGGCCGAGATGAAGTTCCCGGGCGTCGAGGCCCTCACCGCGCAGGTCCGGGCCGACATGGCGGAGGCCCGGCGGCTGCTTCGGACACAACCGGCGGGCTGATCGCTTGAACCCCTCACCCCCGCGTGGTACACTCCGCTCGTCTTAACGCGGGTTTGAGCGGCTCAACGAACCCGTCCCAACGGAGCCGCGGTCGAGGCGCTGGGGGCGTGGCGATTGGGGGGGGAGCCCCCGGGAGGATCTTCGCATGCGGCTGTCCCCGGACAAGAAGAAGGGTCTGATCGAGCAGTTCAAGGTCCACGAGGGCGACACCGGCTCGCCCGAGGTCCAGATCGCGCTGCTGTCCGAGCGGATCAACGGGCTCACCGACCACTTCAAGACCCACAAGAAGGACCACCACTCCCGTCGCGGTCTCCTGATGCTGATCGGCAAGCGCCGCGGGCTCATCGAGTACCTGCGCAAGAAGGACTCGGAGCGCTACCGAGCTATCACGGAAAAGCTCGGGATTCGCAAGTGATCGCGGATCCTGATTGGATCGATCTCACATTCGCCCGGCTCGACCGGGTCCCTCTCGAAGTCGCCACTATCCTAGCTGCCCATTCCTAGTAGGAGGACGCTGACCGTATGACACCTCACTCTGTGCAGATTCAGATCAACAACATGCCGCTCACCATCGAAACCGGCAAGGTCGCGAAGCAGGCCGACGGCGCCGTGGTCGTCCGCTACGGCGGGACCGTGGTGCTGTCCACCGCCGTCGCGTCGAGGTCCGCCCTGGAGGGCCGGGATTTCCTGCCCCTCACCGTGGAGTACCGCGAGAAGTCCTACGCGGGCGGCCGCATCCCGGGCGGCTTCTTCAAGCGCGAGGGCCGGCCCGACGAGAAGGAGACGCTCACCTGCCGGCTCATCGACCGTCCGCTCCGCCCGCTCTTCCCCAAGAACTTCCGCAACGAGCTCCAGATCATCAATCTGGTCATCTCCGCGGACTCCGACAACGACCCGGACGTGCTGGCGATGATCGGCTCCTCGGCCGCGATGTCGCTGTCCGGGATCCCGTTCTCGGGTCCGGTCGGGGCGGTCCGCGTGGCGCTGGTGGACGGCAAGCTGGTGGCCAATCCCACCTACAAGCAGGTGGCGGCCTCCCCGCTCGAGCTGGTCATGGCGGGCACGGAAGACGCCATCTTGATGGTGGAGTCCGGCGGCAAGGAAGTCAGCGAGGAGCAGATGCTGGAGGCCCTGGCCTTCGGCCACGAGCGCTGCAAGGAGCTGACGCGGATCCAGAAGGACCTGGTGGCCAAGGCGGCCAAGCCCCGCTGGGCCTTCGACGCCCAGGCGGGTGCCGATCCGGCGCTCGAGGCCCGGGTGAAGGAGCTGGCCTCGGCCAAGGTGGTTCAGGCGCTGTCCGTGCACGAGAAGCAGGCCCGCTCCCAGGGTCTCGACGCCATCTTCGAAGAGGTGTTCGCGGCCGTCGGCGGCGACGAGGCGGTCCGGGCGAAGGCCCGCGGCTACTTCGAGAAGGTCGAGAAGGCCGAGGTCCGCCGGCTCATCGTGGAAAAGGGCATCCGCGTGGACGGCCGCAGCGTCAAGGAAGTGCGCCCGATCTGGAGCGAGGTGGCGTACCTGCCGCGCGCCCACGGCTCCGCGCTCTTCACGCGCGGTGAGACCCAGGCCCTCGTCATCGCCACCCTCGGCACCAAGGACGACGAGCAGAAGATCGAGGCGTTCGAGGGCAATGCCTTCCGGCGCTTCATGCTGCACTACAACTTCCCGTCCTTCTCGACGGGCGAGGTGAAACGGTTCGGGAACCCGGGCCGCCGCGAGATCGGCCACGGCGCGCTCGCCCAGCGGGCGATCGAGGCGGTGATGCCGACCAAGGAAGAGTTCCCCTACACGGTCCGCGTGGTGTCGGAGATCCTCGAGTCCAACGGTTCCTCCTCGATGGCCTCGGTCTGCGGCGCGTCGATGGCGCTCATGGACGCGGGGGCGCCGCTCAAGGCTCCGGTGGCGGGCATCGCGATGGGGCTGGTCAAGGAGGGCGACAAGGTCGGCATCCTGACCGACATCATGGGCAGCGAGGATCACTACGGTGACATGGACTTCAAGGTCGCCGGGTCGGAGAAGGGGATCACCGCGCTGCAGATGGACATCAAGATCGGCGGCGTCTCCATCGACATCATGCGTCAAGCGCTCGCCCAGGCGAAGGAGGCGCGCCTGCACGTGCTGGGGAAGATGGCCGAGGTCATCAAGGGCCCCCGGACCGAGCTCTCGCCGCACGCTCCCCGCTTCATCACCATCAAGATCCGCCCGGAAAAGATCCGGGAGATCATCGGCCCCGGCGGCAAGGTCATCCGCGGTATGCAGGAGAAGACCGGAGCCCGGATCGACGTGGAGGACGACGGCAAGGTGACCGTGTTCTCGCCGAGCAGCGCGGCGGCCCAGATGGCGATCGGCATGATCCAGGACATCTGCCGCGAGGCGGAGCTGGACCGCATCTACGTGGGCAAGGTCAAGAGCATCAAGGAGTTCGGCGCCTTCGTGGAGATCATCCCCGGCAACGAGGGGCTCCTGCACATCTCGCAGATCGCGGATAGCCGCATCCGCTCGGTGGGCGACGTGCTCTCCGAAGGTGACATCGTCGCGGTCAAGGTCATCGAGATCGACGGCAACGGCAAGATGCGGCTCTCGCGCAAGGCGGCGCTGCGGGACCAGCCGGCGATCGGTGAGCAGGAGAAGCTCAAGATCGCCCCGAGCGCGAGCCCCGCTTAGTGGCGTATCGCAAGAGCGCGCTGCCCAACGGCATCCGTCTCGTCACCGAGACGATGCCGCATGTGCGCTCGGTGGCGGTGGGCATCTGGGTGGAGACCGGCTCGCGGCTCGAGCCCGAGCCCCTCGGCGGCATCTCCCACCTGATCGAGCACCTCGTCTTCAAGGGCACCGCGACCCGCTCCGCCGAGGAGATCGCCCGCGCGATCGACTCGGTGGGCGGCCAGATGGACGCCTTCACCGCGAAAGAGCACACCTGTTTCTACGTGAGCGTGCTCGACGAGCATCTGCCGCTGGCGGTGAGCCTGCTCACCGACATCCTGCGGCAGCCGCTCTTCGCCCCCGCCGATATCGAGAAGGAGAAGTCGGTCGTCCTCCAGGAGATCAAGATGGTGGAGGACACCCCCGACGATCTGATCCACGACCTGTTCGCGGAGCGGATCTGGACCGGTCATCCGCTGGGGCGGCCGATCCTGGGGCGCTGGGACGTGGTCAAGGAGTTCGATCGGGACACCGTGCTCGGCTACTTCGAGCGCGAGTACGTCCCCGGGCGGATCGTGGTGGCGGTGGCCGGTCACGCCGAGCACGAGCGGGTGGCCGATCTCTTCGCGGCGGGCTTCGAGGGCTGGGGGCGGCCGACAGCCCCCCACACTTTCGCCCCGCCCGCGATGCATCCCGGCATCCACACCGTGCAGAAGCCGCTCGAGCAGGTGCACCTCCTCATCGGGCTGCCCGGGGTCTCCGACACCGCGTCCGACCGCTACCCGCTCTACCTGCTCAACGACATCATCGGCGGCAGCATGTCCTCGCGGCTCTTCCAGGAGATCCGGGAGCGGCAGGCCCTCGTCTACTCGGTACACTCGGGCCAGCAGGCCTACCGCGACACCGGCCTCTTCTACGTGTACGCGGGGACGGACCCGGCCAACTTCAGCAAGGTCCTCCACGCCCTGATGAAGGAGATTCGCGGCCTCAAGAAGGACGGGGTCACCGCCGACGAGCTGTGCCGGGCCAAGGACCATCTCAAGGGGAGCCTCATGCTCTCGCTCGAGTCCACGTCTTCTCGAATGAACCGATTGGCCTCTCACGAGATGCGGTTCGGCTCGTTCATGTCCATGGACGAGATGCTGGCCGCCATCGACCGCGTGCAGATGGACGAGGTGGACACCCTCATCCACCGCGTGCTCGACGAGGAGCAGCTCTCGCTCCTGACTCTGGGGGCGGTGGACCGCCGGCACCTCCCCCGCGGCCTGATGCGCTCCTGAGGAGGCGGCGACGATCCCCCGCTACGCTCGCCCCGAGATGTCGCGGATCTGGACCCAGGACGCCAAGTACGAGACCTGGCTGCAGGTCGAGCTGGCGGTGTGCGACGTGTACGCCAAGCGCGGCCTGATCCCGGAGGACGCGCTCGGCCGGATCAAGGGGCGGGCCCGGGTCTCGGCCGCCCGTATCGACGAGATCGAGGCGACCACCCGCCACGACGTGATCGCCTTCCTGACGAACCTGGAGGAGGCGCTCGGCGCGGACTCCCGTTACGTCCACATGGGCCTCACGTCCTCGGACGTGGTGGACACCGCGCTGGCGCTCCAGCTCCAGCAGGCCGCCGACCTCCTCCTGGCCGGGCTCGAGCGATACCGGGCCGTGCTTCGTGCCATGGCGCTCCGGCATCGCGACACCCTGTGCGTGGGACGTACCCACGGCATCCACGCGGAGCCCATGGTCTTCGGGCTCAAGGCCGCGCTCTGGTACGCGGAGGCCGGTCGCAACCTGGAGCGCCTCCGGCGGGCGCGCGAGGCGGTGCGGGTGGGCAAGCTGTCGGGCGCGGTGGGGACCTTCGCCCACGTGGACCCGGACGTGGAGGAGGAAGCCTGCCGCCTGCTCGGCCTGGAGGCCGCGCCGATCTCCAATCAGATCGTCCAGCGGGACCGGCACGCCGAGTTCTCGACCACCCTGGCGATCGTCGCCGCCTCCCTCGAGAAGGTGGCGACCGAGATCCGGTCGCTCCAGCGCACCGAGGTGCTCGAAGTGGAGGAGCCGTTCACGGCGGGCCAGAAGGGCTCGAGCGCGATGCCCCACAAGCGCAACCCGGTCTCCTGCGAGCAGGTGTGCGGCCTGGCTCGCCTCGTGCGCACGAACGCCCTGGCCGCGCTGGAGAACGTCGCCCTGTGGCACGAGCGCGACATCAGCCACTCCTCGGTGGAGCGGGTCATCCTGCCGGACTCCACGTGCCTGGTGGACTACATGCTCCACCAGATGACCCGGATCCTGGACGGTCTCCAGATCTACCCGGAGCGGATGAAGGAGAACATGGAACGGAGCTTCGGCCTCCTGTTCTCCCAGCGGGTACTGTTGAAGCTCACCGACAAGGGCCTGGCGCGGCAGAAGGCCTACGAGATGGTCCAGCGCAATGCCATGACCGCGTGGCGGGAGCGCACCGCCTTCCGCGATCTCCTGGCCTCCGACCCCGACGTCATGGCCCAGCTGAGTCTGGAGGAGCTCGACGCGTGCTTCGATGCCGCGTGGTACCTGCGCAATATCAGCACGATCTATCGCCGGGTGGGCCTTGCATGAAGGGTCGGGCCACATGAAGGCGCGGGTCCTGGTGCGGCTCAAGCCGAGCATCCTGGACGCGCAGGGCGTCACCGTGAAGCGCGCCCTGGCCTCGCTGGGCTTCGCGGAGGTGCAGGACGTGCGCGTGGGCAAGGTCGTGGACGTCGAGCTGGACGGCCTCGCGCCCGAGGACGCGCGGCGGCGGGTCGACGAGATGTGCGCCCGCCTCCTCTGCAACCCCGTTATCGAGGACTTCACGGTAGAGCTCCTCGGCGACCCCCGCTAGCTCATCCGCTGAACTGACCTCGCCTAGGCTCGCTCGGTGAACTGGAGGCAGTTGCTTGGTGAGGCGCAGCCGAAGGCGAGCCGAACGGATACAAAAGAGGGGCTTACGGTGGTAGGCGGGAGCGGCAATCTTCGTCCGGATGCCTGATCCCCTTGTCAGATCGCGAGGGGCGGGGTAGAGTGACGGTGTAGCCTCACTAAGGAGGAACACACGGTCCCATGAACTTCGGCGTGGTGATCTTCCCGGGCACGTGGAGTGACTGCGATTTTCACTACGTGATCAGCGAAGTCCTGCACCAGCCGGTGCGCTACGTCTGGCACCGCGACGCCAACCTCGCCGATTTCGACTGCCTGATCCTCCCCGGTGGCTTCTCCTACGGGGATTATCTGCGGGCGGGCGCGGTGGCCGGGCGCTCCCCGGTGGTGGAGGCGCTCCCCGAGTTCACGGCCCGGGGCGGCCTCGTGCTCGGCTCCTGCAACGGGTTTCAGATCCTCTGCGAGGCCAGGCTGCTGCCCGGCGCCCTGATGCGCAACGAGTGCCTGCAGTACCGCTGCCAGTCGACCCACCTCCTGGTCGAGAATGCGGAGACCTCGTTCACCCGCTCGCTGCGGCCGGGCCAGGTCCTCAAGATGCCCATCTCGCACGGGGAGGGGAAGTACCACGCCGACGCGGAGACCCTGCGGCGGTTGCGGGCGAAGAACCAGATCGTCTTCCGGTACTGCACGGAGGACGGGCGCATCGCCAAGGAAGCCAACCCCAACGGGTCGCTCGACAATATCGCCGGCGTGATCAACGAGGAAGGCACGGTGCTCGGGCTGATGCCGCACCCGGAGCGGGCCGCCGAGGCCGCGGTGGGCGGTACCGACGGTACCCTGATCTTCCACTCGATTCTCGGCACCCTCGTCGAAGACGGCTCGTTCCTCAAGCGGTAGCGCACGTGACAACCGGGTGGGGGCGGGGTGACCGCGGCCGAGCCTAAGGTCACGCTGGACCTGGCCCTGACCCACGGCCTCACGGCCGAAGAATACGATCGCATCATCCGGCGCCTCGGCCGGGAGCCCACGTTCACCGAGTTCGGCCTCTTCTCCGCCCTCTGGTCCGAGCACTGCGCCTACAAGCACTCGCGCGTGTTCCTGCGCTCGCTCCCCACCCGCGCGGCCCACGTGCTGCAGGGGCCGGGCGAGAACGCGGGCATCGTGGACCTGGGGGGCGATCTCGCGCTGACCTTCAAGATCGAGAGCCACAACCACCCGTCGTTCATCGAGCCCTTCCAGGGCGCGGCCACCGGGGTGGGGGGCATCCTGCGCGACATCTTCACCATGGGCGCGCGGCCCATCGCGGTCCTCGACTCCCTGCGCTTCGGCGATCCCGCCGATCCGCGCACACGGCGCCTCATCGAGGGTGTGGTCTCCGGCATCAGCTGGTACGGCAACTGCTTCGGAGTCCCGAACCTGGGTGGTGAGGTCGGCTTCGCGCCGGAGTACGCGGGCAATCCGCTGGTCAACGCGATGGCGGTCGGGCTCGTGACCAAGCGCGGCATCTTCCGGGCGCGCGCCGAAGGCGCGGGCAACCCGGTCTTCTACGTGGGGGCCAAGACCGGGCGCGACGGCATCCACGGCGCCACGATGGCCTCCGCCACCTTCGACGAGACCGCCGAGGAGCGGCGGCCCACCGTGCAGGTCGGCGACCCGTTCACCGAGAAGCTGCTGCTCGAGGCCTGTCTTGAAGCCATGGCCACCGGCGCGATCGTGGGCATCCAGGACATGGGGGCGGCCGGGCTCGCCTGCGCCTGCTCGGAGATGCCCGCGCGCGCGGGCATGGGCATGGAGATCGAGGCCTCACGCGTGCCCCAGCGCGAGACGGGCATGACGCCGTACGAGATCATGCTGTCGGAGTCGCAGGAGCGCATGCTCCTGGTGGCCGAGCGCGGCCGGGAGGAGGAAGTCCGCCGCACCTTCGCCAAGTGGGAGCTGGACGCCGTCGAGATCGGCACCGTGACCGACGACGGCTTGCTGCGCGTGCGTTTCCACGGGGCGGTCGTGGCCGAGGTGCCGGTGAAGGCCCTGACCGACGAGGCCCCGGTGTACGAGAAGCCCACCGCCCGGCCCCGGTGGCAGGACGCCCTCGAGGCCTACGATCCGCTCGCGCTGCCGGCGCCCCCCGATTCTGGTGACGCCTCCGACGCCCTCCTGACCCTCCTGGCCTCGCCGGGCATCGCCTCCAAGGAGTGGGTATACCGCCAGTACGACCAGCAGGTCGGGATCAACTCGCTCGTGCTCCCCGGCTCCGACGCGGGGGTCCTGCGCATCAAGGGCACGCGCACCGGGGTCGCGGTCACCACCGACTGCAACGCGCGCTTCGTGTACCTCGATCCGCGCGCGGGCGCGGCGATGGCGGTGGCGGAGGCCGCGCGCAACCTGTCGGTGAGCGGGGCGCGGCCGCTCGGGCTCACGGATTGCCTCAACTTCGGCTCCCCGGAGCGGCCGGAGATCCTGTGGCAGTTCAAGGAGGCGGTGGCGGGCATCAGCGAGGCCTGCCGCGCTCTTGAAATCCCCGTGGTCGGCGGCAACGTCTCCTTCTACAATGAGACCCTCGGTCAGGCGGTCCTCCCCACCCCGGTCATCGGGATGGCGGGGATCCTCGACGATGCCGAGGCGCGGTGCACCCAGTGGTTCGCCGAGGCGGGCGACCGGGTGGCCCTGCTCGGGCCGGACGCGGTGAGCCTGGGCGGGTCGGAGTGGCTGTGGGTGGAGCACCACACGGTGGCGGGCCGGCTCGCGCCGCTCGACCTGGCGGTGGAGCGGGCGGTGCAGGAGGCCTGTCGCGCGGCGATCGCGGCGCACCTCCTGGGCTCGGCCCACGATTGCGCCGAGGGGGGCCTGGCGGTGGCGCTGGCCGAGGCCTGCATGAGCGGGCCGCGCCCGTGGGGAGCGGAGATCGACCTGGGATCGGGCGGCGGCCGCGTGGATCTGACGCTCTTCGGGGAAGGGCCGTCGCGCGTGGTGGTGTCGGTCAAGGCGGACCGGGCCCGCCACTTCGAGCAGTTGATGAGCGAGTTCCGGGTCCCGTGGCGCTTCATCGGACGGGTCGGGGGTGACCGGCTGCGGATCCGGGCGGGCGAGGCGAGCCTCGTGGATCTGGACGTGGACCGCATCGCGAGCGCGTGGAGGGGCGGCTTTGAGCGACATGTCAGCTGAGGCGACGGCTCTCGAGCTGGACGACAAGTTCCACGACGAGTGCGGACTGTTCGGCATCTGGAATCACGCCGAGGCCGCCAACGTCGTGTACCTCGGCCTGTACGCGCTCCAGCATCGGGGCCAGGAATCCGCCGGCATCGCCTCGACCGACGGCGACCATTTCCAGGTCGAGAAGGCGATGGGCTGGGTCGCCGACGTGTTCAGCCGCGACCGCCTCAAGCGCCTCCCCGGCCAGCGCGCCATCGGGCACGTGCGCTACTCCACCGCGGGCAGCTCCAACCTGCGCAATGCCCAGCCCATCACCGGCACCACCGCGCACGGGCCCGTGGCCATCGCCCACAACGGCAACCTGGTGAACGCGGAGGCACTTCGGGAAGAGCTCGAGAAGGACGGCGCGGTCTTCCAGTCGTCGTCCGACACCGAGGTCATCCTGCATCTGCTCGCCCGCTCCGAGGGCGCGACGCTGGCCGAGCAGCTGGCCCGCGCGCTCACCCGGGTGCGCGGGGCCTACACCCTGCTCCTGCTGACGCCCCACTCGGTCATCGGGGTGCGTGATCCCTCCGGCTTCCGGCCGCTCACGGTGGGCCGCCTGGACGACGCGTGGGTGCTCGCCTCGGAGACGTGCGCGCTCGACCTGATGGAAGCCAAGGTGGTGCGCGACGTCGAGCCGGGCGAGATCCTGGTGATCGACGAGCGCGGCCTCACCTCGCTCAAGCCCTTCCGCCCCGCCCAGCGGCTGCAGTGCGTGTTCGAGTACGTCTACTTCGCGCGGCCGGACTCGGTGCTGTGGGGCCGGAACGTGCACGCGGTGCGCAAGGCCCTCGGCCACCAGCTCGCCCGCGAGTATCCGGTGGTGGCCGACCTGGTCATCGCGGTGCCCGACTCCGGGGTCGGGGCGGCGCTCGGCTTCTCGGAGGAATCGGGGCTGCCCTACGACGTGGGCCTCGTCCGCAACCACTACGTCGGCCGCACCTTCATCGAGCCGCAGCAGGGGATCCGCCACTTCGGAGTCAAGGTGAAGCTCAACCCGAACCGAGAGGTCCTGGACGGCAAGCGGGTCGTCGTCATCGACGACTCCATCGTCCGCGGCACCACCAGCCGCAAGATCGTCAAGATGATCCGGGCCGCGGGCGCGCGCGAGGTGCACGTGCGCATCTCCTCGCCGCCGATCCAGTGGCCCTGCTACTACGGTATCGACACGCCCACCCGGCGGGAGCTGATCGGATCGAGCCACAAGGTCGAGGAGATCCAGCGCTATCTCGGCGCGGACTCGCTCGGCTACCTGTCGCTCGAGGGGATGCTCAAGGCCACCGGGTCGGCCCCGGATCAGTTCTGTCACGCGTGCTTCACGGGCCAGTACCAGGTAGGCTTCGAGTCCGAGGAACAGGCGCAGCTCAGGCTGTTCGACTCGTAAGGAGTATGGATCCCCTGACGTATCGGGCAGCCGGCGTGAATATCCGGGCCGGCGACGAGGTGGTGCGCCGGATCGCGCCCCTGGCTGCGTCCACGCACCGCCCGGAGGTGCTGGGCGGCCTCGGCTCGTTCGCCGCCTTCTGCCGCGTCCCGTTCGGCCTCCAGGATCCGGTGCTCGTCTCCTCCACCGACGGGGTGGGGACCAAGCTCAAGATCGCGGTGATGGCCGACCGCCACGATACGATCGGCCTCGATCTCGTGGCGATGGGCGTCAACGACGTGCTGGTGCACGGCGCCGAGCCGCTCTTCTTCCTCGACTACCTGGCCGTCCACCGCGTGGAGCCCGAGAAGATCGAGGCGATCGTGACCGGCATCGCGGCGGGCTGCCGCCAGGCCGGCTGCGCGCTCGTGGGCGGCGAGACCGCCGAGATGGGGGCCCTCTACGCGCCGGGGGAGTACGACCTGGCCGGCTTCGCGGTGGGCGTGGCCGAGCGCGCCGCCCTGATCACGGGTGAGCACGTCACCGCGGGTGATTGCGTCCTCGGGCTCGCGTCCTCGGGGCTGCACTCGAACGGCTACACCCTGGCGCGCGAGGCGATCTTCAGCCGCATGGGCCTCAACCTCAACGATCCCATCCCGGGTGTCGGCCGGAGCGTGGGCGAGGAGCTGCTCGAGCCCACCCGCATCTACGTCAAGCCGGTGCTCGAGCTGATCCGGGAGGTGCGGGTGAAGGCGATGGCCCACATCACGGGCGGCGGCATCACCCTGAACCTGCCGCGCGTCCTGCCCGCCCAGCGGCGCGCCCGGATCGATCCCCGCGCGTGGCCCCAGCCGCCGATCTTCGCCGCCATCCAGCGCGCCGCCGCGGTGGACGACGCCGAGATGCGGCGCACCTTCAACATGGGGATCGGCTTCGTGGTCGTGGTCGCGCCCGAGGACGCGGCCGCCGCCACGCGGCAGCTCGAGGCGTTGGGCGAGCGGGTGTACCCGATCGGCGAGATCGTGCCGGGCAAGCCGGGCGTGGACTATGTCTGAGCCGCTGCGCGTGGGCGTGCTCGCCTCCGGGCGCGGCTCCAACTTCCGGGCGCTGGCCGAGGCCGCCGCGTCCGGGCGCATCCCCGCCGCGGTGGTCGTGCTCGTGACGGACCGGGCGGGCGCGGGCGCGCTCGCCATCGCGCGCGCGCTCGGGATCGAGGCGGTCGTGCTCCCGCCGGGGCAGCATCCCTCGCGCGAGGCGCACGAGAAGGCGGTGATCGCGGCGCTGGAGGAGCGGCGCGTCGGCCTGGTGTGCCTCGCCGGCTACCTGCGGCTCGTGAGCCCCGCCTTCGTCGCGCACTTCGCGGGCCGGCTCCTCAATATCCACCCCTCGCTCCTCCCGGCCTTCCCGGGCCTGCACCCGCAGCGCCAGGCCCTCGAGCACGGGGCCCGGGTCTCCGGGGCCACCGTGCACTTCGTGGACGACGGCGTGGACACCGGCCCCATCGTGCTGCAGGCGGCGGTGCCCGTGCTGCCCGATGACACCGAGGCCACCCTCGCGGACCGGATCCTCGTCGAGGAGCACCGGCTCTACCCGGAGGCCGTCCGGCTCTTCGCGGTGGGCCGGCTCGAGATCCGCGGCCGCCGCGTGCACATCAGGGAGGCCCCATGACTCGAGTGCGACGCGCCCTCGTCAGCGTGCACGACAAGACCGGCGTGGTGGAGTTCGCGCGCGGGCTGGCCGCCCTCGGCGCCGAGATCCTGTCCACCGGCGGCACCGCGAAGCTCCTGCGCGAGTCCGGTGTCCGGGTGGTGGACGTGGCCGAGGTCACCGGCTTTCCCGAGATGCTCGACGGCCGGGTGAAGACGCTCCACCCCGGTGTGCACGGCGGTATCCTGGCCCGCCGCGAGCGGCCCGAGCACCTGGCCGCGCTCGAGCGGCACGGCATCCGGCCGATCGACCTCGTGGCGGTGACGCTCTACCCCTTCGAGCAGACGGTGGCGCGGCCGGGCGTGTCGCTCGAGGACGCGATCGAGAACATCGACATCGGCGGGCCCAGCATGATCCGCGGCGCCGCCAAGAACCATGCCCACGTGGCGGTGATCACCGACCCCGGCCAGTACGGCCCGGTGCTGGAAGAGCTTCGGCGCGGCGACGGGGCGCTCTCCGACGCCACGCGCTACCGGCTGGCCTTCGAGGCCTTCCGGCGCACCGCCCAATACGACGCGGCAATCGCAGCCTACCTGCGCGAACCGGGCGCCACCGGGCGCCCCGCCGCGGCGGCCGCGACGGGCTTTCCGGAGCGCCTGCCCGTGGACGGTCTGCTCGCCCAGACGCTGCGCTACGGCGAGAACCCGCACCAGTCCGCCGCCTTCTACCGCCCGTCCGCGGGCGCATTCGGCCTGAGCGCGGCCACCCAGCTCCACGGCCCCGAGCTCTCGTACAATAACCTGCTCGACTGGTCGGCGGCGCTCGGGCTCCTGCTCGAGTTCGACGATCCGGCCGCGGTGGTGATCAAGCACACCAACCCCTGCGGCGTGGCGATCGGGCAGAGCGTGGGGGAGGCGGCTTGCCGGGCGAAGGCCTGCGATCCCGTCTCCATCTACGGCGGCATCGTGGGGGTGAACCGGACGGTGGACCTCGAGGTGGTGAAGGAGCTCTCCGGCATCCTGCTCGAGATCCTCTTCGCCCCCGGCTTCGAGCCGGACGCGCTCGAGGAGATCCGCCGGACCAAGAAGAAGTGTCGGGTGTTCCAGCTCCCGTGCACGCGGGCCGACTACCCCGCGCGGATGCGGGAGGTCCGGAGCGTGTGGGGCGGGGTGCTGCTCCAGGAGGCCGACCTCACCGACCTGGATCCGGCCGCGCTCAAGGTCCTCTCGCGGCGGCCGCCCACCGAGGCCGAGCTGCGCGCGCTGCGCTTCGGCTGGCGCGTGGCCAAGCACGCCAAGTCCAACGCCATCGTGCTCGCGACCGCCGATCAGGTCGTCGGGGTGGGCGCCGGGCAGATGAACCGGGTCGATTCCGCGCGACTCGCGGTCATGCGCGCGCGAGAGCTGGGGCTCGAGACCCGGGGCTCGGTCTGCGCCTCCGACGCGTTCTTCCCGTTCCGCGACGGGCTCGACGTGGTGGCCAAGGCGGGCGCCACCGCGGTGATCCATCCCGGCGGTTCGGTCCGCGACGAGGAGGTCGTGGCGGCCGCCGATGAGCACGGCATGGCCATGGTGGTCTGCGGGATTCGCCATTTCAAGCACTAGCCCTCCGCTCGAACGGGTCTTCACGCTGCGGGAGCTGATGCGGCTCCTCCGCCTCTCGCCCAAGCGCCGCTCGCAGCTCCGGCGCTTGGGTCTGCTGCGCGACGACCCGGGAGGCCTGCGCTTCCGCGAGCTGGTCTCGGTGCGCGCGGCCGCGAACCTGCTGGAGAGCGGGGCGAGCGTGCGCCAGGTGCGCGCCGCGCTCGACGGAGCGCGCCGGCTCGCCCCCGGGGTGCAGACGCCGCTGGCCGAGCTGCGGCTGGTGGTGCGCGACCGCCAGGTGGTGGTCGAGCAGGACCGCCTGCGGCTCGATCCGGGCACCGGGCAGACCCTGCTCGCCTTCGACGGAGGCGACCTCGAGCGCGAGACCCGGGAGACGCTGCTGACCGGCATGGTGCGCCCGCTCATCCCACCCGCCGACGCCGCCGAGATGTGGTTCCAGCGGGCGTCGGAATGGGACGGCGACCCGGAGCGCTGGGAGTCCGCGGTCGACGCCTACGAGCGCGTGCTCGACATGGATCCGGGGTACGCGGCGGCCTGGAACAACCTGGGGCTCCTCCATCATCGGATGGGGCAGTACGAGCGAGCCGGGGAGTGCTACCGGGCGGCGCTCGAGGCCGACGATAGCTGCTGCCAGGCCTCCTTCAACCTGGGCTCGCTCCACGAGGACCTCGGCGATCTGCCGGTGGCGGTGACGTGGTACCGGCGCGCCCTCGAGATGGACGCCGACTACGCGGACGCCCACTTCAATCTCGCGGGCGTCCTCGGCAAGATCGGGCGGGCCGAGAGCGCGGCGGTGCACTGGCGCCGCTATCTCGAGCTGGACCTGGGCAGCCCGTGGGCCAAGATCGCGCGCGCGCACCTGGAGGAAGGCGCCGATCCCTCCGGCGACGCGGAGACCGACGAATGACCGACGTGCTCCTGGTGGGCGGCGGCGGGCGCGAGCACGCGCTGGCCTGGAAGCTCGCGCAGAGCCCAAGCCTGGGCCGGATGGTCGCGGCGCCCGGCAACCCCGGCATCGCCGCGCATGCCCGGTGCGTCCCCGTGAAGGACACCGCGGTTGACGAACTGGTGGATCTCGCGCGCCAGGAGCGGCCCGACCTGGTGGTGGTGGGGCCCGAGGTGCCGCTCGCGCTGGGCCTCGCCGACCGGCTCCGCGCGGCCGGCTTCGCGGTATTCGGGCCGAGCGCGGCGGCGGCCCGCCTGGAGAGCTCGAAGGCCTTCTCCAAGGACCTGATGGCCCGCCACGGCATTCCCACCGCGCGGTTCCGCACGTTCCAGGACGTGACGGCGGCCCGGCGCTACTGCCGCGAGCTGGGCGCCCCCTTGGTGGTGAAGGCCGACGGGCTCGCGGCGGGCAAGGGCGTCATCGTGTGCCGCGCGCTCGACGAGGCGGACCGCGCGCTCGCCCTCTGCTTCGAGGAGCGCGCCTTCGGCGCCTCGGGCCTCACCGTGGTCGTCGAGGAGTTCCTCGAGGGCGAGGAGGCCTCGTTCTTCGCGCTCGCCGACGGCGCGGCGGTGCTCCCGCTCGTCGCGGCCCAGGACCACAAGACGGTCTTCGACGAGGACCGGGGACCCAATACCGGCGGGATGGGCGCCTACTCCCCGGCGCCGGTCATGAGCGACGCGATGCAGGACCGGGTCATGGCCGAGATCGTGCGGCCGGTGATCGCGGCGATGGGCAAGGAGGGCGCGCCGTACACCGGCGTGCTCTTCGTCGGCCTGATGATCACGCGCGAGGGGCCGAAGGTGATCGAGTTCAACTGCCGCTTCGGCGATCCGGAATGTCAGGCGATCATGCCGCGCCTCGAGGGCGACCTGCTCGCCCTGCTCCAGGCGGCCGCCACCGGGCAGGGGCTGCCGGCCGCGCTCTCGTGGAGCCCGCGGAGCTCCGTCTGCGTGGTGATGACCTCCGCGGGCTATCCGGGCCGGTACGAGACCGGTCGGCCCATCACGGGCGTCGCCGCGGCCGCCGGGCTGCCCGGGATCAACGTCTTCCATTCGGGCACTGCGATGGCGGGGAACGCCCTGGTCACCGCGGGGGGCCGCGTGCTGGGCGTGCAGGCCTCAGGCGCGGACGTGGCCTCCGCGATTCGCGCGGCCTATGCCGGCGTCGAGCGCATCCACTTCGACGGCGCCCACTACCGGCGGGACATCGGCCATCACGCCCTGAGACGGATCGGGTGAGCACGCCGACGATCTCGACCCGTGTCGTCGCGGTGGATCCGGAGCGGCCTGATCAGGCGGCGATGCGCGCCGCCGGCGCGCTGGTCGAGGCGGGCGGGCTCGTGGCCTTCCCCACCGAGAGCTTCTACGGCCTCGGCGCCGACGCCCTCGACCCCGCCGCGATCGCGCGCGTGTTCGAAGTCAAGGGCCGCCCGGACGACAAGCCGCTCCTGGTGCTGGTGGACGGGATCGACATGGTGACGGAGCTGGCCGCGGCGATCCCCGACGGCGCGCGCGCCCTGATGGTGCGGCACTGGCCGGGCGCGCTCACGCTGGTGCTCCGGGCCTCCGCCCGCGTGCCCGCCGGGCTCACCGGCGGCACCGGCACCGTCGGCGTGCGCCTGCCCGGGCACGCGGTGGCGCGCGCGCTCGTCGTCGCGGCCGCGCGGCCGATCACCGCGCCGAGCGCCAATCCGAGCGCGGCGCCGCCGCCGCGGACCGCGGCGGACGTCCGCGGCTATTTCGACGGGCGGGTGGAGCTGATCCTGGACGGTGGGACGACCCCGGGCGGCGCCGGCTCCACCGTCGTGGACTGCACGGCCTGGCCTCCGCGCATCCTGCGCCAGGGCCCGGTGATCGTCGAGGCCCCATGCGCATAACCGGAGTGATCCAGGCGGGCGGCCGCAGCACTCGCATGGGCGGCCGGCCCAAGGCCCTGCTGGAGCTGGGCGGCCGGCGCATCATCGACCGGGTCGCGCACGTCGTGCGGCAGGTGGCCGACGATCTCCTGATCGTGACCAATACGCCCGAGCTCTACGCCTCGCTCGGCCTGCCGATGGTGCCCGACGTCTTCCCCGATCACGGCTCGCTGGGCGGGATCTACTCGGGCCTGCAGGCGGCCTCCGGCGACGCCGCCTTCACGGTGGCGTGCGACATGCCGTTCCTGATGCCGGAGGTCGCGCGCCTCGTCACGGCGCGCGCGGGGGAGGCGGACGTGGTGGTTCCCCGGGTCGGCGAGCAGTGGGAGACGCTCCACGCCTGCTACGCGAAGGCCTGCCTGGCGCCGATCGAAACGCGGCTCCGCGCGGGGCGGCTCAAGATCATCGGCTTCTACGACGAGGTGCGGGTGCTCAGCATCTCCGCGAGCGAGGTCGCCCGCTACCGGTCCCCCGACGTCGTGTTCATGAACGTCAATACCCCGGAGGAGCTCGAGGCCGCGCGCGTGCTCCTGCCCGCGCTCGAGCCCGGCGCCGCGCCGGCGGGACCCCGCTGATGCGTCCCGTCGAACGCGGTCACGTCCCGGGCGGGGCCCTGCCGGCCCCAGCGTCCCCAGGGCTCGCCTCGACGCCGCGGCTCGCTCGGGCAGAACGAGCTGCGACCCCCCATCCCCCAAGGGGGCGGCGCGAGGGCTGGCGACGCGTGGCGGCTTGCTCGTTCTGCCGCTGCGCTTCGCGCGGCGCTACGGCTCGCCCTGAGGGACGCCGGGGCCGGCAGGGCCCCGCCCGGGACGTGCCCGCGTTGCGCGAGGTGGCTTAGACGGTGGACGCGCGCGTCGAGGGGCTCGGGCTCGGCTCGATCCAGGAGATCAACGCGCTGCCGCGCGAGGTCGCGGAGGCGCTCTACGCGCGGCTGGTGCCGGAGGAGCTGCTCGACCGCTTCGCCATCGATCCGCACACGCTGTGCGACAAGGCGGGCGCGCGCCTGGTGCGGGTGACCGCGCCCGCGGACCAGCCGTGGGCGCGCGTGGAGGTGCGCTCGACGCCCGAGGACCGCGATCCCGCGCTGCTGGTGGACGTGGAGATGTCGCCGCTCTCGGTGCCGGAGCTGGCCTTCGTGCAGATCACCGACCCCACCGGCGGCCGCTACGCGATCGACCGAGACCCGGACGGGCGCGACACGCTCTTCGGCACCGCCTGCCGCAATATCGAGGAGGAGCGCCGCGCGATGCGCGAGGGCCTCGCCCCCGGGCAGGTGCGGCGCGGCCTGCGCCTGCTCTCCCGCGTGCTCGACGCGATGGAGGGCTTCTGCGCCCTCATCGGCAAGGAGATATACCTCATCGAGCCCCTCTTCTACCACTCGGCCATCCTCTACGAGCGCCGGGGCTGCGGCTACCTGATGGGCCGCGACGTGATGGAGTCCATCCACGCCGGCTTCTGCGACGGCGGCCCGCTGCTGAGGGCGCTCGACGCCTCGTCCGACTTCCGCGGCCCGGAGGCCGCCCGGACCGTGCGGGGACGGAGCTGGGCCATCCACGACGGCATCGGCGAGGGCCTCCGGGCCGGCGGGGGCGTGGGCGGGGTGAAGATGTACAAGGCGGCCGGGCGGCGGGCGGCGATCAACACCTTCCCGGGCGCGATCTACTGAGCGGGACCGCCGGGATATACTGTCCCGGTGAAGCGCCGGAAGCCGATCCACGCCCCCATTCACACCCCCATTCACAGCAGGGTCCGCAAGCCGATGCCGGCCAAGCCCCCGAAGGTGGAGATCCCCAAGACGGTGTACCGCCGCCGGCCCAAGCACCGGCGTCCCGCGGAGACCGAGCGATGACGCCGGCCGTCATCGTTCACTATCACGAGATCAGCCTCAAGCGGGGCAACCGGCCGCTCTTCCTCCGCCAGCTCCACCAGAACCTGCTGCGCGCGGTCGTGGACCTCGGACCGGTGGGTCTGGTCCAGCTCTCCGGGCGCATCATGCTCGACCTCTCGCGCCACCCGGAGCCGGGGCGATTGCTTGAGCGGCTCGCGCGCGTTGCGGGCGTGGCGAATTTCGCGCTCGCGCTCCGGACCGGGGTGTCGCGGGAGGCGCTGCGGGCCGCGGTGGAGCAGGCGATCGCGGGTCGCGCCTTCGGCTCCTTCCGGATCACCGCCCGCCGCGCCTTCAAGACCTTCCCGATGACCTCGGTGGAGCTCAACCGCGACCTGGGCGCCCACGTGCTCACGCGGCGGCCCGATGTCCGGGTGAGCCTCGAGCATCCGGAGCTGAACGTGCGGGTGGAGGTGCTGCCCGACGAGGCCTTCGTCTACTGCGATCCGCAGCCCGGCGCGGGCGGGTTGCCGGTGGGAACGGGCGGGACGGTGGCCGCGCTCCTCTCCGGCGGCATCGACTCCCCGGTGGCCGCGTGGCGGCTCATGCGGCGCGGGTGCCGCGTGGTCTTCGTTCACTTCCACAGCGCGCCCTACCTGCCGGATCTCTCGCGGGGCAAGGCGCGCGATCTGGTGGCCCGGCTGACCCAGTGGCAGTACCACTCGCGCCTGTTCATCGTGCCGTTCGGCGAGATCCAGCGGGAAGTCGTGCTGTCGGTGCCGCCGCCCTTCCGCGTCGTGGTCTACCGCCGGCTGATGGTGCGCATCGCGGAGCGGCTGGCCCGCCACGCGGGCGCCCTCGCCCTCGTCACCGGGGAGAGCCTGGGGCAGGTGGCCTCGCAGACGCTCCAGAACCTCACCCGGATCGACGAGGCGGCCGCGATGCCGATCCTCCGGCCGCTCATCGGCATGGACAAGCTCGAGATCACCGGGCAGGCCCACGCGCTCGGGACCTACGAGATCTCCATCGAGCCGGACGCGGACTGCTGCACGCTCTTCACGCCCCGGCATCCCGCCACGCGGATGGAAGCGGAGGCGGTCGCGGCGCTGGAGGCGCGGCTCGATCTGGAGCGCCTCGTGACCCAGGGCGTGGAGGCCGCCGAGCAGGAGCTCTTCGAGTTCCCCGCCGGGGCCGGCCCGTACCCGCCGCGCGGCGCGGCGCGGCGGCCCCTGACGGAGCCCGTCTCCGAGTGATCTCCGAGTGAACCCGACCCTGACCTTCCTCGGGGGTGCCGGGGGTACGGTCACCGGCTCCAAGCACCTGCTCGAGAACGGGGCCAGCCGCGTGCTCCTCGATTGCGGCCTCTTCCAGGGCCTGAAGGAGCTGCGCCAGCGCAACTGGGCCGCGCCGCCCGTGGACCCGCGCACGCTCGGCGCGGTGATCCTGAGCCACGCCCACATCGATCACTCGGGTTACCTGCCGCGGCTCTGCCGCGACGGCTTCACCGGCCCGATCTACTGCACGCCGGGCACCTCCGATCTCCTGAAGGTGATGCTGCCCGACGCGGCCCATCTCCAGGAGGAAGAGGCCGAATTCGCCAACCGGCACCGCACCAGCAAGCACGACCTGGCGCTGCCGCTCTACACGATCGCGGACGCCGAGCGCGCGCTCGCCCAGGTGAAGCGCGTGGACTTCGGCCACCCGTTCACCGCCACGCGCGGGGTCGAGGCGCGCTTCACCCCGTCGGGGCACATCCTGGGCGCGGGCCTCGTCACGTGCGAGATCGGCGGCCGCCGCCTCGTCTTCTCCGGCGATCTCGGCCGCTACGACGTGCCGATCATGGTGGATCCGGAGCCGGTGGCCGAGGCCGACGTGCTGCTGGTCGAGTCCACCTACGGCAACCGCGTGCATTCCGCCGACGATCCGGCCGAGCGGCTCATCGCGGCGGTGCGCCGTGCCGTGGACCAGAAGGGCTGGCTGCTCATTCCCGCCTTCGCGGTGGGACGCTCGCAGGAGATCCTCTACGACCTGCGGGAGCTCGAGAAGCGCGGGGCGATCCCGAGCATCCCGGTGGTCCTCGACAGCCCCATGGGCATCCAGGCCACCGCGATCTACGCGGCCCACACCGAGGAGCACGACGCCGCGCTCACCCGCGTGGTGGCGGGCGGCACCGCGCCCTTCGCCCCGCGGCACTTCAGGCTCTCGCAAACCGTGGACGACTCCAAGCGCCTGAACGACACGGCGGGCCCCGGCATCATCGTGGCGGGCAGCGGCATGGCCACCGGCGGCCGCATCCTCCATCACCTCAAGCGCCTGCTGCCCGATCCCAAGACCACGGTGCTCTTCGTCGGCTACCAGGCGGCGGGCACGCGGGGCCGGCTGCTGAAGGACGGCGCCGGCGAGATCCGGATGCTCGGGGTCACGGTCCCGGTGAGCGCCACCATCATGGTGAGCGACGCCTACTCCGCTCACGCCGATCGCGAGGAGATCCTGCGCTGGCTCGGCGGGTTCAAGCGGCCGCCCGGCATCACCTACGTCGTCCACGGCGAGGCGGGGGCGGCGGAGGCGCTGCGGGACGCGATCGAGAGCCGCCTCGGCTGGAACGCGGCCGTCGCCCAGGACGGCCAGCGCGTGACGCTCTGAGCGGCCGCGCCCCGTCCTGGGCGTATCGAGCCGTCCGCGCCCTGGCTCGGCTCCTAGCCGCCGTCTTCTATCGCCGGGTCGACGTGATCGGCGCCGAGCGCATCCCGCGCTCGGGCCCGCTCATCGTGGCCGCGAACCACCACAACGCGCTCGTCGACGGGGTGCTGCTGCTGTCCGTGCTTCCCCGCCGCCTCGTCTCGGTGGCCAAGGCGCCGCTCTTCTCCAATCCGCTGATCGGGCCGTTCCTCCGGTTGATCGGCGCCCTGCCGGTTCACCGCCGGCAGGAAGGCGGCACCGATCCGGCGCGGAACGACCGGCTCTTCGCCGCGTCCACCGCCACCCTGCGCGGCGGGGACGCGATCCTGATCTTCCCCGAGGGCGTGAGCCAGCCGGAGCCGACCCTGATGCCGCTCCGCACCGGCGCCGCGCGCATGCTGCTGGCCGCCGAGGCGGACTCGGTCGGGCCGGTGGCGCTCCTGCCGGTCGGGCTCATGTTCCACGAGCCGGGCACCTTCCGCACCGGCTGGGCCCTGATCGCGGTGGGCGAGCCGGTGGAGACCGCGGACTACGTGGCGCTCGCGCGGAGCGAGCCGGAGGAGGCGGCGCGTCGCCTCACCGCCCGGCTCGGCGAGGCGCTGCGGCGCCTCATTGCGGAGGTCGACGATCGCCAGACCCTCCGGCTGGTCGAGCACGCGGAGCGGCTCTGGCGCGAGGGGCGGGACGGGGCGGCGCCCCCGGACGCGGCCGCGCGCGCCGACTGGCGCCGCCGCGCCACCCGCGCGTACCAATACCTCATCCACCACGACCCGGCCCGGCTCGAGGCCCTCCGGGGCCTCGTGGAGCGCTACGTCAAGGACGTCGAGGCCGCCTCGCTCCGCACCGCGGTTGGGCTCCGGCCGCCGGGGGCGCGCGTCGTGCTGCGATACGCGGTGCGCCAGCTCGCGATCCTGCTGGGCGGCCTGCCGCTCGCGCTCTGGGGACTCGGCAGTCACGCGGTGCCGTACTGGCTCACGTGGGCGGCGGTGAAGCTCCTGCGGCCCGAGCCGGACGTGGAGGCCACCTACAAGCTCGTGGCGGGCATCGTCATCTATCCGCTCGCGTGGATCGCCCTGGGCTCGGTCCTGTGGCGCGGGGTCGGCGGCTGGCCGCTCGCGCTCTTCGTCGTCCTGCTGATCCCCGGCGGCTTCTTCGCGCTCGCGTGGAGCGAGCGGCTGCGCCGGCTCTACCGCGAGAGCCGCGCGCTGCTCCGGCTCCTGGTGGACCGCGATCTCGGGCGGCACCTCGGCGAGCGACGGCGGGTCATCCTGGAGGAGATGGATCGGGCGGTGGCGCGGGTGCCCGAGCCGGTGCTGGCCGGCCGCGAGGAGCCACCCGGATGAACGTGCGCGCCATCGTGGCCTGGACGCTCTACGACTTCGCGAACTCCGCGTTCGCGGCGGTGATTTTTGCGACCATCTATGCGGCCTACTACGCCCTCGCGGTCGTCGGCAATGACGGCGGGGCGGGGGATCTCTGGTGGGGGCGGGTGGTCTCGGTCTCGATGGGGCTGGTGGCGCTGACGTCGCCCTTCCTGGGCGGCGTGGCCGACCGCGCGGGCATCCGCCGGCCGCTCTTCATGGGCTTCACGGCGCTGGCGGTGACCGCCACCGCGCTCATGTCCACGGTGGCGCCCGGCATGGTGATGTGGGGCTTCGTGCTGGGCGTGATCGGCAACTTCGCCTACGAGAGCGCGCTCGTCTACTACAACGCCTACCTGCCCGACCTGGCCCCGCCGAGCCACCAGGGCCGCGTGTCGCCGCGCTCTACGCGGTCTTCTCGCTCCCCGCCTTCTTCATGCTGCCGGAGCCGCCGAGCGGCCGGGTGCCGGTGCTGCGGGCCGCGCGCGAGGGCGCCGCGCAGGTGGTGGCCACCGCTAGCCGGATCCTCGCCCTGCCCGACCTGCGCCGCTTCCTGGGCGCCTACTTCATCTACGAGGACGGGGTGAACACCGTCATCGCCTTCTCGGGCATCTTCGCCGCCCAGACGCTCGCCTTCCCGATGGAGCGGCTCATCGCGCTCTACATCGTGGTGCAGATCTCGGCCCTCATCGGCGCGCTGGCCTGGGCACGGCCGACCGACATCCTGGGCCCGCGCCGGGTGGTGATGATCACTCTCTGCCAGTGGGCGGCCATCGTGGTCGCCGCCTATTTCGTCCAGACCCAGGGCCAGTTCTGGGTGCTCGCGGTGGTGGCGGGCACCGGCCTCGGGGCGGTCCAGGCGGCGAGCCGCGCGTTCCTGGCGCGCCTGGCGCCCCGAGGCATGCAAGCCGAGATCTTCGGCTTCTACTCGCTCTGCGGCAAGAGCGCGGCGGTCATGGGCCCGCTCGTGTTCGGCGGCATCTCCCACGCGGCCGGAGGCAACCAGCGGGCCGGCATCCTGGCCATCGGCTCGTTCTTCGTGGTCGGGCTCGCGCTGCTCTCGCGGGTGAAGAGCGGTGGCAGTGCGACGTAAGGCCCTCCGAGGGCCGAGCGGAGCGGATAAGAGAGAGAAGTCCCGGTGGATACCACCGGTAGCGTCGTCTTGACACTCAACCCCGACGGAGCGTAAGGTTGGCGCGTGGTTTCGACCATCGCCCTCGGAGCCGATCACGCCGGGTATGAGCTCAAGGAGGCCCTCAAGGGCTGGCTCATAAATCACGGCTTCCACGTGCTCGACCTCGGCACCCACTCAACCGAGTCGGTGGATTACCCCGACTACGCGGCCCTGGTGGGTGAATCCGTGGCCGACCACAAGGTCGAGCGCGGCCTCCTGGTCTGCGGCACCGGCATCGGCATGGCCATGGCGGCCAACAAGGTCCCGGGCGTCCGCGCGGCTCTCTGCGGCGACCTCTACACCGCGCGGATGAGTCGCGAGCACAACGACGCCAACGTGCTCGTGCTGGCCGGCCGGCTGATGGGCGCCGAGATGGCCGCGGACATCCTCCACGCGTGGCTCGAGACGGACTTCGCGGCAGGCCGCCACGCGCGCCGGGTGGACAAGATCGCCGACATCGAGCGGCGGCATCCGGAGGGCAGGCGGTGAGCCGCCTCGAGCAGGTGGATCCCGAGATCGCCAAGGCCATCCGGGCCGAGACCGAGCGCCAGTCCCGCAACCTCGAGCTGATCGCGTCCGAGAACTTCGTCTCCGAGGCGGTGCTGGAGGCGGTGGGCTCGGTGATGACGAACAAGTACGCCGAGGGCTACCCGGGCAAGCGCTACTACGGCGGCTGCGAGATCGTGGACATCGCCGAGGATCTGGCGATCTCCCGCGCGAAGGACCTCTTCGGGGCGGAGCACGTCAACGTGCAGCCGCACTCCGGCTCGCAGGCCAACATGGCCGTCTACTTCACCCTGCTCAAGCCGGGGGACACCGTGCTCGGTCCCAACCTGGCGCACGGCGGGCATCTCACCGCGGGCAGCCCGATGAACTTCTCGGGCCGCCTCTACCAGATCGTCCCCTACGGCGTCACCAAGGACACCGAGCGCATCGATCTGGATCAGGTGCGCGACCTGGCCCGCACGCACCGGCCGAAGCTCATCATCGCGGGCGGCTCCGCCTTCCCGCGCGCCATCGAGTTCAAGCCGTTCCGCGAGATCGCCGACGAGATCGACGCCAAGCTCATGGCCGACATCGCCCACCCGGCGGGCCTGGTGGCGGCGGGGCTCCATCCCTCGCCGGTGCCGTTCGCCGATTTCGTCACCACCACCACCCACAAGACCCTGCGCGGGCCCCGGGGCGGCATGGTGATGTGCCGCGCCCAGTACGCGAAGGATCTCGACCGCACCGTGCTGCCCGGCATCCAGGGCGGGCCCCTGATGCACGTGATCGCGGCCAAGGCGGTGGCCTTCCGGGAGGCCCAGTCCCAGGAGTGGCGGGCCTACCAGGCGCAAATCGTGAAGAACGCCAAGGCCTTCGCGGAGGCGATGCTCGCCCGCGGCTTCCGGCTGGTCTCGGGCGGCACCGACACGCACCTGGTCCTGGTGGATCTCACCTCCCGCAACGTCACCGGCAAGGACGCGCAGGAGATGCTCGACCGCGCCTGGATCACGGTCAACAAGAACGGCATTCCCTTCGACACCAAGGGCCCGATGATCACGAGCGGCATCCGCATCGGCACGCCCGCGGTGACCACCCGCGGCATGAAGGAGCCCGAGATGGCCCGGATCGCGGAGCTGATCGACCGCGTGCTCTCCCGCCCGGGAGACGGCGGGGTGGAGGCGACGGTGCGGAGCCAGGTCCAGGAGCTGACCTCGCGGTTCCCGCTCTACCCGGAGCGCCTCAAGTGAAGTGCCCGTTCTGCGGCCACACCGAGGACCGCGTGGTGGACTCGCGGGTGGGCCGGGACGGGGAGTTCATCCGCCGGCGCCGCGCGTGTCTCAAGTGCAACCGCCGCTACACGACCTACGAGTACATCGAGGACGTGCTGCCCCACGTGGTCAAGCGCGACGGCCGCCGCGAGCCCTTCGACCGCCAGAAGCTGCGCGGCTCGATCCTGAAATCCTGCGAGAAGCGCTCGGTGGGCGTGCAGGCGGTGGACGACGTGGTGGCCGACATCGAGGCCAAGCTGCACGACCGGGCGGAGAAGGAGATCACGAGCCTCGAGCTGGGCGAGATCGTGATGGAGCACCTGCAGAAGCTGGACCAGGTGGCCTACGTGCGGTTCGCCTCGGTGTACCGCCAGTTCAAGGACATCTCGCAGTTCATGGACGAGGTGAAGCACCTCATCAAGGACGACAAGCCGGCAAAGGTCGCTCCCGGCAAGGCGCCTAAGGCGTCCGCCAAGCGGTAGACCACCCCTCACCCTGCCCTCTCCCCTGAGGGGAGAGGGGAATGAGGAGGGACGGCTCTCTTAGCGGTCAGGGCCACGCCGGCGATGACGCCGCAGGCGCCGATCCAGTGGTACCAGCGGATCGGCTCGCCCACCATCAGCCAGGAGAGTCCGAGCACCAGGAACGGGATGAGGTTCGTGAACACGGCGGCCCGCCCCGGCCCCACCGTCCGCACCGCCTGGTAGAAGGCGATGTGCGCCGGCGTCCCCAGCAGCGCGCTGTAGAGCACGACCACCACCACCACCCACGAGGCCCCCGCGAAGCTCTGCCAGGGCCGCTCCAGGAGGGCCAGCGGGAACAGCAGGCCCGCCGCCACCACGTGGGCGCCCGCCAGCATCTGGAGCGGCGAGAAGGTGGAGCGGTTGGCGCGGCTGTAGAGCGTGTAGGTCACCCAGAGCATCTGGGAGACCAGGATGATCACGTCGCCCCGGTTGGCCGACAGCGTCACCAGGACCTCGAACGACCCCCGCGCGACCGTGAGCACCACCGCGGCCATCGTGAGCACGATTCCGAGCAGGTTGATGGCCGAGAGGCGCTCGCGTAGCCACGCGGAGGCCGCGAGCGCCACCACTACCGGCGCCGCCGCCCCGAGGATCCCCGCGTTGGCCGGGGTCGTGAATCGCATGCCGGTGTACCAGAGCGTCGAGTTGCCCACGAATCCGGTGACCGCGAGCACGATCACCGCGGTCAGGTCGCGGCGGGCGAGCGGCGGCAGCGGGCCCTCGAGCACGCGGGAGGCAAGCACGAGCAGGGGCGCCGCGATCAGCGCGCGCAGGGCCGCGAGCGTGATCGGGCCGAGCTCGCCCAGGCCGAGCTTGGCGAGGGGGAAGTTCCCGGCCCAGATGAGAGCCACGACGAACAGGAGGGCGTAGGCGTCGCGATGGGTCACGTGAGATGGATCGGCCCTGCCGGGATGGGGCCGACAGGGCCGAGCGCCACGATTGGCCTTACTTCTTCTTTTTCTTCTTCGCGGCCTTCTTCTTCGCCATCGTGTCACCCCCCTCCCGATCCCCGCGCGTCCCGCGGTCGATCTGTCCGGACTCTAGGGGAAGGGCCCAAAACGTGTCAAGGGGAAAATACCGGATAGAGGGGTCATAACGCACTGCAGCCCCCATATCTTGGGGGCGGGACGGGCTACGTCTTCTCGTGCGCGAACCGGCTAGGTCTTCTCGTGGGCGGAGGACGGCTTGCGATGCTCGCGGCGCTTCACGTACTCCTGGTTGAGCGGCACGCCCTTCTTGCAGAGCGGGCAGGTCTCGGTGGTGTAGGTGGGGAAGTCGCGGCTCACCAGGCTGAAGATCTCCTTGCCGTCGATCACCGACTTCTTGGTGCGTCGCCACAAGGCGCCGATGCCGATCACCTGGCCGCCCAGATCTTCCACGAGCTGGGAGAGCAGCCGCACGGTGGTGCCCGAGCTCACCAGGTCCTCCACGATGAGCACCTTGGTCCCGGCGCGGATGAAGCGCTGGAACTCGACGGGCAGGGTGACCCGGCGCTTGCCCGCGCTGACCCCCTTGGTGCCGTAGGCCAGGGTGGGCCGGGAGGGATGGGCGCGGGCCACGCAGTGCGACAGGATCAGGGCGCCGGGCCCGGTGGAGAGCACGACGTCGATGGGCCACTGCGCGAAGTGCTTGGCGATGACCGCCCCGAGCCCCTCCGTGAAGGAGGCCTCGGTGGTGACCAGGGTCTTCTCGATGTACTCGCTGGTGTGGTGCCCCGACGGCAGGAGGACGTGATCGTTGGCGTGGTAGGCCCCGGTGCGCTTGAGGATCTCGAGGTGGATCTTCTCCCGTACCTCGGCGTCCATCTGGCTATTGGTTTGTCGCGGCGGCGGGGCCATCAGTCGCTCAAGGATGACGGCAGGCGCGCGGCGTGTCAACTCGAAAGTGGGCGTGCTAGACTCCGCGCATGAGGCTGCTGGCGCTCGAAACCGCCACGCTCGCGGGCGGGGCCGCGCTGCTCGACGACGGGCGCCTCGTCGGCGAGAGCCGGCTCAACATCGCCCTCACGCACTCCGAGCGGCTCATGGCCGTGGTGGACCGCCTGCTGCAGGACTGCGCGTGGGACGTGGCTGACCTGGACGCGCTCGCGGTGTCCATCGGGCCGGGGTCGTTCACCGGCCTCCGGGTCGGCGCGGCCACCGCCAAGGGGCTGGCCCTGGCGCTCGAGATTCCCGTGGCGCCGGTGCCCACGCTCGACGCGCTCGCCGCGACGCTGCCCTTCGCGGATGCGCCGGTCTGCCCGCTGCTCGCCGCCCGCCGCGGCGAGGTCTACTGCTCGCTCTACCGCTGGACCGGGGTGGTCATGGAGCGGCAGTGGGACTACCTCGCGCTGCCGCCCGAGGCGGCGGCGGCGCGCCTGGACGCGCCGGTGATCGTGCTGGGCGACGGGGTCGCGGCCTGCCGGCCGTATCTCGCCCGGCTCGGCCCCGGGCTGCGCGAGGCGGAGCCCGTCCACTCATTGCCGTCGCCGGCGGTGGTGGGCGCGCTGGGGCATGCGATCCTCGCCGCGGGTGGCGGCATCCCGGCCGAGCGGCTGACCCCGCTCTACCTGCGGCCCTCCGAGGCCGAATTGAAGGCCCGGCATGCGTGAGGCGCCGCCGGTGGACCTGACGCTCGAGGCGATGACGCTCGAGGACCTGGACGACGTGCTGGTCATCGAGCGCGCGTCCTTCCAGACCCCGTGGTCCCGCGGCGCCTTCCGCTACGAGCTGATCCAGAACCGGGTCGCACGGTGCTCGGTGGCCCGCTGGCGGGGCCGGCTCGTCGGCTACCTCTGCCTCTGGGAGATCGGTCACGAGATCCACGTGACCAACCTGGCGACGCATCCCGACGTGCGGCGCCACGGCGTGGCGCGCGTGCTGCTGGGCGCGGTCCTCGACGACGCCCGGGAGCGCGCGGTGACCCTGGCCTTCCTCGAGGTGCGCCCCACCAACACGGAGGCCCTCGGTCTCTACGAGCGCTTCGGCTTCCGGGTCATCGGCCGGCGCAAGGGCTACTACTTCGACACCGGCGAGGACGCCCTGGTGATGGAGGCCCGCCTGAGCGGGGAGCCGTCCGAGCCCGCCGCTCCCCGGCGGCCGGGCGCCTGAGCTCCTCGCGGCCTGTGACCGACCTCGTCCGCCGGCTGCTCGACGGCGACCGTCTGGCGCTGGCGCGTCTGATCACCCGGGTGGAGAACCGGATGCCTGACGTGCCGGAGATCATGCGGGCGATCCACGACCGCACCGGCCGCGCGTACGTGCTCGGCATCACCGGACCGCCCGGCGCGGGGAAGTCCACGCTGGTGGACCGGGTCACGAGCCTGCTGCGCGCCGAGCAGGCGCCGGTCGGCGTGATCGCGGTGGATCCGTCGAGCCCGTTCACGGGCGGCGCGGTGCTCGGCGACCGCATCCGGATGCAGGCCCACACGCTCGACCCGGACGTGTTCATCCGCAGCATGGCCACGCGGGGGAGCCTGGGCGGCCTGTCCCGGGCCACCGGCGACGTCATCAAGCTGATGGATGCCTTCGGCTTCCCCTGGATCATCATCGAGACCGTCGGGGTCGGCCAGACCGAGCTCGACATCATCCGGCAGGCCGACACCACCGTGGTGACGCTGGTGCCGGAGTCGGGCGACTCGATCCAGGCGATGAAGGCGGGGCTCATGGAAGTGGCCGACATCTTCGTGGTCAACAAGGCCGACCGCGACGGCGCCCACGCCCTGATGGCCGAGCTGCGCTTCAGCGTGCACCTGCACTACACCAGCGGGGCCGGGCCCAAGGACGTGGACTGGGAGGTGCCGGTGCTGGCCGCCCAGGCCGTCCACGACGTGGGGATCGCCGCGCTGCTCGAGCAGGTGCGGCGGCACCGGGCCGCGCTCGAGCAGGCGGGCGCGCTCGAGAAGCGGCGCCAGGCGCGCCGGCGCGCGGAGCTGGAGGCGCTGCTGGTCGAGGAGTTCACCGCCCAGATCACCGCGCGCGTGCAGACCGACCCCGCGCTCGCGCGCACGCTCGAAGCGGTGACCACGGGCGCGCTCGATTCCTACTCGGCGGTCGCCCAGATCATCGCCCAGACCCTCAAGCGGCCTTGACACTCCGGAGACCCCACTCCACTATGCTGTCCATGAGGCGCCCCTGATGCTGCCGTCGCACACGTGGTACGGCGTCGTTCCGGGCGGGCTGATCTTCTACGCGATGATCGCGGTGGCCGTCGTGCTCTTCACGCGGCGGGCCTGGTTCCTCCTGCGCCTCTTGCTCAAGGGCAAGCCGATGCCGCGCTGGGATCACATCCCCGCGCGCGTCGGGCGCGTGATCGTCTACGTCTTCGGCCAGGCCCGGCTGCTCGCCAACGACTTCTGGCCGGGGTTGATGCACTCGATCATCTTCTGGGGCTTCGTCGTCCTCACGCTCGGCACCATCGAGTTCTTCGGCCGTGGCGTCAGCGAGTCGCTCTTCCTGCCGCTCCTGTCCGACACGCCACCCTACCTGATCCTCCAGGACCTGTTCAGCACGCTCGTGATCGTCGCGGTGGGCTACGCGCTCTTCCGGCGGCTCGTCACCCGGCCGAAGCGGCTCAACTTCTCGACCGAGGCCCTGGTGATCCTGCTCCTGATCCTGGGGCTCATGGTGACCGACCTGGTGGCGGATGCCGCCCACATGCGGCTCCGCCCCGAGCCCCACAACCACTGGCAGTTCGCGGGGAGCGCCATCGCCCAGGCGCTCGCCGGCCTCTCCCCGACCGCGGTCCAGGTGGTCTTCCACCTGGCCTGGTGGTCGCACGCGGCTCTGCTCCTGGGCTTCCTGGTGCTGCTGCCCTATTCCAAGCACCTGCACATCCTGGTCTCGCCGCTCAACGTCTTCTTCTCGCCGCTCGAGCCGAAGGGCCAGTACCGCAGCATGGATCTCGAGAACTCGGAGACCTTCGGGGCCGGCAATCTGACCGAGATGGCCTGGAAGGATCTCTTCGACACCTACAACTGCACCGAGTGCGGCCGCTGTACCTCGCGCTGCCCGGCCCACATGAGCGGCAAGGAGCTCGACCCGAAGTGGCTGATCCTGCACCTGCGGGAGCGGCTCTTCGAGGAAGCGCCGGTGCTGCTGGGCCTGCCGGGAGCGAAGGTCCCGGAGAAGGCCCTGGTCGGCGACGTCATCCACGACAATGTGCTCTGGGCCTGCACCACCTGCCGCTGGTGCGTGGACGCCTGCCCGGTCTTCATCGAGCACGTGCCGAAGATCGTGGACATGCGCCGCTGGCTGGTGCTCACCGAGTCGCGCTTCCCGGCCGAGCTGCAACCGGCGTTCCGCAACCTCGAGACCAACGGCAACCCGTGGCAGATGTCGTGGCAGACGCGCGCCGACTGGGCGCAGGACCTGGGCGTGAAGCAGATGAGCGAGGTCAACGAGGCCGAGTACCTCTACTGGGTCGGCTGCTACGGCTCCTTCGACGAGCGCAACCGAAAGGTGGCGCGGGCCCTGGTCCGGGTGCTGCAGGCCGCGGGCGTGGACTTCGCGATCCTGGGCAACGAGGAGAAGTGCACCGGCGAGCCGGCCCGGCGCCTCGGCCACGAGTACCTCTACCAGACCTTGGCCCAGGGCAATATCGAGACGCTCAAGCGATACAAGTTCCAGACCATCGTCACCGCGTGCCCGCACTGCTTCAATACCATCCGCAACGAGTACCCGCAGTTCGACGGCCACTTCCGGGTGATCCACCACACCCAGCTCCTGGACGACCTGCTGCGCTCGGGCCGGATCCAGCCCGCGCAGCGTGACGGCGAGCGGATCACGTATCACGACGCGTGCAATCTCGGCCGCTACAATGACATCTACGACGAGCCGCGGCGCGTGCTGGCCTCGGTGACTCGCGGCGAGCTGGTCGAGATGAAGCTCAACCGCTCCAAGGGCTTCTGCTGCGGCGGCGGGGGCGGGCGCGCCTGGCTGGAGGAGCACGAGGGGCGGCGGGTGAACCAGCTCCGGGTGGAGCAGGCGATGGAGGTGAAGCCCGACATCCTGGCGTCCGCCTGCCCGTTCTGCCTGACCATGTTCGAGGACGGGGTGAAGGCGAAGGAGGTCGGCGACAAGATCAAGGCGCGCGACATCGCCGAGCTGCTCGCCGAGCGTCTTTGAAGGACCTGCTGCTCGCGCTGCCGCGGCTCGGCCGCATGTTGATCTCGCTGGTGGCCGACCGCGACGTGCCCACCGCCGCCAAGGTGGTGCTGGCCGCGATGGCCGTCTACCTGGTGAGCCCGATCGACCTGATCCCGGACTTCATCCCGTTCCTGGGCTATCTGGACGACGTGATCCTGGCCGCGGTGGTGGTGGACGGGGTGCTGAACTTCATCGATCGCCCGCTGCTGCTCCGGTACTGGCCGGGCACGCCGGCGTCGCTCGATCGGGTGGCCGCGGTGGCGCGCCGGCTGGCCCGCTGGGTACCGAACCGGATCAAGGCGCGTATCTTCGGCAGCCCCCAAGTTCCCCTCTCCCCTCAGGGGAGAGGGGAGGGTGAGGGGTCCAAGGGTGAGGGACCTCGATGAACCCGCTCTATCACGACGCGATCGAGCGCCGCCTCGCGCTGCCACTGCACGAAGGCCCCGACAAGGTCACCACGCTCGCCGAGGCGGTCCGCCGTCACGTGCACGCGGGCGACACCGTGTACCTGGGCTCGGCCCATGGCCGGCCCAATCCGCTGGTGCGCGAGCTGGTGCGCCAGTGGTGGGGGAAGAGCCCCGCCTTCACGCTCGCGGTGGTCGGCCTGGGCTCGCCCTGGACCGCGCTGATCCACGGCGGCCTCGTGCGCCGGGTCATCACCACGTTCATGGGCGAGGGCTATCCGTTCCCGACCCCGCAGGCGCTCATCTCGAAAGCCGTCCTCGACGGCCGGCTCGAGGTCTCGAACTGGTCCATGCTGACCTTCCCGCTGCGCCTGCTGGCGGGGGCCATGGGCGTGCCGTTCCTCCCCACGCGCTCGCTGCTCGGCTCGACCATGGAGGAGGACAATACGCGGAGCGGCGACTTCATGGTCGCCGACGATCCCTTCGGGGCCGAAGGCCGGGTGGGCTACGCGCGGGCGCTGGTGCCCGACGTGGCGCTGCTCCACGCCTGGGCCGCCGACCGGGCCGGCAACGTGATCATCGCCCCGCCGATGAACGAGAACATGTACGGGGCCATGGCGGCCCGGAACGGCGCGGTGGTCACGGTGGAGAAGGTCGTCTCCACCGACTTCATCCGCCGCCACGCCAACCTGGTCCGCCTGCCCGGGCAGTACGTGCGGGCGGTCGTGGAGACGCCGCACGGCAACCATCCGGGCGGCATGTACGGCATGAACGTGCCGGAGCTCGAGGGCTACGCGGAGGACATCGAGTGGATCCTCGAGTGCCGCCGCGCCTTCCGCAAGCCGGACAGCGCGGACGCGTGGATCGAGGAGTGGATGCTCGACCTGCCCGATCACGCGGCCTACCTCGCCAAGCTCGGCTACGCCCGCATCATGGAGATCAAGGGGCGCGCCCACACCGATGCCTGGGTCTCGGAGCTCGAGACGCTCTCGCCCAAGCTGCCGGTGAGCGCCACCGCGTCGCCGTCCGAGTGGATGGTGGTGGCCGCCGCGCGGATGCTGGCCGAGAAGGTGCAAGCGCGCGGCTACAAGACCTTCCTGGCCGGCGTGGGCAACTCCAACCTGGCCGCCTGGCTGGCCGCGTACCAGCTCAAGCAGGCGGGGGCGGACGTGGAGCTGATGGCCGAGACCGGCATGGTGGGGTATCTGCCGCGGCCGGCCGAGCCCTTCGTGTTCTCGTTCCGCAACTTCCCGTCGTGCAAGATGCTCACCGACATCCTGCACGTCATGGGCATCTTCAGCGGCCGGCCAGATCGACAAGCACGGCAATATCAACTCGACGATCATTCCCGGTGTCACCTACATCACCGGCTCGGGCGGCGCCAACGACATCACCTCCTCCGCGCGCGAGGTGGTGGTGTGCCTCGAGCAGTCGCTCCTGCGCTTCGTGGACAAGGTGCCGTACATCACGGCGCCCGGGCGCACGGTGCGCACCGTGGTGTCCGACCGGGGCGTGTACGAGAAGGCGGGAGAGCACGGCGAGCTGCGGCTGACCGGCCTCTTCGGCCAAGGACCGGAAGCCGACCTGGTGCGCGCGGCCCGCGAGGCCTGCGGCTGGGACCTCCAGGTGGCGCCGTCCCTGCGCCGCTTCGAGGCGCCGTCGGCGGACGAGCTGGCCCTGGTCCGCCTCTTCGACCCGCGCCGCTACTTCCTGGG
>WNFC01002310.1_pt1 | contig 49218 bp, 43 predicted proteins | sample 5400541 | NCBI WGS metagenome assembly WNFC01 (sample SAMN13153342, study PRJNA577476) | soil metagenome | isolation source: 120 cm saprolite under Douglas fir tree site 2 hole 2 replicate 1 | place: USA:California | collected 2015-04-18 | reverse complement strand
CTAAAATGTTTACGAGAATCGGTCCGAGCAAGACCAGGCCCAATGGCGTGGTCCGGCCGATTACCACCAGTAGTCCCCCCAATAATTGCAAAACACCCACGAGTAGCATCCAATGACTTGGAACCATGACGGCTACAAACTGTGAAGTCAACGAGCCTACCGGCGGTGGCGGAGTTGTCATAAAGGGATGGAGGATATTAAGTCCAAAAATGATGAAACCCATACCCAGAAGGACCCGACTGACCAGAATCGTAATTTTCATATAATTTCCCTGATGTGATTTAGCTTTCGGTTGCAAGAATCCCAATTGTCTTTTTACTTACTAATACGTGCTCGAGTTGGGTCGGCCACTCAAAGAACGACTACTTGCTGTTCTTGATCACTGACGATTCGGCCGATGCGTTCCGCAACAGCTGCCACGGAGACCGCGGCTTCCTCGCGAGCCTGGTTTTCGGCGTGAATAAACGTAACGTCCGTAAGTCCGATGAAATTCAGAATGTGGCGCAGGTAGGGTTCCTGAAAATCGAAAGCTTCCTTCGCGGTACCCTTTTCATAGGCACCTCCTCGAGAAGTGATGAGGACAACTTTCTTTCCTGCGAGAAGACCCTGCGGGCCGTTTGGCCCGTAGCCAACCGTCTCCCCGATCCGCACAACCTGATCGATCCACGCCTTGAGCAAAGAAGGGATTGAGAAGTTGTACATCGGCGCGCCAATCACGACCGTGTCCGCCGCCTTGAGTTCTTCGATTAACTCATCCGAGGTGAAAAGATACGACCGCTGCGCCGGCGTCCGCTTCGAATCTTCGATTTGGGTCGCGCTCCAGTCATCGGTAATCAGTGGAATTGCCGTTGCGGAGAGATCACGCTGGATGACTTCGCCATCTGGATGGTTCTTCCTCCATTCTTTAGCGAATTTGGCGGTCAGTCGCCGGGTGACGGAACTGGACCGTGCACTTGAATCAATTTGAAGCAGTTTCATCTGAACCTCCTCGTCCAGCAAATTCATCTAACGTACCGGAAATAGATGTCCTCGCACCTGGACTGGAACTGTCTTTTAGTCCACTTAACTTGTTTATGAGTCCAAAAAGGAGGCGTAAATTGGATCCAATTACCGATCTCTTTCAAACCATGCAAATCGTGGGCGTGGTTCATGGCCGGCTCGAAGCAACTGCACCCTGGGGACTGAAAAGAGAGGCCGATGTCACAGAGGGAATCTCGAAAGACTTGCATTCGGCTCAGTCCGCAACTTCGCCCTTCCACTTCGCTCATTTCGGAATGGTTTCCCGAGGAAACTGCTGGCTCAGCGTCGAGGGCATTCCGGACCCGATACCACTCGCTGGAGGGGATTGCTTCCTGCTTGCGCCCGGGAGCGCATACACGCTGCGGGACAATCCGCGCACGCCCGCACGCAGCTTCTGCGAGGTCGCACCGAGAAATGGCAGCCACGTGATCGACTACGGGGGCGGAGGAGCACCGACCACGATCATATCGGGATGGTTCAGATTCTGTGGGACCAGCGTGAAGGCGCTGACACGCTTCCTTCCTCCGCTCATACTTGTCAAAGCTGATCAAGCGCAAAGTCTGGCCCTGCACACTACCTTGAGCATGCTTGCATCCGAAACGGCGGATTCGGCGCCTGGGTCGGACCTGGTAGTTAATCGGTTGGCGGATATGCTGTTCATCCACTCCATCCGCGCCCACATCGGATCGCAGTCGGAAGCCTGCAAGAGCGGCTTGCTGCGGGCGATTTTCGATCCGCAAATTGGTGTTGCTCTCAAATCCATGCACGAGAAAGTGGAGCATCCCTGGACAGTCGAATCGCTGGCCACCGCCAGCGGTATGTCACGTTCCGCTTTTGCGGTTCGCTTTAAGGAGCTGGTGGGGGAAACACCGCTGGAATATTTGACAAGCTGGAGAATGCAGAAGGCAACAGGATTGCTGCAGAAAGGTGATAAGAAGCTGTTTGAAGTGGCAAAATCCGTTGGCTACGACTCCGATGCCTCCTTCAGCAAAGCGTTCAAGCGAGCATTCGGTGTTGCACCCAGAGAGTATCGACGGGAAGCAGTCGGGGCATCTTGAGCTTCTCAGATTTTCGAGCGGCTCATTTCAGGGGATTTCACAGAGTATTGCACGTACACCGGCTTCGGGAATAGAGATGGACTGCGGTCGTGCAACGAACCGCACATTTTATACTCTCTATGAAAATCAATGTGGGTTAACGGAATCTGGGAACGCGCTGTGCCCAGCTATGAGGGCACGATTGGACGAACTGTGTCCTGGTATTGAATCAGCAAAAGAAAGGTCCTTCGCGAAACCCAGAGGTTGCGACGCGGGCAGAGCGACGGACCTGCCTTTCGACCGGATCGGTGCCGTTTCATTTGTGGCTAATCATTCAGCAACTCAGGAATCGATTCCGCTATTTGCCATATACAATCGGCTGTCGAAGCGCCCGTCCTCAAAAGACCGTTGAAACAGTGAGGTGTCGCCATTTCTCGGCTTCGCTCGCACGCGCAGCTTCCGTCTGCAGCACTCGCTTTTCCGCATCTATACCAAGGATCAGCCGCACCGGCACCTCATCGCTATTTGCCAGTTGCACAATTACATCCGCGATCTTCCGCGGATCGCCTTCCTGACGCCCTTCGAGGCTTCGCAGCATCTTCAGGATAGGGCCGACCGAGGCCTCGTAGTCCGGCAGCAGCACCGGCGCATTCTGACCGGCGCGTCGTGCCCAGTTGGTCCGAATACCTCCCGGCTCCAGTGTGCAGATCTTGACCCCGAAAGGCGCGACTTCCATCGCCAGAGCATCGCTGAAACCGCCCACGGCCCACTTGGCCGCGTGATAGGGAGTATTACCCGCAATCGCCAAGCGGCCACCGACCGAAGACACCTGAAAAATGTGACCGCTCTTCTGGTTCCGCATTACTGGTATGGCGGCGCGCGTTGTGTACACCAAGCCGTAAAAGCATGTGTCCACCACAGCCTGGAAGTCCTCCGCACTCATCTGCTCGAAGGGCGCAAACTGCCCATAACCGGCATTGTTGACCAGCACGTCCAGCCTGCCGAAGGTGTCCACCGCTAACTGCACAGCGGCCTTCGCTGCGGCCTGGTCGCGCACTTCCAGCGTCGCGGGCTTCACCCGCTCTCCATACTGGGCCATCAGTGGTGCGAGCTCTTCCGTACGACGCGCTCCCGCTACCACACTGTCACCTACGGCCAGCGCCGCCTCGGCGATATCCCGCCCTAATCCATTTCCGCTTCCAGTAATCAACCAGACCTTTGCCATGGCAATATCCTCCTCTGCATAGGATGACGAAATAACTGATTGGATGCTCATTTATTTTCTCCAGTAAGATCAGCTTGCGTGTATAGTAGTGAGCAGACGCTCATTCATGCAGGAGCTCAGTGGCTCGTCCTAAGAGTGAAGACAAGCGAAATGCGATCCTAGACGCCGCGACCCGCGTATTTGCGGCGCGCGGTCTTACGGCTGCCCCAACTTCAGAGATATCGAAAAAGGCCGGCGTCGCCGAGGGAACTCTGTTTACGTACTTCAAGACCAAGGATGATTTGATCAATGCCCTTTACCGGGAGATCAAGTTAGAACTCGCTGACGCGATGATGTCAGGTTTCCCGCGCAAGAAGAGTGTACGCACCAGGTTGCGACATGTGTGGGACAGCTACGTGAATTGGGGGGTAACGAATACTGAGCAGCGCAAGGTCCTGGCCCAATTGCAGGTCTCAGGGATGCTTTCAAAAGAGTCGATCGAAGCGGGAAGCGCTTCCGTCGTCGAAATGCAGAATACGATTCGCAACGCGATTGAGCAACATATTCTGCGGGCAGACCTTCCGATTGAGTTGATTTCGAAGATGTTGGGGGCTCTAGCGGAAGCGACCATGGACCTGATCGCGTTGAAACCAGCTATGGCAAACAAGTATCGCAACGGTGGATTTGAGATCTACTGGGCGGGGATCACACGAAAGTAATTATTTGCATCCAATTAATGAGTGAGTAATCAGATTATAAAAGGAGCACTATTATGAAATACAGATTGCTCGGCAAGAGCGGACTTCGGGTCTCCGAAGCGGCTCTAGGCACTATGACCTTCGGCGACGATTGGGGATGGGGATCCGCGAAGGACGAAGCAAAAATAATCTATAACACCTACCGCGAGGCAGGTGGGAACTTCATTGACACAGCGAATTTCTACACCAACGGCACGAGCGAAGAATTCCTGGGTGAGTTCATTCGCGGCCATCGCGAGAGCGTCGTTGTGGCCACGAAATACTCCAACGCTGCGCCCGGCGGCGATCCGAATGCGGCGGGGAATCACCGCAAGAGCATGATGCAGGCGGTGGAAGCCAGCCTGAAGCGACTGCAGACACACTACATCGACCTGTATTGGGTGCACATCTGGGATGAGATCACACCCGTGGAAGAAGTCATGCGCGGCCTGGACGATATCGTTCGCCAAGGCAAGGTTCTCTACGTCGGCATCTCGGACGCTCCCGCCTGGTGGATCGCCCAGGCAAATACTCTGGCAGAGCTTCGAGGCTGGACAAAGTTCGTCGGGTTGCAGATCGAGTACAGCCTGATTGAGCGGACGGTCGAGCGCGAACTCGTTCCCATGGCGAAAGCTTTGAACTTGGGGGTTCTGGCTTGGTCTCCGTTAGCACGCGGCGTGCTCACCGGGAAGTATCACGGTGAGGGTAAGGCTGACGGGGGGCGGATGACCATTGAGGGAATGAAGGAATTCCTTCCGGAGGACCAACGCGCGACGCCGATCATCTCGGCTGTGAAGTCGGTCTCCGAGCAAACTGGTCGCAGCATGGCGCAAGTCGCACTCGCCTGGCTGCGTCATCAAACGGTGCCAGTGATCCCGATCATTGGAGCGCGGAAGGTATCTCAACTCCAGGACAATCTCGCCAGTTTGGATCTGGAGCTGTCCGCCGAACAATTGAAATCCCTCGATGGACCAAGCCGAATCGAACTCGGATTCCCCCAGAGTATTTACGAGAGAGAAATGGTTCGCGCAACCAGGTATGGCGGCGTGTGGGATCGCTTGCTGCATTCGTGCTGAGGGCACGTGATGGCTAAAACCTAATTTGCGCCGAGCAAATTGTTTGAGCGGGCAACGTGACGGCTCTCCGGTCGAGGCCGAACTGACAGTCACGGATCAGCCATTCAAGCTGCCAGGCGGCTTCGATTTGGTCAGACGTCGCATGGTATCCACGAGGTCATCCAGAGTAGTGCCATATCCGAAATGTGCGTCCACGAACTTCAAGTCCTGCGCCGGAATGATGGAGAGACCCGAAATGAGCACCACGGGAATATCTGGCGCGACTAACTTCATCTGCTGCGCCAGTTGTGACCCCGTGAGCGCAGGCATCTCATAATCCAGAAGAGCCAAATCGAAAGAAATCTTTCCGCAGCGCCGCAGCGCCTCTGCCGGATCAGCGGCGGTGATCATTTCGAAACCGTGCTCTGCCAGAATGGTACTCAGCAATCTTCTGGATCTGTCGTTATCATCTACGTAAAACACGGTAACGATTCGGCTATTCATCTCGATGCCATCCTTTCGTGCTTCGGAGAACGTACGCACTCGATGTCCTCGCCAGCCAGCACCCGATAGGAGAGAGATCCTGCTCCATTTGCTGTGGGCTTCATCGGTTCGAAGTAAACTCCTTGTGTGGGATACGCGGGCATCTTCTGCATGAGTGGTCTCGTCGGCTGCTAGTCCAATCGCAGCGGGCCTCTATTGTTGCCAACCACCTCCCAGCGCTTTGTAGAGCCCGACCAGAGCCAACAATTCAGTGAGCCGAGACTGGGCCAGGTTTAGTTCGGCGGAAAAATAATTTGTTTGATTTGTCAAAACCTCAAGATAGCTGGTGGCCCCTCCTTGATATCGGGTATCAGATAGATGGGCTGCATCCTGAGCTGAGTTGGTGAGTAGTTCCTGCTGTGCGCGAAACTCTTGATTTTTGCGGTAAGCGACGAGCGAGTCGGAAACTTCTCGAAACGCCTGCTGAATCGTCTGCTGATAAACGAGAACCGCTTCCTTTTTTTGGGCTTCGGTCAACCGCACGTTGTTGCGCAACCTTCCTCCCTGGAAGATCGGCTGTGTCAGCGTCCCGCCAAAGCTCCACAATCCAGCCGGCCCGCTGAAAAGCCCGGTCAGGGCTGAACTCTGGTACCCAGCATCAGCCGTCAGGGTGATCTGCGGAAAGTACGCAGCCTTGGCTACGCCAATACGTGCATTGAAAGCAATCAATTGTTGCTCAGCCTGGTGGATATCGGGTCGGCGTTCCAGGAGCGATGACGTGAGGCCGGCCGGGACTTCTGGCGCATGTGGTTGCTCCGTCAATTTGCGGCCGCGCGCAACTGCGCCGGGATTCTGCCCCAACAGAGTGCTGATGAAATTCTCCTGCTGCTCAATGCGACGCTCTAGATCGGGGACCTGTTCGGCCGCAGTGAATACCAACTGTTCAGCCTGGCGCACATCCAGAAGTGAGGTAGCTCCGTGGTCCGCCAACAGCTGAGTCAATTTCAGTGAACCCTGACGGGAGACCAACGTCCCTCTGGAAATCTCCAGTTCCAAATCAAGTTCGCGAAGCTGGAAGTAAGCAGTGGCAACGTTAGCGACCAGCGTGCTGATGACTTCCTGCTGCGCCCATTGACTGGCCAACAGGCTGGCCCGCGCCGCTTCAGTCGACCGTCGAAACTTGCCCCAGAAGTCCAGTTCCCAGGCAAACGAAAGATTCACTTGGTTCGCGCTCGAGTTAAATGCCGGGATGTTCGAGATCGTGCCAAATCCCGTTTTTGATTGGGGTGAACGCTGGTCGGTCGCGAAGGCCCCGGCGGCAATCGAGGGCAACTGGTCTGCTCGCGTAATTCCCAACTGCGCCTGCGCTTGCAGGATGCGCGCCGCCGCAATTTGCACATCGTAATTCTGCCGGAGAGCTGTCCGGATCAGCTTCTGCAGCTCTTCATCCTGGAATACCTCCCACCATTTTTGATCTCCCAGCGATTCCGCCGCAGGCTGCGCTGCCTTTTGTCGCATAGCTCCGCGGTACACACGTGGGGTGTTTACGTTCGGTCTTTTGTAGTTCGGTCCTAGAGCGCAGCCCGCAGTCAGCAGCACAACCAGCAAGAGGGTTGTTAGTTTTGCCACGTTAGTCTCCTTCAACTGGGCGCGTCTGCGGGACGCCCTGCATTTCGCTGGTCCAGCGTTTTGACAAACGCTCGACCAGGACGAATAGAGCGGGAATGATGAATATGGCAATCGCAGTAGCGGCCGCCATACCTCCGATTACGGTTGTACCCATGATCTGACGGGCAACCGAGCCGGCGCCGGTTGCTATCCACAGCGGTACGCAGCCCAGAATGAAGGCGAAAGAGGTCATCAGGATCGGCCGCAGGCGGAGCTTGGCGCCTTCAAGCGCGGCTTCTACCAGAGGCTTACCCTTTTCGTACTGCTCCTTGGCAAACTCGACGATCAGAATTGCGTTCTTGGCCGCCAAGCCGATCAACATCACCAAACCGATCTGGGAATAAACGTCATTCTCGATTTGCACCATGTAGGCCGGGTAGAGAGCGCTGAGCACCGTCCGGCGCAGCCACAACACTCCAAAGGCGCCGAATACCGCAACCGGTGTACTCAGCAGCACGCTGAAAGGTAATGACCAGCTTTCATAGAGGGCCGCCAGAATTAGAAACACGAACAACAGCGAGAAGCCGAAGATGATTGAAGGCGGCAGCCCCTGCCGTGCCTTCTGCTCCTGATAAGACATGCCCATATAGTCAAAGCCCATTTCGGCCGGCATCGTCTGTTTGAAAACGTCTTCCAGGGCCGCTGTCGCTTGCTCTGAGCTGTAGCCGGGCGCAGCGCTGCCGTTGATCTGCGCTGACCTGTATTCGTTGTAGCGCATGGTAAATTCAGGCCCCTCGCGCGACTCGAATTTCGTCAGCGCGGTAAGCGGCACCATTTCCCCTTGATTGTTGCGGACGTAGAACTGCCCCAGGTTCCCGAGATCCGAGCGGTACGGCGCTTCCGCCTCTACATAGACCTGCCACGTACGCCCGAAATCGTTATAGTAGTTGATGAACAGCCCGCCCATGAAAGCCTGGATGCTCTGATAAACATCGTTGATGGCCACACCTTGTTTCAGCACCTTTTCCCGATCCACCTCCACGAATTTTTGCGGCACGCTCGGTAGAAACGTCGTGCTTACCATGCCAATTTCAGGACGCTTGCGGGCCTCCGCCAGAAACTTGCTGAGGTTGCTTGCCAGGAACTGAACGTCCTTTCCTGCGCGGTCTTCCAGCACGAACTGAAATCCGCCGGAGGTGCCGACTCCTGGGATAGCGGGAGGCGAGAAGCTGAAAACAGTCCCTTGTGGAAGCTTGCTGAGCTGTTGGTTCAGGCGCGCCTTGATTTCCTGATACTGTTCCGCCCTGCTTGTGCGGTCACTCCAGGGCTTCAGAGTGACGAAATAGAAGGCGTTGTAGCTGGTCCTGACAAAGCTGAGCAAGCTGAAGCCAACAACGCTCGTGGTGTATTGGACGCCTGGCGTATGCGCCAGGATATCCTCAACTTGTCTCGATGCAGCAGCCGTCCTCTCCAGCGAAGCTGCGTTTGGAAGCTGCATATTGATGAAGGCATAGCCCTGGTCTTCATCGGGCAGGAAGCTTGATGGCAGAAAGCGGCCAAAGAAAACCCCTGCAACGCCAAAAACCGCGAGCGCCACCAGCGCCAATGCGCTCTTCCGGATCAACGCGCCAGACAAGCGCAGATAAAGTTCCGTGGCGCTGCCGAAAATGCGGTTGAACCATGCAAAGAATTTTGCCAGTGGCCCGCGGCTTTTCTTCTTTGGGCGGAGCAGGAGCGCAGCGAGCGCCGGACTCAGCGTGAGGGCGTTAAAAGCCGAGAGGACCACCGAGATGGCGATGGTCAAAGCGAACTGCTGGTAGAGCCGTCCGGTGATGCCCGGGATAAAGATTGTCGGCACAAACACCGCAGAGAGAACCAGAGCAATACCGATGACCGGCCCGGACAGCTCTTCCATAGCTCTTCGAGCTGCATCCTTGGGTGGCAACCCCTCTTCGATGTGGCGTTGGACTCCTTCGACGACGACAATCGCATCGTCTACCACCAAGCCGATGGCCAGCACCAGTCCGAACATTGAAAGCGTATTGATGGAGAAGCCCAACAGCGGGAAGAGAGCAAACGTGCCTACCAGCGAGACTGGCACGGCAAGCATCGGGATGAGGGTGGCGCGCCAGTCTTGCAGGAAGAGGTAGACCACGAGGAGCACCAGCACGATGGCGATCAAGAGGGTTTGAATAATCTCCCTCATGCCTTCGGTCACGGCGCTCGTCTGGTCCAGCGATATGGCGTAATCCATATCTTGAGGGAAGCGCTGCTTCATCTCCTCCATGAGCTTGCGGACGCCTGCTGCTGTTTGCACCGCATTTGAACCGGGCAACTGGTAAACGGCGACGATTGCCGCGGGCTGGCCATTCAAACGACTGACAATGCTGTAATCGTCCGCGCCCAGTTCGACTCGCGCGACATCTTTCACGCGAACGATTCCGCCATCAGGAGCTTCACGGATGACGACGTTTTCAAATTCCTGGGGCGACGTCAGACGGCCCTGAGCAAGAACGGAATAAGTGAATTGCTGGTTCGCGGGAGCGGGTTCGCCGCCGAGTTGACCCGCCGGATTCACTTTGTTCTGCGCCTGGATCGCGTTGACGATCTCAGTAACTGTGATGTTCAGCTTGGCCAATTGGTCAGGTTTTACCCAGAGCCGCATGGCATATTTACCCGAGCCGAAAACCTGCGTCTGGCCGATACCGTACAGGCGTGCGATGGGATCGTTGAGGTTGATGTAAGCATAGTTGGCCAAGAACTTCGCATCGTGAGTGCCATGCGGCGAGGATAAGGAGATCAGCATGAGCGGAGCGGTTACTGACTTTCTAATGGTCACGCCCAGGGTGTTGACCTCGGGCGGAAGCTGACCGGAGGCCAACTGCTCGCGCGACTGTGCGAGGATGAGATCGGTATTCGGGTCCGTCTTTACGTCGAAGTCCACGATCATTGTGGTCTGGGAGTTGGCGGTGGCGTTCAGGGAGTACATGTATTCCATGTTGTCCACGCCGTTCGTCTGCTGCTCTATCGGCGTGGCTACTGCTTGCTCCAGCGTCTTTGCATCCGCACCCGGGTACGTGGCCTGCAATTGAATTTCCGGTGGAACGATGTTCGGAAACTGCGCCACCGGCAGGCTTGCGATGGTTACCGCGCCGACGATTACCATAAGAATGGAGATCACCATCGCCACGATCGGACGGTTGATGAAGAATTTCGACATAGCTCAGTTTCCTTCCGCTGCAGGTGGGACAGGCTTGGGATTGACGGTAGTCCCTTCTTTGATCCGTTGCAGCCCTTCGACCACAACTTGCTCACCAGGCTTGAGGCCGTCATCGATAACCCACATTGTTCCGACAGTCTCACCGGGTTTCACGGTACGCATACTAACTTTGTGATCGCTGCCGACAACCGCGACCTGATAGCTTCCCTGCGATTGCTCAACGGCGCTCTGAGGCACCAACAGAGCTCCATTTTTGATGTTGGTTTCGACACGCACACGTCCATATTGGCCGGGACGCAGAATATTGCCCGGATTGGGAAAGGCAGCAACGATGCGAATTGTGCCCGTGGTGGAATCCACTTGCCGGTCGGCCAGCAGAATCTTTCCTTTTTGAGGGTGGAGACTGCCGTCAGTCAGTATCAGTTCGAGTGAATTTCCAAAAAAACCGATTGCGTGTTTGCCGGAAGCGGCGTTGCTTCTCTGTGCGAGAACATACTCATGTTCGCTGATTGGAAAATAGGCTTTGATGGGATCGACCTGTGAAACTGAAGTCAAAATAGAATTAGGTCCCACAAGGTTGCCAATCTGAACTTGGGCAATTCCCGCAATTCCATCCACCAGCGAGGTGACTTTCGTCCATTCAAGGTTGAGTTCCGCCTGCTCCACGGCTGCCTTGCTCGATTCGATAGCGGCCTGGGCGCCGCGCTTGGCCTGAATCTCATTATCTAATTGGCTCTTGGCGATCGCCCTGGCCTCCGCCAGCGGCGTGTCCCGCTCCACATCGAGAATGCTCTTGCCAAGCTGTGCTTGTGCCTGCGCAAGGTCGCCCTTAGCGCGATCCAGGGCCGCCTTGAACGGCCTCGGATCAATTTCGAACAGCACCTGGCCTTTACGGACGAGCGAACCTTCTTTGTACTCTTGCTTGATGATGTAGCCCGAGACCTGGGGCCGGATCTGGGCGTTCACGTAGCCGTTCATCGTCGCCACCCATTCGCTGAACACCGGAACATCCTGCTGGACCACGGCGGCAACTCGCACTTCTGGAGCTTGGGGAGTCGCAGCTGCGTGGACATTGCCTCGGCTGCATGCCGTTGTAGTCAGCAGAAGTAGCATGGCAGCCACCGAATGTCCCAATCTCAAACCGCTTGCGTTACTGATTTTCATTGCTCTCCCTCATTCAATGTCTGTGCTTTGTCGGCGGTATGGATGGAAGCGCCCGCGAAAGGCGAAACGTGGGCGATGTCCAGTTTGGAAAGTCTCCTCAGGGCCAGGCCACGGGCAGTCACAACCTCTCCGCGTGAACATCCCAGGAGAAGCGAGCACTCCTGATCGGAATAGCCCTCAAGCATGGACATGACAAAGACAAAGCGTTCGAACGTGTCCAGCTCAAGGATTGCGGTGAGCGAGGCGCTCTCTTCTGAGCGGCTCCATACGTTCAAAACGCTGTTCGTGTGCTGTACCCCCGGTGCAATTACACGAATTGCACACTGGATGATTCGCCTTCGGGCCCAAGAACGGGCAAACTCCTTATATACGGAGTTACCATTCATGCAGTCATCAAGACCGTCAACGAAGCACTGCTCGGCGGTCTCGTGATTTGCCGTTAACATGAAACACAGCAAATACAGAGTTGTGATGTCTTCTGTAAACAGCTTGCACAAGTCTTCATTGGTCGCATAATCGTTTCCCGTGCGCGTATCAATATGACTTTTGCGTGCCAGTTTCATCCTTGGCCTTCCTGATCGCTGATGTTTGGCAGCACCAGGTTCTTCTTGCTTCGCCGCTTGAGTTGTTGGAGTACGTGTTTCGTCAGCACTCCACTGCAACGGAACCTTGCTCCTTCATTCATTATCTGCAAAAGAGTGTTCTCTGCTTCCTGACTGACGGCGATTACGTTCGCCATGTCAATCACCAATTCACGTCCGTAAGATTCCGCCTTGGCTCTGCTCCATGTCGTCCTCAACTCGGCGACCCATGGCGCGACCAAGCGCCCTTCGAGGACCAGCCGGCGTCGGTTCTGAGTGTCGATTACTGAGATCTTCAACATGGCGTTTCTCGTTCGACTATGGGAAAAGCAACGCGCGTGCCAAACTATTTCCGCTGCAAGTCTTTTAAATTCAGGGTTGGTCCGAGCTCAGCGCACCTGCGCTGTCGAAACTGTTGAAGTCACTATCAACAGCAGGAACTGATTCCGGTTTTTTTCATGCTCGCCGCGCCGGTCGGCCATCGGTCGGAGCGTCGCGATTGTGGTTCCGACAAGAACAATCGAAACAACCAACCAAAAGAGAAACACGATGCGGATGATGGCTGTAACTTTGGTTTTTGTCATGGCGTTAGTCCTCCGTCAGTGAGTCCAGATCGTTGCTCAAAGCTGCATTCGGTTATCTTCATCACAGTTTGCTCAGAGTGATGGCTTCCGAAGGGACTTTCGCATATGGACAACGGTGCCACCTCGTTCAAAGCGAACTTCATCCATCAAGGTTTTCATCAGGTAGATTCCGCGGCCATGACTGGACTTGATGTTGTCCGGGCTGGTAGGGTCTGGTACCTCCGAGAAGTCAAACCCTTGCCCTTCGTCCCGGATCATGACGGAGAGTTCGTCAGTTCCAACGTGACAGCCGACGTACACGTGCTTCCCTGTATCCTCATGATTTCCGTGAATGACGGCATTCGCCAGGGCCTCGCGTAGCGCAATTTCGATGTCTTCCTCGTATCCAGGAACCCATTTGCATGCCCTAATCAAGTGCATGAGTCTGTCGACGAGGGGCGAGATCGCGCCGACTTCGCTTCGCAAGGACAGGTCCAACCGGATATTAGGTCCGCCAGGACGAGAACGGAGTGGCGACGAAGTTTTAAACGTGTGCCTTTGGCTCATATTTCTCACCTTCCACTCGGTCGTTTGTTAGCGCATGCGCTGAACGCGCTGATGCTGAAATCGGTCATACTCTCAATCTCCTGGGCACGCTTATGTCACCGCCCACCACAAGATCAGCCCGCCGCCGTAGAGGATGGCCACTGCCGTCCAGCACATCCACGCAACTGCCTTCTCACCTGGAGTTTCCTGTTGATAACTGAAACCTATGAATAATGGCTGCCCGTCATCGGTGACGGCGATCCTTATGCCTTTCAGCTTCTCCAGTTCGGAGAGATCGGATTGAAGTTGTTTGGTCACCCGCAAGAAGTAAGGCAATACGAATGCCAAACTCGCAGACGAGTAAGTCAGCGAAAATGACCGGCGTTCAAGATCGAGCGAACGATGCCGTCGAAAGTGTCGACGTCAGTTTGGACAATAACCGTGCGGTTGGCGAAAAGGCATTACGGACTTTGAAGACTTTGACGATCGACGCCTTGTTCCCAGAAATGTTGATAGTGATGCAGCCAATCGGCAACCTGAAGCAGCGGTGCCGCCTGGAGCCGGCGGGGCCGCCACTGTCCGTTGCGTCTGCGAACAATCAACCCTGCATCTTCCAGCACTTTGAGGTGCTTGCAGACGGAAGCCATGCTCATGGCGAATGGTCTTGCTAGTTCGGTCACGGACGCCTCGCCTGAGGTCAATCGCGCGAGGATCGCGCGCCGGGTTGGATCGGCAAGGGCCGCAAACGTCTTACTGAGATGGTCAGTCATACCGTTGGTGTATCAAGGTCCGCTTTCGATTTGATACCGACAAAACACGAGGAGCACACTGTTGCGAGCAATCTTCAATGATGGCTTTCTGAAAGAATAATGGCCTTCTGAAAGGGGCAACCTGCACAAGTACACCATGAGAATGTGAGATGTCAGTACAGGCCCCTCTCAGCTTTGACCACGCGCACCTTGCGGCGTATGTCACCTCTGTCAGTAGCACGCGGCGTGCCGTTAGGAGTACGAGCCCAAGACTTTCCCACCCCACGCTAACCATTCCTAAGAGGCAGCCTATAGTCGGCTTACGACATAGACGTGCCCTGCTGTTATCACTAAACAAATCGAGTGTGGGAGCTTGCTGGGCTGATTATTCGTAAGCGCGATGCACCTCATATACGGTCGCTTGATTTCAACTTGCTGCGATATCGCAGAAGCGTTTGGCATCTTTCTTGCATTGGGATACACGGCTTCGTTCACACGCGCCCTGGACAACTGCTGCGCCAAAAGAGAGGATGACTCGCGGTGTTTGAAATATTGTTATTTGTTCTGATCGGCGTGCTCGCAAGCGCTTTCTTGATAGTCTTTTTTGGGGGATTCCGCCGAGCCCTGCATGAGAGACCAACCTTCAGGATGATCATCTATGGAGAACGAGGCTTGATTCTCACCGGATTCAGCCACAATTGCCGACCGGGACGGAATAGCACTGCTGCGGAGACACGGTTTCTAATTGTCTTGCAGTCGAAACTGTCGACGTCAATCTCGACCAACACAACCCGCAAGAAAACCTTTCTTGGATCTTTGGATATAGGTGCGTCCCGGGGAGTACCTGGGATAGGGGAACGCTCCCTGCGGTGACCAAAGCGAAACCGCCCTGCTCAAATGAAAGGAAAATGCAATGAAACTGTGTCTTTTCTTAGGTCGTGTTAGAAGAACTGTTTCGCCTGTATGCCGAACTTTTTCATGCGAGATAGCAGGGTAGTCCGATTAATGCCTATACGCGCGGCAGCTCCGTCAGCGCCACCAACTCGGCCTTTGGTTTCCTGCAGAATGCGCACGATTTCCCGCCGCTGCTTTTCATCGTACTCGTCGCCGGCGTTTTTCACGGCATCCTTAGTTAAGGCACTGATGGTCTCTTTTACAACCCGGGCCACATCCTGACCGTGCGAGCCGTCGCTACTAATCGACGTAGCCTCTCTCACTTTATTCAGCTCCGTGACGGGTACCTCCAATGACTTGCCGCGCGTGAGAATTACGGCGCGCTCAATGAAGTTTTCCAGCTCCCGGATGTTTCCCGGCCACTCCCAATTGGACAGCGTCTTCATTGCGGCCGCGGGAATGGTATCGATTTGCTTTTGCATCTGTCGTGCGGCTTTCTGAACGAAATAGCGAACCAGCAGAGGAATGTCTTCTTTTCGATCCCGCAACGGAGGAATGCGAATAGGAAATACATTCAGACGATAGTACAGATCGCTGCGAAATTCACGGTCGGCAATCATTTTTTCCAGGTTACGGTTGGTGGCTGCAATCAAGCGCACATTGACCTTCCTGGTATGGTTGTTGCCCAGCCGCTCGAATTCGCGCTCTTGCAGAGCGCGCAGCAGTTTGGGCTGAATCTCAAGGGGAATATCTCCGACTTCATCAAGAAACAGTGTGCCCTGATCGGCAAGCTCGAGGCGTCCAATTTTTTGGCTGATGGCGCCGGTAAAGGCGCCTTTTTCATGACCAAACAATTCGCTTTCGAGTAGCCCGGTGGGAATGGCCGCGCAGTTGAGTTTCACGAATGTCCGCTGCTTGCGCCGGCTGTGATCGTGAATGGCGCGCGCAATCAGCTCCTTCCCCGTGCCGGTGTCGCCCAGCAGCAAGACGGTCGAATCGCTCGACGCAACCGTTTCTATAAGTTCGAGAACATGCTTCAGCGGGGCGCTCGTGCCAATGATCTGTTCAAAGCTCATCTCGCTGCGAATCTCTTCTTCGAGATAGAGCTTTTCTTGAGCCAGCTTGTCTTTGAGTTCAGAGATCTCACGGTAGGCGAGTGCGTTTTCAACTGCAATGGCGATTTGCCCCGCTGCCGCAGAGAGAAACTCAGCGTCATCTTCGCTGAACGCGTTTTCCTGCCGCCGGCCAAGACCCAAAATGCCAAGCGCTCGTCCCCGGTTAACCAAAGGAATGTAACAGATGGACTTCAGTCCTTCGCCGACAATATTCGCATATTCCTCAGAACCAATGTCGCCAGGTTCGATGTGGTTCAAGATGACTGGCTTGAGAGTCTCAAAGGCTTTTGCGCTTGATACACCCGGCGATATAACCGATTTCTCGTGGGCAAAGCCCTCACTCTGCGGGAAATCGAGGGCCCAAAGACGAAACTTGCCACTCTCGGAATCGGGCAAGGTCACCCCTACGCCGTCACAATGCATGACCTGCCGAACGCTCGCTGAGATTGATCGAAGTACTTCACTCAGATCGAGATTCGAATTGGTCCTACTGGTCAAATCAAGGAGTAGTTTAAGGCGGGTATTTTGACGCTCCAGTTCCACTCGCGCAGCACGGGATTGTCTTAGATTCAAAACGTCATCGATGGCGAGCGCGAGACCAAGGGCAAGCATCTGCGAGAAGCTGACGTCCTGAGAATTATAAGCGTTTCGATCCTGGCTGCAGATCGCCAGGGTGCCCAACCGGCGGTGCGCGGTAGTCAATGGCAGGCAGATTGCCGAACCCAGCTTAACGCCCCTGGTTTCCAGCACTTCCTTCAACCGCAAAAAACTGGTTTCCGCGCTCCAGTCCGCAATGTGCAGGGCCTCTTGCGTGTGGTACACATGCCAAGTCAGTGTCTCCTCGACTTGCAGATCGCTACACCCAATCTGGAGCTCTGGAGTCACACGCCAATCGATCTCGTCGGAGTTTTCTTGGAAAATAAGAACATCGAGATAGTCAAAACTGATGAGTTCGCGCAACTGGTTGACAAGAACTTGTGAGAGCTCTTCCGGTTCCCGGCACGCGGAGAATGCCTCTGAAATGCGAAACAGCGCCTCATAGCGCCGAGCATCAGTTCTCAACGCGAGCTGTGAGTCTGTGCTCATAACAGCAGATTGCCCGTCATCATTGTTCACGATACCACCTTAACCAATCCGATTCAGCTCAGCCGCCAACGGATTCCCAAAGTTTTCTCGCCAGTACAGAACGTAGAGACTCTGAAAATTATAGAGGGAGTCACGGAAGGCAATGCACTCGCCAAAAACCGTCTGTTTGACAAGACGACAGCAGCGGTTCCGTATGGAAGATTTGCATTGTTCGCTTGCTAAGGCATCGTTTTTCATGGCCCATTCAATAAGTCGGATTTTCCTGTTGAAGATGCATCAACATTTTCAACTTTCGACACCGCACTGTTCAGTCCATCTTTTCGAGTCGTTTCTATTCTCTCGGTTTCAGCGAATTGACAAGCCGCTGCAGCGCTAGCTTGTTTGGCACATCGGTTGCTCTGTATTCAATTGGAAGGGATTACAACGGTTCGAATTTCCAAAATCGAAAGGAGCGATTCAAACCTGTCGCGGAGTATTGCGATGGGCAAGCAATCGAAGTAGGGACCAAAGTGCAAATCAGGAATACAGCAATGCAACGAACAGCAATCGCCATTCTCTCGCTGGTTTGCCTGCTCTCTGTGGGCGCCACCGCGCAAGAGGTGCGATCAGAGATAAGCGTGCAGGGTACGGGGTTCTTCACCAAAGATTCCAATGGTCAAGGCGTACGTCAACAGGGTACTCAGTCAGGCGGTGTACTGGGAGCTTATCGGTACCACATCAATCGCTGGGTGAGCGCCGAGGTAGCTTATGGTTGGAATCGCAACAGTCAACTGTTTTCCGCGCCTGGAGGCTTTGGCAGGATCCAGGCCGACGTACACCAGGCGACCGGAGGCCTGGTACTCAATTTGCCCGCGCCCCGGAGATTAAGAATGAGCCCCTACGTTCTTGCCGAGGGCGGTGCTCTGATATTTAACCCCACGAATAATGGTGTGAGTTTTCTGGGCGCAGAGCGGCAAACCGTGGGTGCCTTCGTTTATGGCGGTGGAGCCGACTTCCCTGTCCCGATGGTGAGGCACGTCGCTCTACGACTTGAGTATCGAGGTCTGGTGTACAACGCACCCAATTTTGGTCTCAGCAATCTGGACACGGGTACGGTCACGCATACCGCTCAACCCTCAGCCGGACTTGTGTTCAGGTTCTGAGTTGGCCGGCGCGAGAAACTTCTACGACTGTTCCCCCGCAAAGAGGTGTTCTCTTTTGCCGCAGAGCGAAAGGTAGCTCTGCGGCAGGCCTGCCTTTTTCGAATCACCCTACCTTGGAGAATTCGGAACCAGGACTACAGCAACATCAGAGGTAGCGCGCGGTGGCGTGGCGGCCGAATGATTGGAAGCCGGCTTGCTCTACCCACAATGTAAGAGGAGACGATCATGATGATTTCCGAACCTCGACCGACTCCGAGGATTCTGCTGGTGGACGATGAGCTCGAGCAGTTGTGGCTCCGCGCCCAGGTAATGCAATCTCTCGGATTCCTCGTGCATACCGCAGACAATCCCAGCGACGCGATTTTTATGATGGCGGAAGAGGCACTGGAAAAAGTCGAGTTCGTGGTCCTCGATTACAACATGCCTGGCATAAACGGTTGCGACCTTGCGGACCTGCTGAAGGTGATGCGCCCCGAGTTGAAAATAATCCTGTACTCAGGCGCAACCGATGTTCCGCGAAACGAAATGACCAGCATTGACATTTTCGTCTCCAAAGCCGACGGCATATCCGCGCTCATTGCAGAGGTCGCAGAGCTAACGCAGGTTGGCGGGGGCTCGCCTACCACCATCACGAGCAAGACAGAACAGCATTCTCGAGCGCATCCCCAACAATATTGATTTGGAACAAAAGCCTCAAATCGACTTCCCTCCGGTCAATCAGGTCGGAAGCAAGTTACCTGAGAGTATTCGGGGCCTCGGAGACAGTAGACTTGCCATCGAACCCCATCAAGGAGTATAGAAGGATAGTCCGGCGCGCCGATGTCCTATCAGCCCATTGAAAACTACGGAATCATTGGCAACATGCGCACCGTTGCCTTGGTGGGCATGAACGGTTCTATTGACTGGTTTTGCTATCCCCACTTCGATTCGCCCAGTATCTTTGGGGCAATCCTGGATGATAACAAGGGAGGCCGGTTTCAGATTTGTCCCGTTGGCGATCAGGGGCGGCACAAACAATTCTATTGGCCTTCCACGAACGTACTGATTACGCGATTCTTGCTTCCCGACGGAATCGCCGAGCTGGAAGATTTCATGCCCGTGGGGCTGCCACCCGATTCACCCTGGTATCACCAGCTTTATCGACGCATTCGCTGCGTAAGGGGTGCTGTGCGCATCTCGCTTACTTGCCGTCCGGCCTTCGATTATGGCCGTAAGAGCCACGAAACGCTACTGGATGACCAGGGCGCAAACTTCAGGTCCGGCAGCTTATGCATCGCACTTTCCTCGGCAGTACCGCTAACACACGACGGAAACGGCGGTGTCGCTGCTGAGTTCACACTTGAAGAAGGGGCATCGCAAGTCTTCATTCTAAGAGAGCATTGCGCCACAGATACGGTGCCTGATGCGCCAACCGAAGGGGAAGCAGAAGAGTTGTTTCAGACCACGGTGAGGTTTTGGCGCAGTTGGCTCTCTGCCTGTACGTACCAGGGACGCTGGCGGGAGCAGGTGTATCGATCAGCGCTGGCCCTGAAGCTTCTTACCTTCGATCCCACTGGAGCGATCATCGCCGCTCCCACCACCAGTTTGCCTGAAGTCATTGGAGGCACTCGAAACTGGGATTACCGCTATACCTGGGCGCGCGACGCGGCTTTCACGGTCTATGGATTTCTCCGCATCGGCTTCAGGGAAGAAGCCGCAGGGTTCATCAACTGGCTGGAGAAACACGCGTCGCAGCATCACCACCCGGACGCACCGATTCCGGTCCTCTCGACCATCCGCGGCGACACCCGGATTTCTGAAGAGATATTGGAACATTGGGAAGGATATCGCGGGTCTGGGCCGGTGCGCATTGGCAATGCCGCGGTTTCGCAGGTGCAGATGGATGTTTACGGCGAGATGATGGACGCGCTTTACCTTTACAACAAGTACGTCAGCCCCATCGCGTATGACATGTGGCTCAAGGTCCGCGAACGCATGGAATGGATTTGCGAGAACTGGCAGCGTCCCGACGCAGGCATCTGGGAAATGCGCAATCGAGAAGAGCATTTCACCTATTCAAAGGTCATGAACTGGGTTGCGCTGGATCGGGGCATCCGATTGGCGGACAAACGTGCATTTCCGGCCAATCGCCTCAAGTGGCTGCAAGAGCGAGACCGCATCTACGAAGAAGTGATGAGCAGAGGCTGGAATCAGAAGCGTCGCGCCTTCACCCTGTTCTATGGAAGCGAGGACCTGGATGCCTCGCTATTGATCATGCCGTTGGTTTTTTTCATGGCCCCGAACGATCCGCGAATGCTCAGCACCGTGGCTGCAATTCTCGACAGCCCGCGTAACGGCGGTCTCGTCAGCGATAGCCTGGTCTACCGTTACCCGCCGCAACCCCGCATTGACGGACTTCCCGGGGAAGAAGGCACATTTAACATGTGTTCCTTCTGGCTCGTGGAGGCACTGGCGCGCGCGGGTGAAAGAAATCCGGAAAAGCTCGACCAGGCCAGGCTCATGTTTGAACGAATGCTGGGTTATGCAAATCATCTCGGGCTTTACGCCGAACAAACGGGTCCGCAAGGTGAGGCGCTCGGTAATTTTCCCCAGGCCTTCACGCATCTTGCGTTGATCAGTGCGGCATTCAATCTGGACCGCATACTGGGCAGCCATTAAACAAAGAACGTCCCACTTGAAAGAGTTGGTGAGTGGAAGTCAATGAGCTGAAGCCAGGAGCTGAGAAAACTGGCTGCCGTTTGTTTGCCAATTGACCGCCAAACGTTTTATTCCCAGCATTTTCCAACCCCGCTGAACGCGCCGAAAGCTTCGAACTAACGACGGCCGCAGCAGCAACCGCCGATTCGTCCAGCAGTTTCGCGTAGTGAAATTAAAAACGATGTCGGCACGGGAATGATCAAGCCGTTCCTGGACTGCATTTCACCGGAGCCGGCTGGCGATCAAGTTTGTTGAACCCCATTTGCTCAACAACCTCCATGTGACATACGGCAACCCAAGTTCCCTCGCCTTGGGTTGGATTTTTCCGTGAAAGCACGTCTTCATGACGGAGAGGAGTCTCCTGATACTCGCCGGGAAAGATCCAATCTGAATCAGACGCGTACATCAGTTCTAAAGAGGGAGAAGCCTCTGGACATCATCGGGCGTGAACCTCGTGTTTGTCAGTGACGCGCCAGCGACATCCCGCCACAACAACGTCTATATGTCGACAATTGCCGGGCAACTTTTCAACAAAGCATGTTGAAAGACGATTTTTTGCTGGCCATTATCCCCTGCAAGTTGTGGTTTCACCGATCAGCGCTTTGGGCCGTTAGTTGCTAATGCTCTGACGTTTCGCTGCCATCGCCAGCCATCCGTAACCAGCCGCGACTAGAAGGAGGTCCTATCTCAAGAGAAGGAACGAAGCCGCTCAATGAGTTTTCGAACCGTGGCCGGCGCGTGCTGTGCGTTGACGATGCTGGACCAGCCCTGGCGCTCCGGGCGCTCATTTTGGAAACCGAAGGTTACACCGTGACTACCTTCAATAGCGCGCTCCAAGTGGCAGAGACGTTCGAAAACGGCAAGTTTGACTTGGCCGTCCTGGACTACGATATGCCCGCCATGAACGGCTGCCAGCTTGCAGCACGGCTGAAGACTGCCTGTCCTGAACTGAAAATCATTCTCTATACGGGCGCATCATATGTAGTTATGCGCGACCTGGCCTTCGTTGATGCAATGGTCGACAAAGCCGACGGCGTTGAGAAACTGCTCGCTGCGATCGAAGCTTTTCTTCGCGCTGGCCCAGAACACCAAGTCTGGCGTACCCGGCGCGGCGGCACCGGCGTGAAGTGGGAAGGACGTTGACATGAAGAAACATAACGTTCGATTTCGATTCAATGTCGTGAGTGTGCTGGCGCGGGCGATGCTCGCGTTCGTACTCCCCGTGGTGACCCTTCCGGCTCATGGGCAGGCTGCGTCACTCCTGGCTGCTCCCGAGGTCAGATCACACGATCACGTGGCCACTCTGACGCTTCATGCGGTGCGTGGGAATGATGGCCGCGACAGCTTCGGGTTCAATGGACACACGATAGCGCCAATCATCCGTGTTTCGCCCGGAGACACTCTGAGAATTACCTATGTGAATGACCTGCCAAAGCCGTCGGGCGAGCAGTGCTCTATCGGTCCATGTATGAACATGACGAATCTTCACTTTCACGGACTGGGCGTTTCGCCCAAAGCCCCGCAGGACGACGTTCTGGACATGATCGCCATGCCGGGACAAACCCTCAATTACGCGGTTCATATTCCCATGGATCAGGAGCCGGGACTGTACTGGTATCACACTCACCCGCACGGCGAGAGTGAGCAACAGGTTTTGGATGGCATGTCCGGTGCGATCATCGTCGAAGGAATGGAGCGCTATGCGCCCATGGTTCGCGGCCTTCCTGAGAAAGTACTGATTCTCCGCGGACCAGCGATTAAAAAGGATGCGAATGGACAAGCGGCACTCAAGAAAGTCGAAGCAGAGGTGACCGGATGCGGAAACTCGGAGGTACCCGAACGCGTTTTCACGATTAATGGAGACCTTCGCCCAACCATCAATATCGCGCCCGGTGAGCGGCAGTTCTGGCGAATTGTGAATGCATCCGCCGACCGCTATGCCGATTTGCAAATGGATGGAGAATCATGGCAGGTTGTTGCGCTGGATGGCATGCCTCTCGCTTATCACGATCGTGAACATCCAGTGCGCCTAGCTGATCACGTTCTGCTGCCTCCAGCGTCACGGCTGGAAGCTGTCGTTACCGGGCCGCCGGCGGGATCAAGCGCAACCTTGCGGACGCGCTGCGTTGATGCCGGCCCTGACGGAGATTCCACCCCGGCGATGGTTCTGGCCGATGTTGTCCCGGCCCCATCCTCACCCCGGCAACAAACCAGTGTCGTCTCCGATCGCAGGCCTGCTTCGTACAAGCAACCGCAACTCGCGTCGCTTGAATCGAGCCCGCCACAGTTTGTGGCTAACTTCACGGAAGACAAAAAACGTTTTTACATTAACGGCCAGCTCTATGAGCCGGATGCCAAGCCGATGACAGAGGCTGTAGTAGGAACTTACCAGCACTGGCGGGTCGTGAATCAGACGCGAGAGCTGCATCCCATGCATCTCCATCAAGTACATTTTCTGGTGTACGCAGTGAACGGAACAAACGTGCCGAACCCGGAGTGGGTTGATACTGCGAACGTCCCTTACGGCGGCTCGATCGACATGATCGTCGATTTCACTAATCCTGTGATCCGCGGCATGTCTGTCTTTCATTGCCATCTGCTTAATCATGAAGATAAAGGCATGATGGCCAAGATACTTCTTAAATAATTTTCCGTTGCAACCCGAGCTGCGCGTCGGCTCAGAGCCGGTGTTGAGCACCGCCTCTACCGCTTTGCTTCTCCTGTGTACATCAACTGAGTGTTGCGATTATCGACAGATGCTGTCACGGGCTGTCGATATCAAAACAGCAACAACTGGTCCAGTGACACACCTTTTACGTTTTCAAGGACTTAAGCGAAACTTGCAACTCGCACAAGTGGCATGGCAAATGCATTTGACTGCGATAAGGAGAATTATTTATGAAGTCAAAAACACTTGTCATCGCAGGACTCTTCCTGGCACTGATTTGTGCAGCAATACCAGGCAGCCTGTTCGCCGATGAATATAACCAAACCACAAAATTGACCTTCAATGAACCGGTTGAGATACCAGGCCAGGTTCTGGCCGCCGGCACCTACTGGTTTGAGCTGACAAACACTGATGCAGATCGCGACATCGTTCGGATATGGAACGCTGACAGATCGCATGTTGTGGCAACAATCTTCACGGTTCCCGACTATAGATTTCAGCCGACCGGTAAAACGGTAATCAACTTCGAAGAAAGACCTGGCGATCAACCGGAGGCCATTCAGGCCTGGTTTTACCCCGGCGAGGATTTCGGGCACGAATTTGTCTATCCCAAAGCCAGGGCGATAACTCTCGCTCAGCAGATTCAACAGCCAGTGCTATCGTTGCGTAACCAGGCAGCGACCGATTCGGATCCATCCGCATATCCAGCGATGGCAGCTGTGACTCCAACTGGTGAAGAGCTTGAATTATCTGAGATCGTGCAGTCCGAACAACCAAAGGAGCACGTGGTCCTGGCCAGCCTGCCCCAGACGGCGAGCCTGTTCCCGCTTTCGGCGCTGCTGGGTCTCATGGCCTTGGGAGCGAGCTTTTGCTTCCGCCGGATTGCACGTAACAGCGCGTGAAACCGTGAAGGGTCGCACATTGGCATGGATAAGGCGATATCCAAAATGAAAGGAATTGCAATGCGCCGGAGACAACAGAGCCTGGTTTGGTGCCAGTACATCTTCCTGGCTCTGGGCCTCCTGGCGCTGGGATTCTGCGCAAAGCCGTTAACGCAGGCATGGCGCTATCAAAGATGGGCGCGCCAGCAGATGGAGAATCAAATGTCGCACAGGGCGACTACCCTTGGCTCAGCAGCGGAGCAAGAGAAGAAAACGCCGTCCGGAGGCTTGCACCAAATGTCCCCCATCGGACGGCTGGAGATTCCCCGGGTTCACATCTCGGCAATGGTTGCCGAAGGGACTTCGCCCCGTGTACTCAGCCGGGCAGTAGGTCATGCCGTTGGTACTGCTCTGCCGGGGCAAAAAGGCAACGTGACTCTGGCAGCGCACCGCGACACATTTTTTCGCCATCTGGGTGACGTGCGGTCGGGAGACATCATTGAGCTGGAAGAGCCGGGACACGAATACAGATATCAAGTCCGCTTTACCGCTGTGGTCGGACCTCAAGAAACTTGGGTCCTGGAACCTACCGGGAAAGAAACGTTAACGTTACTGACCTGTTATCCGTTTCATTTTGTTGGACCGGCCCCGGACCGGTTCGTTATTCGAGCGCGCAGGGTTCAAGGGGCCGGAAAATGATTACCCGCGCAGCTTTGAGTGTCAAAACATCTTTGACTCCGTCGAAACTCCGACATGGCTTCAGCAGTATCTGGTCCGCCCCCTTCGTAAGTATCACGGATCTAACGCATTCAGCCCTGCCTTACCCACGTTCAATTTGGCAAAGCAAATGCTTATGTATATGAGTGACGCAGAAACATCTCAGCCGTACAGCGGCTCTTAAGTTTTATCAGAATTAAAAAGGAGAACTATTATGAAGATTCAAAAGACAATCATGCTTTCAATCGCAATCGTCATGCTTATGTCGGTTGCAGCCCTGGCGCAGCAGGTCAAAACAGATTATGACCGCAAGGCAAACTTCACGCAGTACAAAACCTACTCGTGGTCCAGTGTGAAGAGCAAAGACCCGCTCGTGGTTAACCGAATCAAGAGTGCGGTTGATTCCACCTTAGCGGCGAAAGGGTTGACGGAAGTCGACTCCGGCGGCGATCTCTCGGTGGTGGCCATGGAGATTACGAATAACGAGCAAACTCTCAATACGTTTTATGACGGTGGTTTCGGGGGCCGGCGCTTTGGCGGCTTTGGAGACGCCACTACAACAACCGAGACCTACAAGGTCGGCACCCTGGTCGTTGACCTGGTCGACACACAATCAAAGGAACTGGTATGGCGGGGCTCGTCCAGCGATACGCTCTCCAACAAGTCCGACAAAAACATCAAGAATCTCAACAAGGGAGTGGAAAAGATGTTCAAGCACTTTCCTCCCGAGGCAAAAAAGTAAAGCAAAGACGATACATGTCTTCATTGGAGCAAGGCATTTAAAAAAGAAAGGGCCCGAGAGTTCATAAGACGGGCCTGATTCGATACAAAGGAGACCGCAATGAAACGTTTCTCGGCAGATCAGGTGAAAGTCGGATTCATTGGCCTGGGCAATATGGGAAGTCGTATCGCACAGCGGCTGCTTGATCACGGATATCACCTCTCCGCATTCGATGCTGATCGCGCTAAGGCACAAGCCATGGCTAACCACGGCGGTGTCATGGCAAAGAACGTCCGTGAACTGGCGCGCGCTTCCGATGTAGTTCTCTCCTGCTTGACCAACGACGAAGCAGTTCACACCGTTTATACCGGGCCGGAGGGAGTTTTTGCCGGAGCACGGCCAGGAACCGTGGTGCTCGAGATGAGCACGATCTCTCCGGAAAGCTCACGCGAACTACACCGGGTGGGCGCGCGAAATGGGATCGAGGTATTGGATGTTGCCATCTCGGGCAGCACTCCTGCCGCGGAAGAAGGCATCCTCACGCTTCTGGCAGGCGGCAACCCGGAATCATTCCACGCCGCAGAGCCAATATTCCAGGCGATGGCAAAACAATACTATCTTCTCGGCGGTCCTGGCTCTGGAACAGCTATGAAGCTGGTAGTCAATACGCTGCTGGGCATTGGCATGCAGGCGATCGCTGAGGCGGTGGTGCTGGGCGAGAAAGCAGGCCTGGATCGCGAGCGGTTGCTCGAAGTCCTGTCGCACACAGCGCTGATCGCTCCAGCCCATATGGGCAAGTTGGCAAGGGCAGCGAGGAACAATTACAGTCCGCAATTTCCATTGCGCCTGATGAACAAGGATTTTCAGTTGATCCTGAAGGCGGCTGCACAAGAACATGTTCCCATGCCGGCGACGGAAGCCGCCTTTCGTGTCAATTCGGATGAGCTGGCAAACAGTGAAGAGGAAGACTTCTCCGCTGTCTTACGGCGTATGGAAGAGGTTACAGGCATTGGGGCTACCCGGTCGAAGGCGCTGACGAGCTGATTCGGAAAGTGACATGATCGGCTTTCGTTGAGTCAGCGTTAGGCGGCCTCCTGATGTGCCGTAACTTCAACAGGTAAGGTGAACTGAAACGTCGCACCCCGTCCTCGGTTGGGATTTGCCCACAAGCGTCCGCCGTGCGATTCGATGATCGACCGGCTAATGGGTAATCCCATGCCGGTGCCCTGGGCCTTGGTGGTATAGAAGGTATTAAAGACTCGCTCCGCCTGCCCTGGCTTCAGTCCCACGCCCGTATCATTGACGGAGATCAAGAGTTGACAGCTGTCGCCCTGCTGTACCCTGACGGTCAGTTCACCTGCAGTGCCTATATCCCTCATGGCTTCGATGCCGTTGAGCATAAGGTTCATGAAAACCTGTTGCAACTGCACACGATCGGCCATGATCCTGGGAACATCGTTGGCAAGAACGCTATGGATGGAAATCGAGTGCCGGGCAGCTTCGCTGCGCAGCAGAACGATCATTTCTCGAATGAGCTCATTTACATCAACCAACTCCCGTTGCACAACGTCTTTTTTGAATAGCGAGCCAATCCGACTGATGATGTCAGACGCGCGGGTCACGTCGTTATTTACCCTGGAGGCTGCTTCGCGAGCCTCCGCCAGATCGGGCTGATCGCGGCCAAGCCAGCGCAAGCAGGTTTTGGCATCTGTTAAGGCAGCCGAAATCGGTTGTTTGATCTCGTGCGCCAGCGAGGCAGTTAGCTCTCCCATGGTGGTCACCCGGGTTACGTGCGCCAGATCCGCCTGTACTTGACGCAACCTCTCGCGCTCCTCCTCCGCCCGCTTGCGTTCGGTCACGTCCATGGAGATACCCACGAATTCCCTGATATCGCCGGAGGGTTCGAATACAGGATGCGCTACTGCACAGATGTATCGCGTCCTTCCGTCCGGAAGAAGTACTCGGAAGTTCATGTTGACGTCCGTTCCTTCGCAATCTGCTGCTTCCAAACTCTCAATGACCAGTGTTCGATCTTCGGGGTGAATGCGTTGATAGAATTCCTCGAAAGAAGGCGTCCCTCTGTCCGGATCGAATCCATACAAGCGGGAGTGTTCCTCAGACGAGTACCGCACCTGCCGGCGAGTGATATCGCACGCCCAACTGCCGGTATGGGCTAGCCTCTGCGCGTCCGCCAGATAACCCTCACTCCGCCGCAATGCCTCCTCGGCGCGCTGACGCTCATGTACTTCCTTAGTCAGTTCTCTGTTGACGACGGTAAGTTGGCTGGTCCGTTCTAAAACACGTTCTTCGAGTTCGTCATTCAGGCGCTTGATTTCAGCCTTTGCTTGTTTATGCCCGGCGGTCTCAATGACATCCCAATTGCCGCGACGCTTTGTCACCGCAAATTGATGCGTTCGCACTACGTCCAGGATTTCAGCAGCTCCGCATGCAGCGAGTGGGTACGTGCAAAGTACCGTCAGGCGCTGATTGGCGATGGCCACGTTGAGTGATTCTTCATATTCGCAGAAGTCCTTCCAGTCCTTCTTTTCAAGCCATGCGGTATCTCCGGTCACTCTTACTCCGGCATAACCTCTGGTCGATGCGCGAATCAGTTTCTCATTCCAACCGGCAATCACTCTATTGAGGTCAAACGTTCCATCGTGCAGATACCAGTCGCGAGCCGTGACAATCTCTATGCTTGCGGCAACCAGATATCGATCTAAATCAGGGACAACTAGTTTCAGGGCCTGCTTGGCCTCCTCCTCGGTGATGGGCGCGGCCACCACCCACAGACAGAACTCCTGGCTATGTAATCCGGCTTTGCAGTAGGAAACCGTCGTTTCAAGGAGGTCCGCTTTCGTCTCGTAGAAGAGACAAAAGTGTGTGCCCCAGGGCATGTCGCCGACCACGTCGACTCCGGTCTGCCGCATCTCGATTGCTTTCATGGCTTGCTCCTGGTTTCATCTTTGCAGAGTTGATTAACCCAGGTGCGTGGCGGCTGGTATGGTTGCAAAACGGTAGCTCAGAATCAGCGGGTAGTAACGTCGTTGACAGAGAGTTCCAATGCGCCATGGCTCACTTCGCCTGGATCGCACAGACGTAAACTTCAAGAAGTATAGCCCAAAACCGGAGAAGATAGCACAGACCCGGATCTATTCTGATTGTGGACGATGCGTCGTTATCTGCCGCTGAGCTTCGTTCTTTGCTCAATGCCTGGCGCGCTTTCATTAACCCTGTTGTCAGAGATTTGGAGGACGCTCCGCGTCGAAAACACTCGATAACGTTCAGCAGGGCGTCGAAATAAAAACACTATCCCCCGGAAATCGCGATCTCAGGAATGCTGAATTGCTTTGTCTTCACTCGCTTTCGTAATACCAGATCAAAGTTCATTTTTGGCAAGTCAAATGCAAGCTGATTTGGTGAGCGCAGCATGAATCGAACTGCATGCCGAATCAAAATCTCGGGGTATGGTTCCTGCTCGTGCCGCGCGTGAAAACTAAAGGAGAAAAGAAAATGAGAATTAAATTGTTAACAGTCTTCATGGCAATTCTTACGGTGGGCACAGCCGGGTTTGCGCAGGGTGTGGGTTCCGATGTTGGCAAGGCGGCAAAAGATACGGGCCGCGTCACCAAAAAAGTAACGCAAAAAACTGCTCATGGCACGGTGAAAGCAACGAAGGCAACTGTGCATGGCAGCGAGAAGACGGCAACTGAGACCGGCCGAGGTACAGAAAAGGCAGCAAAAGAAACTGAAAAGGCAGCCAAGGCGACTGTGAAGGGCACTGAGAACGCAGCCGGGAAGACGGCAAGTGCTACTGACAAGGCTGCGAAGGGGACGGCACACGGGGTGAAGAAAATCTTCACAAAAATCTAGTGGAGTTACAGGCACCTGTAGGGGGCCGGACTATGACACTTTGCCGTGGGCTGCCGTCCGCCAAGCAAGGCAAGCCCTTTTATATCCGAAAGCGGGGCAAGCGCACTCGCTATTTGTTGCGCCCTCAAGGTGTCGTGAAATGGTTGACAGTGCTCTTTACTCCGTCGCTGCCGCCATTGGCCTGCATTGAGTCTACGGTGTAGTAGTACGTTGTCCGCGGCTTGAGGCCATCGACAAGCACGCGAAAGACCGTATAGGAATGGTTTGGGTTCAGTCGGATGTGAGATTTTGCGGTCTGGCTAAGATCCCTGGGATTGGTACCGTAGTGCACGACTCCAAAATGCTCGTCCGAGCCCCCAGGGTTGTTGCTTCTCCACCTGATAATGGCCCAATTGTCTTTAGCCGATTCGAGCTCTGGCCCTTGCGTGATCTTGATGCGCGCCGCTTTCGCAGCAGAAGCAGTTATCTGAGCGGCACTGGAGTTCGCGAAGAGCAGGCTGCCGGCCGCAACCGTCGTCGCCAGTCTACGAAGCAGTTTGGTCATGAATACACCCTCCAATTTCAGTGAAGCACGGAGGCCGCGGTCGGCCCCCTTTGCTTCCACATTTCGTTTTTTCACTCCTTCTTTCATTCACCGTCCAGCTTTGGGCTATGGAATCGGCTTAAGCGGGAGAGGCGGGACACCGCACACAACCGACGAGCAGGGCGGAAGGGGTGGAGTCTTGATCAGGGTCTCGTTACCCTGAGTTTTAGCCGAACCACCAGTCTTGCAAACACCGGTAAAGGTATCCCTGTTGGGGTAAGGCCTGGTGAAACCATCCGTGAGCGTTTGCAGGAAGGCTACGATCTGGTCCTCTTCCTGATCCGTCAAGTCGAGTTTTCCAATCGTCATGTCTTTGGTGGCCGGGACCTCGGGCCTTGGCCAGCAATCAACCTTTTCGGTCTTTCCTGCCGGACAATTTCCGGAAGTCACGTCGAACGGAAACACGTCGCGCGTGTTGTAGAAGTGGACAAGTTGCTTCAGGCTCTTGATGTAGCCGTTATGAAAGAACTCCTTCTGGAAATAAGGTCCGGGCGCCTCGGTGCTCGGACACTTCTGCGGTGCCATCGCCACATTGCGGGCTGTGGATGTTTGCATCCGGCCGTCGTTAGCTGGTGCAAATTGTGTCCAAGTCGAGTTCGGGCTGGCCCAGGAGCCGAAGCCGCTTCTGAGGAAGGTTCCTAATCCCAAATCTCGGTAGCCGAAGCCGAGCGGATTGGCGGTGAATCCGAAGGAATCGGGCTTGGTCTGGTAGAAGAAAGCATCCCTGGGGTTCAGCGGCACGCCTAGATTGGCCGAGCCGAAGCAAGTGAACAGCGGCGCTGTGCTTGCTTCTGCGCCTGTGTCTACGCCGTTCGGAGCCTCCCCTTCGGGGGGCGGAGGTGTAGGAGCGGTTGACCTTCCATCCAGGTGGCAGGAGTTGCAGTTCCCTTTGCCACGGAACAGGTCGTAACCAGCCTTCTCGTCTGCACTCAATTGCACTTTGCCCGCCAGGAACGCGTCGAATTTTGACGAGAAAGCACTGACCTGCACGGACTGCTCATATGCGTCAAGGGCCTGCCCCCAGTGGTCATAAATCTCGTTTGCGCGGATGCGGTCTTCCGGACTTAGCTTAACTGGGGTGTTATCCGTGCCGAACACCTTAGCCCCTCCCGGCGTTTCGCATATCTCTTCAGTATTGGCTGGAAAATTGATACTGAACGAGCCTTTCCCGAATAGCTCCTCAAACAAGGGTCTGTAAGAAGCCTGCGACAGCTTGAAGGCGATGCAAGCGGTGTCAGGGTTGCCCATTTCCTGAGTATCGACGGGAGGACCCTGTGCCTGGTGGGCATCGGGATTCCTTAATAAATATCCGGTCGCGCGTGAATCCCAGAAGTTTCCGCCAAAGAAAGAACCCTGTTCTTGGTTGAACTGAAGTACAGGGAAGAACGGCGCATACGGATATCTTTGTGCTGACCGCTTTCCGGCCCGGAAGTGATCCGTTCCGGGATAGGCGATCATCGTCAGATTCACTGAGGGAATAGGTCCGCTAAAGGCAACGTACGGCATGTGGCAAGACGCGCACGCTTCATTTCTTCCGGGCGAGATGTTCTTGTCATAATTCATCAGCTCGCCCAGTGTTTCTACCGCCTCAGTTCCGCTGCCCTGAAATATTGGCGGCTGATTTGTTACCTTCAGAGGGGGTAAGCTGTGGAACCGGGCTAGCGCCCGACCTTCGATGAAATCCACCTCCCGCACCACTCTCGCCAGCTCTGAATTCAAATCGGAGGGGAGAATTCCTGCCGGGTAGGGATTGTAGATTGGGAATGGTTTATCTTTCTCGTCGTGTTTGGTAGGGTCGTCCTGAGCTGACACTTTTCGTTGAGCGAGCGACATGCAAAGCAGTACTGCACAGAATGCAACTAACGATAAGATTATCGTCCGCGTTCGATGGTTCATACATTGGCCTTTCATCAGTTACCGTTCGGGGTAGATAAAGAATGGGCGGCGCGCTGGAACCACAACAACCAATTTTTGTTCCGGACCCCAACCCATTGGACAGACGCCGCCCGTTCCAACAGGAACAAAGCCAGCATTGTTAAATGCGCAGATTGATGTGTTATTTCGCAATCCTGATAAGGGATTCGTCCGATGTGAATGAGGATTCTCACGGCTGTCAAGACTCGCACGACACCTGCTTGTCCGTTCTCGGTGTCTTGCTTCCTTCTCCACGTTTTCAGCCTCTCATTTTGGCAAGGAGAGGCTGCGGGCTTTATTAGTAAGATTGGCGGTTGCTTGTTCCGGAGCAAACGGGGCCGTAGTTACCGCGTTAGGTCCGGCTGACCAGCTACCGGTGTAGGCAAAGGTTGCCGCTTCTGCGTGTGCTTGTCAATTGGATTGGGTTAGCGGTTCCTGCTGTTTATTAGCACGTGCTGCTACGCCGCTTGCACTAGCTTAGTGCGGTAGCAGGCGGTGACAACCCGAACTGAGTTTTAAACGCACGTGCGAAGCTTGAACTATTGCGTTAGCCAGTTCATTGGTTTTGCGGCACTGTGAAATGTTTGACAGGGCTCTTAACTCCATCGCTCTTGCCATTAGCTTCCAGCGTATCGACGGTGTAGTAGTAGGTCGTCGCCGGCTTAAGCCCTTGGATGCGCACGCGGAAAATTGTTGAGGGATGGCCCGGGTTTAGTCTGATCGGAGATTTCGCCGTCTGGCTCAGGTTATGGGGATCCGTACCATAATGCACGATGCCGAAATGGTCGGGCGATCCCCCAGGGTTGTTGGTGGTCCACCGGATAATGGTCAAATACTCCTTAGCCATTTCGAGTTCCGGGCCCTGGGTGATCTGGACGTGCGCGGCTCTTGGACTAGGTGGAATTAGCTGACCGACCATCTGGTTTGAGGAGAGCAGGCTGCCGGCCGCAGCCGCGATTGCGAGTTTTAGAAGCAGTTTATTCATGTGCAGACCTCACAGCGAAATTACTCAATTGTTAAGAGGAGCATGGAGGCCCAGCCCCCATGCTTCCACATTTCGTTTCACACTCGCCTCTTTCATTCGCCTTCTGCCGTTTGGCTATGGAATAGGCTTAGTCGGTAGAGGCGGGACGCCGCACACAGCCGATGCGCAAGCCGGAAGCGGCTGCGGAGTCGGAATCAGGGACTCATTACCTTGAGTCGCAGCCGATCCACCGGTCGTGCACTTACCAGTAAATGTATCGATGTCGGGGAAGGTACTGACGCCAGGGTGAGCTGGGTCGAAACCGTCCGTCAGGTCTTGCATGATGATCACGAGCTGGTTCTCTTCCTGGTCCGTTAGACCGAGATTACCGACCGTCATGTCGACGTTATCCGGGACCTCGGGCATTGGCCAGCAATCCACCTTTTCGGTTGTCCCTGCCGGGCAGTGTCCGGAAGTGACGGGGAACGGAAATTTGTCGCGCGTGTTGTAGAAATGGACAAGCTGCTTCAGGCTCTTGATGTAGCCATTGTGGAAAAACTCCTTCTGGAAGTACGGCCCTGGCGCCTCGGTGGTGGGACACTGTGGCGGTGCCATACCCACATTGCGCACCGTAGACACCTGCTGCCGGCCGTCCATCCGCGGCGCGAGTGACGTCCAACTCGAGTTCGGGTTGGGCGCAGAACCGAAACCGCTTCTGAGGAAAGTCCCTAATCCCAAATCTCTGTAGCCGAAGCCCAGGGGATTGGCAGTGAAGCCAAAGGGATCCGGCGTGGTCTGATAAAAGAAAGCATCCCGGGGATTCAGGGGCAGGCCGAGATTGGAAAAGCCGAAGCAGGTAAACAAAGGCCTAGCATTTGTGGCAAATGTGCCGGTTTGGGTCTGGCCCGGCGCCAGAGTGGTCCTTTGTCCGTCGATGTGGCAGGAATTACAGTTCCCTTTGCCGGCGAACAGAATGGCGCCCGCAAGCTCATCCGGCGAGTAGGCGGAACCAGGCAGCCCCTGTATGTTGGCATCGACTTTCGAGGTGAAAGGGCTGATCTGCGGTCCGTCTTCGAAGAAGGAAATGGATTGTGCCCAATGGTTATAAACCGAGTTTGCTCGGGTGCGTTCTTCAGGGCTTAGCTTGACTGGGGTGGTATCCGTGCCGAACACCTTAGCCCCTCCTGGGGTTTCGCAGATTTCCTCAGTGTCGTGTGGGAACTTGATATCGAGTGAGTCTTTGCCCCACACCTCCTCAAAGAGGGGTCTGTATTGAGCCTGCGACAGCCGGAACGCGATGCAAGCAGTGTCGGGAAGGCCCATTTCCTGAGTATCGACGGGAGGATGCTGCGCCTGCTCGGCATCGGCACTCTGAAGCAGATATCCGGTCGAGCGTCCATCCCAGAAGTTTCCGCCAAACAAAAGGTTTTGGTCTGGGTAGAGCTGGAGGACAGGAAATCTAGGTGAATAGGTGTATCTCTGCGCCGTCCTCTTTCCGGCCCGAAAACGAACTGTTCCGGGATATGCGATCATCGTCAGATTCACTGACGGAATCGGTCCGCTAAAGCCGACATAGGGCATGTGGCAAGACGCGCACGCTTCATTTCTCTCGGGTGACATATTCTTGTCGTAATTCATAAGCTTACCGAGTGTTTGTACAGCCTGATATCCGGTACCTTGAAGGGTTGGCGGTTGCCCCGTCAGATTCGGAGGGGGTAAGGCGTGCCACTCTGCAAGGGCTCTATTTTCGATGACATCCACCTCCCGCAGCACTCTCGCCAGCTCTGAATTCAAATCGGAGGGGAGAATCCCTGCCGGGTAGGGGTTGTAAATCGGCACCGCTGGTTCTTTCTCGTCGTGTTTGGTAGGGTCGTTCTGGGCTGACACCCGATATTATTATCGTCCGCGTTCGATGGTTCATACATTGGCCTTTCATCAGTTACCGTTCGGGGTAGATAAAGAATGGGCGGCGCGCTGGAACCACAACAACAAATTTTTGTTCCGGACCCCAACCCATTGGACAGACACCGCCCGTTCCAAGAGGAACAAAGCCAGCATTGTTAAATGCGCAGATTGATGTGTTATCGCAATCCTGATGAGGGATTCGTCCGATGTGAATGAGGATTCTCACGGCTGTCAAAGACTCGCACGACACCTGCTTGTCCGTTCTCAGTGTCTTGCTTCCTTCTCCACGTTTTCAGCCTCTCATTTTGGCAAGGGGAGAGGCTGCGGTTCTGTTGGTAAAGAAATGGCGGTTACTTGTTCCGGAGCAAACAGGGGCCGTGGTTATGGCGTTAGGTCCGGCGACGAAGTGAGTCTTAAAGGCACGCGCAAAGCTGGAACTGTGGCGATAGCGGGCCGTGTATGCTATTTCCTTTATTGGCATGCTGGTGGATACGAGCAGCGCAGCCGCTACCTGTAACCGGCAATCTTTGCGGTAATGTTTAACATTGATGCCGAGTTCGTCTTTGAACAAATGACTCAGCCTCGATATGCTGATCGCGCAGCCATGAGCAAGTTCAGGGACTGTGAGGGATGGGTTTTCATTCAGAACCTGAACCACTTTTTGAATTCGAAAATCCTTTGGAAGAAACCCCGCGACCATACTCCGACCTCGCTGGTTTGATTCATGTCATGCTGAAGGGGAGGTTTCGAAGCATATCCGGAAACTAGTACCGAAACGGAAACCAGTTTTCTTAGCTGAGTTAGATTTCTCTAACCCGGCACGACCACCAGCTTCTCTCTCGGGATTGCATCCAGTGTCGCCCGGTCGATATGTAGATGCGCCATTACCAGTTCGGGTGGAGTATGGGCCAGCCAATCCGACAGCGAGAGGTCTTGATAGAAGCTACTCTTGAACATCTCCAGGAAGACCATGTCTGTGTCCCCGGTATTCTCGATGTAATGCAGTAGGGACTTTTCCACGTAGCCGACGTCACCCGCCTCAAAATCCATCGTGCGACCTTTGTTACCTGTCGCCACTACAGTCATTCGTCCTTTACCCGTGATGTAGTACTGCCATTCGGACGCGTTAGGGTGCCAGTGCAGTTCACGCAGTCCTCCCGGATGAAGAGTGACCATTGCCATGGCCACAGTTGCTGCGGCCTTGAAGTTCCTCGAATCAACGATGCGTACCTCTCCGCTTTTCGTACGGACCGTCGGCGGAATTTGCATGGTACGAAAAGCAAAATCGCTCGACGAGTTCCCTGCCGCACCAGCAGCTGCTTTTTGGTCGGCCACCAGTGTTCCGGGAACTTCCGTCTGGAAAATGAACAATTCTTGCCTGGGAAGATTTTTCAAAGCCGCCTGGGTAACGCCAAAGTTTTTTGACAGGACCTCGGGCGGCAGGTGCGCCATGGAATCGCTTAGCAGGACAGTGTCTGATTCCGAAAATTCTCCATCATCGAACACCAGCATGAATTCCGCGCCGTCCGGGCCTAGCCCCTGAATCGAATGCGGGATCCCCGTCGGAAAATACCACAGGTCATCTTTCTTCACGTCGGCCACAAAGCTCTTGCCATCAGCATCGATCGCCGTAATACGCGCCGTCCCATAAAGCATGATTGACCACTCGCCCGCCGTGTGCCAATGCAACTCGCGGACACCTCCGGCCGTGAGCCTCATGTTTACGCCTGCCATAGTTTTGGAGACGGGGAGTTCCCGAACAGTCACCTCCCGTGACCATCCGCCTTCGTAGGTCCGTTTGTTCGCAAAAGAGAATGGGTATTTGAACGTTTGAACTAAGCTTTTGGAATCCGTGCTGGGTGGCCACTCGGAATCGGCGTTCTGTGCATCCAGGGGCTTATTTGCAGGACCAGGATCAGTTGCACTCCGGTCAGTCCCGGCTTTGGAAGCTTTCTGTGCATTCAAGCTGCTGCCTACCACCAAACTGCCAGCTCCGACGGCCAGTGCCGCCGAGCTGACTCCGAGAAACTGGCGTCGCGAAACCTGATCCTTCTTATCGTCATTCTTCATGGCATAACTCCTACATCTAGTTTCTTTAGCATTTCCCACGCCATCTCCTCGTAAAAACCACTGAAGCATTTTTTAAGCAGGGACGAACGCAAAACCTCATCAGCGAGAGCTGCAAGAACCAATGATGCTTTGGCAGATAGGACCAACTCTGGGCCGAGACAAGCAAACACTTGCTGGACCGCATTAGTGAGAAGGCCAGGCTCTCGCCGCATTGAAGTGTCGAGGTTTCGACACGTGTCGAGGCTCAGTGACGTTTTCCTGTGTTGGTCAGGTGTAAACCTCGAGATGATGCCTGTGTTCACTTACTTGGCGTGCTCTTGTTCCTGGTGGAACTCTTGGCAACTCAAGTGCAATTCACTTGTTGACTGTACGTGGATCCAAATCTGAGGGTCACAACGAGGTAATTTATGTGGATTGTTCGGCTCGCACTCAGGCGGCCCTACACGTTCGTGGTCCTGGCTATTCTGATCTTGATCCTGGGAACGCTCGCCGCCCTTCGCACTCCCACGGATATTTTCCCGAACATCAACATCCCCGTCGTGAGCGTCATCTGGACTTTCAGTGGGATGCAGCCCCAGGACATGTCAGACAGGATCGTCTCCATCACCGAGCGGAGTATGACAACTACGGTGGATAACATTGAGCATCTTGAGTCTCAATCGCTCTACGGGATCGGTGTCGTTAAGGTCTTCTTCCAGCCTGGAACAGATATAAGCAGGGCCATCACCCAGATCACCGCTGTTTCGCAAACCCAGCTACGGCAGTTGCCCCAAGGCACAACGCCGCCTTTGGTCATTACTTACAGTGCCTCGAGTGTTCCCATTCTGCAGCTCGGGTTATCCGGTCAGGGATTGAGTGAGCAGCAACTGAACGATTATGGGCTCAACTTTATCCGCACGCGGCTCATCACAGTCCCGGGAGCTTCAGTCCCGTACCCGTATGGTGGAAAGCAGCGCCAGGTACAGGTGGACTTGAACACTGCCGCTCTACAGTCAAGAGGTCTCTCTCCGCTTGATGTGGTCAATGCCATCAGCGCCCAGAATCTAATTTTGCCGAACGGCACGGCGAAGATCGGAACGAAAGAGTACGCCGTAGACTTCATCAATGCCGCCCCCCAAACCATTCCGGAACTGAACCGGATTCCGGTCAAGACGGTTGGGACGACGACTACCTACATCAGCGACGTTGGCTTCGTTCGTGACGGCTTTCCTCCCCAAACCAACATTGTCCGCGTCGATGGCCAACGCGCCTCGCTCTTGACAATCCAAAAAAACGGCACTAGCTCGACGCTGGACATCATTGCGGGCATTAAATCGTTGCTGCCGCAGATCAAGCTGACAGTACCGCCCGCTCTTAACATTCAGTTGCTTGGAGACCAATCCATATTCGTGAAAGGCGCCATTCAGGGAGTGGTAAAGGAAGCGGCGATCGCCGCCTGCCTTACTGCTTTCATGGTCCTCGTTTTTCTGGGAAGCTGGCGCAGCACGCTGGTCATAGCGACTTCGATTCCTCTGGCAATCCTGACTTCTGTCATCGCGTTCAGTGCGCTGGGCCAAACCATCAACATTGAGACGCTCGGCGGGCTCGCCCTGGCCGTCGGAATTCTGGTTGATGACGCCACTGTTGAAATTGAGAACATCAATCGAAATCGAACTCTCATGCCCGAAAAGAGCATGGATGACATCGTGTTGCAAAGCGCGGCCGAGATAGCCACGCCGGCCATCGTCTCCACGCTGGCGATTTGCATCGTCTTCGTTCCCATGTTCTTCCTTACAGGCGTCGCAAAATTTCTCTTTATACCGCTGGCCGAGGCAGTGGTGTTCGCGATGTTAGCCTCTTATGTTCTTTCGCGCACCCTTGTGCCGACGATGGCCAAGTATCTTTTACGAGGCCAGGCGCCCGAGTCTTCCCAGCCCGCTGCCCCCAGCCGTAATCCCTTCGCTCGCCTGCAGGCCGGTTTTGAGAGGGCATTTGAGCGTCTGCGGGAGCGTTATCACAAGCTGCTGGAACGGTGTCTGCATCACCGCCGAGCTTTCCTCATCGGGTTCTACGCAAGTTGTGCCATTTCTCTGGCGGTGATTGTGCCCTGGCTGGGACAGGACTTTTTTCCCAGCGTGGACAGTGGGGCGTTCACGCTCCACCTTCGCGCTCCTACAGGAACACGCATTGAGGAGACCGCGCGTCTCTGCGATCTGGTCGAACGGTTCATCAGGCAGCAACTTCCGCCCGGTCAGGTTTCCAGCATCGTTGACAATATTGGCCTGCCTTACAGCGGAATTAACCTTTCCTACAGCAATTCTGCTCCGGTCGGCACCTCAGATGCAGACATCCTGGTAAGCCTGGCTCAGAACAACCATCAGACTCCCAAATATGTCCACGATCTTAGGATCAGTCTGGCTAAACAGTTTCCCGGCGTGATTTTTGCTTTTTTGCCGACCGATATGGTGAGCCAGATTCTGAATTTTGGCTTGCCCGCGCCGATTGATATCCAGGTCATCGGCACCGATATCCAGGGCGACCAAGCTTATGCGGATGCGTTGCTGCAAAAAGTCAGGCAAGTGTCGGGCACAACAGACCTGCGCATCCAGCAGCCATTTAACCTGCCGTACATGCATGTATGGGTGGACCGCACCAAGGCGCAAGAAATCGGCTTCACTGCCCACGACATTGCCCAGAACATGCTGGTATCGCTCAGCGGCAGCTTCCAGACCTCGCCTACTTTCTGGGTCGATCCGAAAAATCACGTCAGCTATCAGATTGCGACACAGACGCCGCAGTACCGGCTCGATTCGCTTCAGGACCTCCAGAACGTTCCGGTCACCGGGGTAAATCCGCAAGCGCCCCCGTCAATACTTGCCAGTCTAAGCTCAATTCAGCGCGGCACCGGTATGGCGGTTGTCTCGGACTACAATATCCGACCCGTGATTGATATTTTCGGCTCGGTCCAGGATCGTGATCTGGGCGGAGTGGCCGGAGACATCACGCGTATTCTTAACCAGACCAGCAAAGAACTTCCGCGCGGCTCGCAGGTCGTGCTGCGCGGCCAGATCCAGGCGATGCATTCCTCCTATGTCGGTCTTATAGGAGGGCTGGTCTTCTCCATCATCTTCGTCTATCTGCTGATCGTCGTGAACTTCCAATCATGGTTGGACCCGTTCATTATCATCTCCGCTCTTCCCGGAGCCCTGACGGGAATCGCCTGGATGTTGTTCGCGACTCACACCACCATGAGCGTGCCTGCTCTCACCGGCGCCATTATGTGCATGGGTGTGGCAACCGCTAACAGCATTCTGTTAGTCAGCTTTGCCAGAGAGCAAATGGCGGAGGGTAAAGACGCGATAGCTGCCGCTTCGGCAGCTGGATTCACTCGTTTCCGTCCTGTAATCATGACGGCGTTGGCCATGATCATCGGCATGGTGCCCATGGCCTTGGGACTCGGTGACGGAGGCGAAGAGAATGCGCCGCTGGGACGGGCTGTGATCGGCGGACTGATCGTCGCCACGGCATCCACACTGCTTTTTGTACCCACGATTTTCAGCGTTATCCACAGTATGCGTCGTAAAACTGAGAGCGTGAAACAAGCGTAAGAGAAATATTCGAAGGAACAGGAATGGTTATGCCAATACAATCGCAAACACAAATCAAACCCCCTCCCCACGAATCGCCGTGGCTGAGTTCGATGAAAAGATCATTCCGGTCAAAACGAGGCTGGGTTATGGCCGGCGCGCTGCTCGTGGTTTTTGGCGGGATCCTCGTATACGGCATTCTCAGCCGTATCGGAGAGCAGAACACAGTTCGCGCTGAAACCGCGCAAATGGCTGTGCCCTCAGTTTCAGTCGTTTCTCCGCAGCGGTCTGCGCCCTCGCAGGAGATTGTCTTGCCCGGGAATGTAATGCCGTTCATTAGCTCCCCTATTTACTCGCGCACCAGTGGTTACCTGAAGAACTGGTATTTCGATATTGGAGCGCGTGTGAAAAAGGGCCAGCTACTCGCTGTGGTTCAGACACCCGAAGTGGATCAGCAATTAGCGCAGTCACGCAGCAACCTGGCCACCGCTCAGGCCAATCTCAAGCTTGCCGAAATCACCAACAACCGCTACCAGGGTTTGTTGGCAACCCATGCGGTTGCGCAACAAGACGCGGACAATGCCCTCGGCTCTTACAAAGCCAACAAAGCCATCGTCGATGCTAATCAAGCCAATGTGAAGCAGCTTGAGACGTTGCAGTCATTCGAGAGGATTTACGCCCCATTCGACGGAATCATCACCGCACGTAACACGGATATTGGAGACCTGATCAATGCCGGCAACAGCGGAAACGTGAGGACGGACCTTTTCCACATCTCGCAGCCAGGAAAGCTCCGTGTGTACGTGAATGTGCCGGAACAGTACTCGCAGGCGGCCACTCCGGGACTGACAGCCCAGCTGACCCTTGCGGAATTCCCTGGTCGAAAATTCCCGGGCAAACTGGTTCGAACCTCAAGCGCGATCAACTTCGCCACTCGCACCTTGACGGCGGAAATTGACGTGGACAATCCAACCGGTGAGTTGCTCACTGGCGCCTATACCGAGGTTCATCTCAAGGTGCCTCAACAGACCACCTCGTTTCTGGTGCCGGTCTCAGCGCTTATATTTCGCGCGCAAGGTCTGCAGGTTGCAGTTGTAAATAACGGCAGCGCGGAGCTCACGCGGGTAACACCTGGTCGCGATTTCGGCCAGCAAATTGAGATCGTTACTGGTCTCAAGGGTAATGAATCGGTGATTACAAATCCTCCGGATTCCATTGTCTCCGGACAAAAGGTGCAGGTTGTGCAGGCTGCCGCCGTTTCTGGAGGCCCAGAATGAGCTTACTTTCGTATTTAAAGACGAACTCTCGAGCCCGTTGGCAGATCGCAACAGCCGCCTGTCTTGGAAGCATGTTGTTTCTCGCCGGTTGTACAGTTGGTCCAAAATACCATCGTCCGCCAGTCGAGACGCCGCCAGCCTATAAAGAGGTCGGCAACTGGAAAGTTGCCCAGCCGAACGTGCAAAATCTCGGTGGCAACTGGTGGGAAATATTCCAGGATCCTCAACTGAACACCCTGGAACAGCAGGTCAATATTTCCAACCAGAACCTGAAGGCCGCGGAGGCGGTGTATACGCAAGCTCGTGCGCTGGTCCGCTATAATCGCGCCGCTTACTTCCCGACCCTGGCCGTCGCCCCATCGGCGTCACGTACAAGAGTGTCCGGCAATCGTCCGCCTCACACATCAATTTTCAATGGCATAACCAGCACCGACTTCCAACTGCCCTTTGAACTGTCTTACCAGGTCGATGCCTGGGGACAAGTACGCCGCACTGTGGAGTCTTTTCGCGAGCAGGCGCAAGCCAGCGCTGCTGATCTTGCGACCGTTAACTTGAGCGCGCATGCGCAGCTCGCTCTGTTCTACTACGAGGCCCGCACCCTGGATGCCCAGGAGCAGCTCTTGAACTCCACTGTTCAATACTATGAGCAGGCCCTGCAGTTGAACGTGGCCCGGTTTCAAGGAGGAGTCGGCTCTGAAGTCGAGGTCGAGCAGGCCAGAACGCTACTTGAGACAACCCGCGCCGAGGCCATAGACGTCGGCGTGTCACGCGCCCTATTTGAGCATGCGGTTGCGGTGCTGATTGGCAAACCCCCAGCGTCCTTCAGCCTCCCTCCTCTGCCTCTCCGCACGCCACCGCCTTCGATACCGGCAGGCGTGCCGTCAGAGTTGCTCGAACGGCGGCCTGACATTGCATCTGCCGAACGCCTGATGGCGGCCGCGAACGCCCGGATCGGAGTGGCCAAGGCAGCATATTATCCGCTGTTGAACCTGACGGGCACCGGAGGTTTTGAAAGCGGGACTATTACAACATTGATACAAGGGCCCAGCGCGTTGTGGTCTGTTGGCGCCTCGGCGTTCCAAACTATCTTCGACGCAGGCAGACGGCGAGCCGCCTCAGACCAGGCTATTGCGTTCTACGATCAGACCGTGGCTACTTATCGTGAAACCGTGCTCACAAGCTTCCAACAGGTGGAAGACAATCTGGCCGCATTGCGCATTCTGGAGAAAGAAGCTCAGGTCCAGAATGAAGCAGTCATTGCTGCTCAGAAATCGTTGGACCTTTCCATCCAACGATACAAGGGTGGAGTCACTAGTTATCTGGAAGTCACAGTCGCACAAAGTGCGGCACTCTCTGATGAAATCACTGCCGTAAACATTCTGGGGCGGCGAATGGTGGCCGCTGTCCAATTGGTCCAGGCATTGGGTGGAGGATGGGATAGTTCAAACCTTCCGCTACATCCTGAGTGTTGCGGAAAACTGGTGAGCGCGACTGAGAGAATGCCTGCGAAAAATAATCGTTGATCACTTAGAGCGATTTCGCCATGTGACTTTGCGGGCATTCATTTTGCCGCAGTCCGCGATGGCAAGGTTGTTTTAGGAGATCAGGAAGCCTGGAACTCACTCCTGTTTCCATGGCTCGCATAACTCAAATGATCAGAAAAGCACACTCCTTGATGTTAAGATTTTTGCTTGCAGGAAGCGATACTCTGCATCCCCGGAGCAGAAGCATGTCCAGGGCCGATCCTTTACTGTGGACCAGGTCGCATGGCATTCGGAAGTATGCGATTGCTGTTCTATCAGTTACCACAGCACTGATTCTTTCCCAGTGGCCGGCGTTACATCTGGAAGCTGCTCCCGTGTCACTGTTTTTTTGCGCTGTTATGCTCAGTGCCTGGTTTGGTGGATTCGAGCCTGGATTACTCGCGACCGTTCTTTCCACTCTCGCTTTCTATTACTACTTCCTGCCTCCTATCCACTCACTGGATGCGAAGCCCGCGGAGATACCACGCCTTATAGTTTTCGCGCTGTCAGCCCTCGTTGTCGGAATGCTGAGCGCTGCGCAACGAAGCGCCACAGAATCGCTGAGAAGCGCCCGCAATGATCTGCTGGGAACAGTGCAGGAACTCCAAAGAACGAACGAGGCATTGCGAGCAGAGAGCATTGAGCGCAAGCATGCAGAAGATAGGCTACGGCGCACCGAGACCTACCTGACCGAAGGACAGAGATTGAGTCATACCGGCAGTTGGGCGTGGAACGTCGCCACCAAGGAGCTCGTCCACTGGTCCCAGGAACACGATCATTTGTTTGGCTTCGATCCGGACGCCGGGCCGCGGTCACTAGAAACAGTTCGCAAGCGCATTCATCCCGAGGATCGAGACAGAGTCCTGGAAATCTGGGAGAGAGCAATCCGTGAAGGCAGCGACTACGAGTTGGATTTCCGGATCGTTCTTCCCGACGGAGTCATGAAACACATTCACGCAGAAGGTCATCCTGTTTTCGACGCCTCCAACCATCTTGTTGAATTCCTGGGCACCTCCATAGACGTGACCGAGCGCAAACGCGCGGAACAAGAGCGCGAAAAATTACGCCAGGCCCAGGCCGATCTGGCACACGTGAGCCGCGTGACCACCATGGGGGAGTTATCTGCATCCCTGGCCCATGAGATAAAGCAACCCATTGCGGCCGCAATCACCGATGCCAATACGTGCTTGCGCTGGCTAGCCCGCGAGGAACCCGATCTGGACGAGGCGCGCGCGGCTGCGATGAGAGTCGTGAAAGGTGCAACGCGGGCGTCGGAAATTGTCAGCCACGTCCGCTTGCTCTTCAAGAAGAGCACTTCCCAGCGGGAGTTGGTGGACGTAAACGAAATCATTCGAGAGATGATCGTTCTCCTGCGCAACGAGACAGTGCGCTACTCCATAGCGGTTTGGGCAGAACTGGCATCGGAGCTTCCCCAGGTCATGGGCGATCGCGTGCAATTGCAGCAGGTCATGATGAACCTCATGATGAACAGCATCGATGCAATGAGAGAAGCGGATGGAACTCGCGAGCTTGCCATCAAGTCACATGCAGCAGAAAACGGGCACCTCCTGGTATCCGTCAGCGATACCGGCGTTGGACTTCCCCCACAGCAGACGGAGCAGATCTTCAATGCGTTTTTTACCACCAAGCTTCAAGGGACCGGCATGGGACTTTCCATCAGCCGATCTATTGTTGAATCGCATAACGGCCGCTTGTGGGCTGCCGTCAACTCTCCGCGCGGCGCAAGCTTTTATTTCACTCTACCCACGAAAGTTGAGGACCAGGAATGACACCAGCAGTCGTTCCCAGGGTGTTCGTCATCGATGATGACGCCCTGGTGCGGGAAGCCATTCAAGGCATGCTGAAGTCGGTTGGCTTGCGTTCGGAGACGTTCGCTACGCCGCAAGAGTTCTTGCGCAGCAAACGGGAGGACGGGCCAAGTTGTCTGGTCCTTGACGTGAGGCTGCCCGGAGTCAACGGCTTGGATTTTCAACGCGAGTTGAGTGACGCAGGCGTCCGCATCCCTATCATCTTCATTACGGGCCATGGAGATATTCCCATGACGGTGAAGGCCATGAAGTCCGGCGCCGTGGAGTTCCTCACCAAGCCATTCCACGATCAGGATTTGTTGGATGCGATCCACCAGGCGTTGGATCGTGACCGGATGACGCGCCAGCAGCAGAGTGAGCTTGCCGGCTTGCGAAAGCGCTACGAGACGTTGACGGCACGGGAACGGGAGGTGCTGGGTCTGGTGGTTTCGGGCATGCTCAACAAGCAAATAGCTTTTCACCTCGGGACCAGTGAAATCACGGTGAAGATTCATCGTGGCCACGTAATGCACAAGATGCAGGCTGACTCCCTGGCGCAACTGGTCCGGATGGCGGCCAAGCTTGAGCTTCCTGCCAACAAAAAGTAGCTTACTCAGTTTTTGCTCTGCTCTTGAATACCAATCAGAAATCATAAAGTTCGCTCTGTTCTTCGCTTTCCGCCGGTGAAATTGCTTGCGTGCGACTCTCCTCGTTGTGGTCAAGACGGTATTAGCGTCCATATACCAACGTATAATTGCGCCGCTTCTGGCACGGTTGTAACTTTCTAATATGGCTATGAACGGAGAGACGAAACTAGTTGCAATTGTTGATGACGACGATCTGATGCGGGGCGCTGTGCAGGGCCTATTGAAAGCCGTCGGATGGCCGGCGCAGGCATTTGCCTCGGCAGAGGAATTCCTGCAGTCCGGCCAACAGCACCAAACTGCATGTCTTATCGCGGACATCCGGATGCCGGGTATGTCTGGCCTGGAGTTGCAGGCCAGGCTGAATGCTGAGCATTGCAGGATTCCGACCATCTTCATCACCGCCCATGGCGATGCCAAAATGCGGATGCAGGCGTTGAGAGCTGGCGCTGTAGAGTTCCTGGCAAAACCGTTTAACGACGAAGCTTTACTTGAGAGTGTTCGAGCAGCCCTGGAAAATTGAGCCGAAAGACAAGCTCGTCACTAGTCGTTCAGGAGGGTGTTTGTGGCAAGTACTTTTCAAAGATGCGGATGTATTGACCAGGATTCGCGTGAGCGCAGATTCGAGCAGCTCATAGGGAATAGTCCTGCTCTGGAAACGGTCCTCGAGCAAGTCGAACGCGTTGCGCCAACTGATTCAACGGTTCTTGTCCAGGGGGAAACAGGCACCGGTAAGGAGCTGATCGCCCGCGCTATTCATAACATCAGCTCTCGCTGCGGACAACCGTTCATAAAGCTGAATTGTGCTGCAATTCCCTTCGATCTGCTGGAAAGCGAACTTTTTGGCCATGAGAAGGGCGCTTTCACAGGCGCAATTGCGCAAAAGGTTGGTCGTTTTGAAATGGCTGACAAAGGGACGCTTTTCCTGGATGAGGTGGGTGATATTCCGTTGGCATTGCAGCCCAAACTCCTGCGTGTACTGCAGGAACAGGAGTTCGAACGGCTGGGCAGCGGTCGGACGCACCAGGTGGATGTTCGGCTCGTGGCTGCGACTCACCGGGATTTAGCAAGCATGGTGAAGCGCAACGAATTTCGCGGTGACCTCTACTATCGCCTGAACGTCTTCCCTGTCTTGCTGCCGCCGTTGCGGGCGCGCAGTACAGACATTCCAGCCCTGGTAGCGCATTTTGTGGAGATTTTTGGCCGTAAGATGGGTAAGCAAATCGAGGATATTCCCGAGGAAACGCTGTCTGCGTTTAGCTCATACACGTGGCCCGGGAATGTCCGCGAGCTCCAGAATCTGATCGAGCGTGCTGTGATCCTTGCAAATGATGGCGTACTTCCCAATCCACTGCCGCCAACAGACACGGAGGCGGGAACCGTAACCGTGTCTCCCGCACAAACAACCTTGAAAGATTCCGAACGCGCGCTGATCTTGAGGACGCTGGAGGCCGCCGGCTGGTTGATAGGCGGGCCAACCGGCGCAGCCGCCAAGCTGGGGCTGAAGCGCACCACGTTGATTTCTAAAATGAAAAAGCTTGGAATCTCGCGGCCCCTGCAGCGATCCAATGCGGATGCGCTTGACGGAGAACCCCAGCAGCCACAGTCTTCGCCTTTAGTTCAGTAACCCGATTCGGCAACTCCGTTGGTGCGCTCCTGATTTTTCCTCGTCTTCGAGGCTTGGCTTTCGCTCTTCCCATCTTCCCTGTTCCCCCGCAACATACCCTGATGTTGCTCTCTCGCTTCTTCTCTGTCTCTTCTGGGATCTTCGGGGTGAAGGTCTTATTTGCGGGCCCTACATTTTTTTCAATCCTGCCCGTGACGAATTGCTTTTCGACGGCATGTCTGAGATTCGACGGCCCTAGGAGGGTAGACTTCTGCACACTTGAAGCAACAACATTTTCTTTCAATCAGTTGCGGCTGCTCCTGGCAACGTGGGCCTTTGGCAAGCCAGATGCTTTAGTCAGGTCTGAAATCTGCAATAGGAGCAATTATGAAAACCATTTTGAAACGTACTTTATTGGTGACCCTACTCGCAACTTCAATCTCGGCCTTCGCGCAGTGCGATGATGGAAAGCGTGACGATGCAGCCACCCCAACCAATGTCACTCAACAGAACGACTGCAACGGGAAGGCGAACGATGGAGGCAAACAGGACGAACAGAAGTCGAGCGACGCCAACAAGTCGTGCGATGCGCAGAAGTCGAGCGACGAGCAGCAGATCAAGCAGGAGGATAACGATTGGCTGCACGACCTCCAGGGCATTTACGGCGGATGACGCTCGCAGTTTGAGAAAACAACCGCTCAGCCGGGCGGCAGGGTAGGAGCGTCTTGGCATCCCGCCACCCGGCTGGTTCTTTCATCAGTCTTACCGGCTGACAGCCGCACACGCGCTTCGCTTCCGCCCCGAGATGGATTGGGAACGAGCGTCGAAGGCGGCGCGAATCAGCGAATAGGAGGAGGAAAGCAAAGATGACAGCACTTAGAGAAGCCACGAACTCGAATCATAGGCTGAGCCCTAAGGTGCTACTAGGAATGACGGCCATGTTCATACTTGTACTCGCGGTATTGGTCACCATGTTCTTAGTTGCTGTAATATCGGTCGGCTGATCGTTGCGTTGGCGGCGGACAAACGAACCTTAAACCGGTTAGCCGGCGATTTTTTACTGACATTGAATGGGAGACCGCGTGTGATGCACTGATTTAGGAGGTGAGTGTCAATGCGAAGTCTGTCCTTCACGCTTTCGTATGGGACTATTCTGATTCTCGGAATGGCCGGGTCCGCGGTAGCTCAGTACAAAGGTGGGCTGCAGCCCTCAGCGCGTCAACAGCTTCACCATATCCATACTCCACAATCGATCGACCAGGAGCTTGACTCGTCTTACTAAAGATCTGCAGTTGACTTCGGGCAGGCGATCTACCCCTCGCTAGTAGCGTTGCCAAAGCCATCTTCTTCCGGCTCTTGAAATATCTGGAATTCCTCACCATTATCCTCACGTTGCTGCATCGCTTTTTCCAATTCTTTCTGGTGATCGGTAAGCAGAACCTGAATCTTGCGGTGCGTTTTCGTCACTGATGGCATGGATCTGAGGAGCAAGCTCCTGCCGCGAGAGGGTAGGGTTTTTGTCTAGCAGGGCCCTGAAACTGATCATGATGCTGCTCAAGAAGAGGCCGGACCTGCTTTTGCTGCTCCGGAGTCAACT
>WNFC01000302.1_pt1 | contig 49236 bp, 49 predicted proteins | sample 5400541 | NCBI WGS metagenome assembly WNFC01 (sample SAMN13153342, study PRJNA577476) | soil metagenome | isolation source: 120 cm saprolite under Douglas fir tree site 2 hole 2 replicate 1 | place: USA:California | collected 2015-04-18 | reverse complement strand
GAAACCGCCGCCGGCGCCGCGATCCATGCCCTGCGAAATGCGTGCCTCGCGAGCGACGACGAGCGGCTCAAGCTGATCGCCGGCAATTTCATGGTGCCCGCCGCGCGCGTCCGCAGCGTAAGCTGAGGCCGCGCCTCTCGAAGGACGCACGAGGAATCATTCCGATGGCATGGCCCCCGCCGCGCGCAATGTGTAAAACCGCGGCGTAGAATGGTTCGGCGCGGGAGGACACCATGATTCGTGCGGCGATCGTCGGGATCGGGCGGTGGGGCCGCACGCTGGTGGGCGCGGTGCAGGGCAAGAGCAGCGCGATCCGCTTCACCGCAGGCCACAACCGCACGCGCGCCCATGCCGAGGCGTTCTGTGCCGAGCATGGGGTCGCCTTCAAGGACAGCCTCGATGCGATCCTCGCCGACCCGGCGATCGATGCGGTCGTGTTCGCAACCCCGCACAGCGAGCATGGTGCCCAGGTCAAGCAGACCGCAGCGGCGGGCAAGCACGTCTTCATGGAAAAGCCGTTCACCCTCGACCGCGCGAGCGCCGCGCGGGCGCTCGACGCGGTGGCGCGCGCCGGGGTGGTGCTCGGCGTCGCCTATCCCCGCCGGTTCCATCCCGGCATGCGCGAGCTGAAGGCGCGGATCGACGATGGAAGGCTCGGCACGATCGCCCATTGCCACGCCGAGCAGAACGCGCCTGCCGGCCTCTTCATGGCGCCGCAATCCTGGCGCGCCGATCCGGCGGAAGCGCCGGCTGGTGGCATGACCGCGTCCGGCGTCCACAACCTCGACGCGATGATCCATTTGTTCGGCCGGATCGACGAGGTCTATGCCATGAGCCTGCGCCGTGCGATCGCCTACGATGCCGAGGACACCACGAGCGTCATGTTCGGCTTCGCCAACGGCATGTCGGCGAGCCTCTTGAGCTCTATCGTCACCGCAGTCAGCTATCGCCTCGCGGTGTTCGGCACCAAGGGTTGTGCCGAACTCCTGACCCCGGAGTGCGATTTCTGTTTCACCCCGACCCCAGCCGCGATGCCGGCCGGCCGCCACCGCCAGCCCGCGCCCGAAATTATCGAGAATCGCGGGTTCAACGGTATTCTCGCCGAGCTCGAGGCGTTCGCCGCGGCGATCCGGGGCGAAGTGCCCTACCCGATCCCCGCTGATGAGGTATTGCACGGCGTCGCCGCGTTCGAGGCGATCGTCCGCTCGGCGGCGACCCATCAGCCGGTCAAAGTCGCGCGTGACTAGCGGACGAGGCATTCAGTGACAAACAAAACCGCATTCCCGGCGAAAGCCGGGACCCATTTTCCCGCCGCTGTGTCGCTGGGCGGATGGATCCCGGCTTCCGCCGGGAATGCGGTCTTATCTTAATTTAGAGAGGAAACCCGATGCCGGTCACCGTGCTCTATCCCGAGGTCCGCCAGCAGCCCGACAATCTCGAAACCGAGGTTTTTGGCCCCGATCTGCGCATCGTGAAGCGCGATACCGGCGCGCTCGCGGAGCTCTCCGATGCCGATTGCGCCGAGGCCGACGGGCTAATGATCATGGGGTTTGGCGTCACCGGCGCCGATCTCGCGCGCTTTCCCAGGCTGCGCGCGATCGTCCGCATGGGGGTCGGTTACGACAAGCTCGACCGCCCCGCCGCCGCTTCGCGCAACATCCTTATCTGCAACGTCCCCGATTACGGCACGACCGAGGTGGCCGATCACGCGATCGCGCTGGCCCTGACCCTGCGCCGCGGGATCCTCCTGCACCACGAATTGCAGAGGAAGGACCCGCCGGCACCGTTCCGCTCGTTCCAGAACCCGCTGATCCAGCGCCTCGGCACGCAGACCTTCGGCATCCTCGGCCTCGGCCGCATCGGCACGGCGGTGGCGTTGCGCGCCAAGGCCTTCAATTTCCGGGTCGTGTTCTACGACCCCTATCTGCCGAACGGGGCCGAGCTGGCGCTCGGCATCGAGCGGGCGGCGACCCTCGAAGACCTGCTGCGCCAGACCGACACGCTGTCGATCCACGCGCCCTTAACCCCGGAAACCCGCGGCATCCTCGGCAGGGAGCAGCTTGCCCTCTTGCGCGAGGGCGCGGTCGTCGTCAACGACGCGCGCGGGCCGATCCTCGATCTCGACGCGCTCGCCGAGCTGTTGCGCTCGGGCCATATCGCGGGCGCCGGGCTCGACGTCCTGCCGGTCGAGCCGCCGGTCGAGCCGATCCCCGAGCTGTTGCGCGCCTACCGCGCCCGCGAGCCCTGGCTCGAAGGCCGCCTCGTGATCACCCCGCACTCGGCCTGGCTGACGCCGCATTCCTGGGAAGATACCCGCCGCAAATCGGCCGAGACGATGCGCGCCGCGCTGTTGACCAACCGGCCGCAGAACGTGATCACGCCCGAGATGTTCTAGGGAAGCGAGGCACGCGCGAGGTCGCCCCGATGCACCGGCTGCATCTGCTGCGCCACGCCAAGTCGGATCGCGACGAGGGGGTGGAGGATCATGAGCGGACGCTGAACCGGCGCGGCCGCGAGGCGGCGCGCCGCGTCGGCGAGAGCCTGCCATCGGCGCTCGGCGCGATCGATCTCGTGCTGTGCTCGACCTCTCTGCGCACAAGGGAAACCGCGGCGCTGGTGTTGGCCGGCTTTGCCATGCCGCCGCCGGTCCGGTTCGATGATGCGCTCTATCTCGCCGGCCGCGCCGCCCTGCTGCGCCGCCTGCGCCAGCTTGACGAGAGCGCGGGCGCAGTCATGGTGATCGGCCACAATCCGGGCCTGCACGAGTTGGCGCTCTCCCTCGCCGCATCCGATTCGCCGCGCTATCGGGCGCTCGCCTCGGGCAAGTTCCCGACCACCGTCCGCGCCAGCTTCGCGATTCGTTCGCCTTGGGCGGACCTCGCCCGCTCGCGCCACGCCCTCACCGATTACGTCACGGTGAAATCGCTGGCGGATTAGGTCGTGCGCGGGGCCATTGGGCGGCGGGCACAGGAGAAACCGGCATGATCGTTACCCTTCTTGCATTGCTGATCGGTGTCGTCGCCGGCCTGCGCACCATGACGGCGCCGGCAGTAATCAGCTGGGCTGCACATCTCGGCTGGCTGCACCTCGGCGGGAGTTGGCTCGCCTTCCTCGGCTATGCCTGGACGCCGTGGATCCTCACGCTCTTGGCGCTCGTCGAATTGGTCACCGACCAGCTGCCCTCGACGCCCAGCCGCACCGTACCGGTCCAGTTCGCCGCTCGAATCGTGACGGGTGCCGTTTCCGGGGGCGCGGTCGGCGCGTCCACGGGGTCCCTGATCCTCGGCGCGGTTGCCGGAATCGTCGGCGCCGTAATCGGCACTTTTGGCGGACGAGCCGCCCGGGCGAAGCTTGCGGCCGTCTTTGGCAAGGATCCCCCGGCGGCCTTCATCGAGGATGCAGTCGCGATAGCCGCCGCGTTTGTCATCGTGACGGTGGCCCGGTGACTCGGCGTTTCGACGCGATCATCATCGGCGCCGGCCAGGCCGGCCCGCCGCTTGCCGGTCGGCTTACCAACGCCGGGATGTCGGTGGCGATCATCGAGCGCAAGCTCTTCGGCGGAACCTGCGTCAACACGGGCTGCATGCCGACGAAGACGCTCGTCGCCAGCGCCTACGCCGCCCATCTCGCCCGGCGCGGCGGCGATTACGGCGTTGTCCACGACGCACCGATCCGCATCGACATGGCGCGCGTGAAGGCGCGAGCCGACACGGTCTCGGCGAACGCCCGCGCCGGCGTCGAGGGCTGGTTGCGCGGCATGAAAGGCTGCACGGTGATTACCGGTGCCGCCCGGTTTGTCGGGCCGCATACGGTCGGCGTCGGAGAGGAGCGCCTGACCGCGCCGCGCATCTTCATCAATGTCGGCGGCCGCGCGGTCGTTCCGGACCTGCCCGGCATCGACCAATTCTCATACCTCACCAATACCTCGATCCTGGCACTCGACCGGGTGCCGCAACATCTCATCATCATCGGCGGCAGCTATATCGGGCTCGAATTCGCACAGATGCACCGGCGGTTCGGCGCCGAAGTGACGATCGTCGAGATGAACCCGCGGCTTGTCGCCCGTGAAGACGAGGATGTCTCGCAGGCGATCCGCGAGATTTTGGAAGGCGAGGGGATCAATGTGCGCACCGGCGCGGAATGCATCCGCTTTGCCCAGCATGCAAAAGGCGTCGCCGTCGGAGTCGACTGTACCACCGGCGATCCCGAGATCGTCGGCACGGACGTGCTTCTCGCCGTCGGGCGTCGCCCGAACACCGACGACCTCGGTCTCGACAAGGCCGGCGTCGCTACCGATCCGCGCGGCTACATCCAGGTCGACGACAGCCTCGCGACGAGCACGCCGGGCATTTGGGCGCTGGGCGACTGCAATGGCCGCGGCGCCTTCACCCACACCGCCTATAACGATTTCGAGATCGTTGCCGCCAACCTCCTCGACGGTGAAGAGCGCAAGGTAAGCCAGCGCATCCCGGGCTATGCCCTTTACATCGACCCGCCGCTCGGCCGCGTCGGCCTGACCGAAACCGAGGCTCGGGCAAGCGGCCGCCCGCTCCTCCTGGGCCATCGACCGATGACCCGCGTCGCACGGGCCGTCGAGAAGGACGAAACGCAGGGGTTCATGAAGGTGGTGGTCGACGCGGAGACGCAACGGATTCTCGGCGCCGCGATCCTCGGCACCGGCGGCGACGAGGCCATCCATGGCATCCTTGACGTGATCAATGCGGGTGTTCCCTACACCGTCCTGCAGCGCGCCGTGCCGATACACCCAACCGTGTCCGAGCTGATCCCGACGATGCTGGGCGAGATGAAGCCCATCCCCGCGCGCCCTGCTTAATCGATCTCGCTCGGGCGGGGGGACCGGTACCGTGCAGGCGCGCGCGCCGGCTAGCCCGGCTTCATCCTGCCCCGGTGCAAACCGGAAACGCCGGGCTTCCCCGCCCTAAGCGAACTTCGAGTCGAGCGTTGCGGACCGGTGCCTTTATGAGTTCACGACCGAGGACGGGTCGCCCGCTTCGCCGAGCACCCGGCGGGCGAGGGCGACGGTGATCGGGCGGCCGGCGCCGAGGGCGAGGCGGTCGAGGCGCTCGGCAAGCGCGCCGGCCGTCGCGAAGGAGCGTTCCATCCGGCGCAAGAGAAAGCCGATGACGCCCGGTGCCACTCGCACCTGGCGGTCGGCGAACAGCTTGACCAGCACTGCGGCGAGCAGCCGGTCGTCGGGCGAGGCGATGGCGACGGCCGGCGCAGCGCGCAGCCGCGAAGCGAGGTCGGGCAGTGCGATCGGCCAGCTCGCCGGCGCCTCGCGCGCCACCACCAAGAGGCTGGCGCCGGCCTCGACGCAGCAATTGTAAAGATGCAGCAAGGCGCGCTCGGGAGCCTGCGCCGCGTCGTCGAGCGCCACGGCGCGACGGCTCGCCAGCTCATTCGGGTCGGATCGCGACAAATCTGCGCCGGCGATCAAGACGCCGCCGCTGCGCGCGCGCCAGAGCTCGGCGAGATGGCTCTTGCCCGAACCCGCTGGGCCGTGGAGGATGAGCGCGGGCGCCGGCCAATCCGGCCAGCGCTCGATCCATCCGAGCGCGGCTTCATTGCAGCCGGACACCAGAAAATCGGCGCGGCCGAGCGCCGGGCGGTGCGGCAAATCGATCGCGAGCTGGGTCATCGGATCCGGGTGAGATTGGCCACGGTCTCGCTATCACCCTTACCCCCGCTCTCGCCCTTACCCCCGCTCTCGCCCTTATCCTCGCTCTCGCCCTTACCCTCGCCCTCGCTCTGGCGCGCATCATAGAGGGTGCTGTGGCGATAGCTCGACAACGCGAAGCGCGCGAGCACGCCGATCACCGCGGCGGCCGGCACCGCGACCAGCACGCCGACAAACCCATAGAGCGTGCCGCCGGCAAAGAGCGCAAAGATCACCCAGACCGGGTGGAGGTGCACGCGGTCGCCGAGGAGCTTCGGCGTCAGGATGTTGGCCTCGGCCAGCTGGCCCACCGCAAAAATCCCGCACACGGTCAGGATCGCCGAGAACGTGCCAAATTGCGAGGCGGCGAGCCCGACCGCCAGGATCAAGCCGGTTGTCACGCCAAGGAGCGGGATGATCCCCAGGATGCCGATCAGGAGGCCCAGAGCAATGCCCGACGCGAGACCGGCCAGGGTCAAGGCGACGCTGTAGTAGATCGCCAGGATCAGACAAATCAGCGCCTGGCCGTGAACAAAGCCGACCAGCGTGTCGCTGACCAGCCGTGCCTGCCCGCGCACGGTTTCCAGCGACTGCCGCGGCAGGTAGGAATCAATCTGCGCGACCATCCTCTCCCAATCGCGCAGCAGGAAGAACGTGACGATCGGCGTCACCACGACAAGCGACAGGATGTTGAGGATCGCCAGGCTGCTGGTGATCATCCCTTGCACGAGCCCGGCCAGCCAGGTCACCGCCTCGGCGAGCTTGGCGCTGAGCAGATCGCGTACCTTGCTGACGTCTTCGGCCGGCAAATGCTCCTGCAACAGCAGGATGAGCTGGCCGAGCTGGTCCTGGAGGGCGCGGACGAGGTTCGGGACCCGGGTGATCAGCTGGACGACCTGACCCTGGATCAGCGGCACCAGGATCAGGAGAATGCAGGCGAGGCCGAACAGGAAGAGGGCGAGGACGGCAAGGCTCGCCAGGCTGCGGCGGACCCCCCGGGCCTCGATGCGGGTCACCAAGGGCGCCAGGACATAGGCAATGGCGAACCCGGCCGCGAACGGCATCAGGATGGGCTGGACCAGGCCAAGCGCCACGATGACGAGCAGCAAGAGGCCGAGCCAGAACAGCAACCGGTACGCCCGCGGGCTCATGATATCTGGGCCGAACCCGCGAGGACGCGCGCCCAGCGCACGAGGTAAAAGACGCCCGACAGCACCGTCGTCGACGCAGTCGCGCCGATCAGCAGCCACGTCTCCGGGCCGGTCTCGATACCAAGGCCGAGCCGCGCCAGCACGAGCCCAACCAGGGTGATCTGCACCAGCGTGTTGACCTTGCTGATGTAGAGTGGATCGAGCTGTTTGGGGACGGCCAGGAAAAAGCCCAGGATGATCAAAAAGTCGCGCAGCACCACGAGAGCGACGAGCCAAGGGGGCAGCTGCCCGACGAGCCCGAGGGTCACATAGACCCCGGACAGCATCGCCTTGTCGGCGGCCGGATCGAGCACCGCGCCGATCCAGGTACGGCGGTCGAAGCGCTTGGCGATGTAGCCGTCGAGCGCGTCCGATAGCCCGGCCCCGACAAAAACCCAGAACGCGGTGCCGTATCGCTCGCCGAAAATCAGCCAGATCGTCAACGGCACCGACAACAGCCGCGCCAGCGTGATCAGGTTCGGCAGGTTCAGCTCAAACCGGCGCGTGGAGGCGCGCCGGTCGATCGCGCGCGGCGCGGGCAGTTCGGGGCCAGGGGTCATCTCGGGGACCATCGCGCGACCGGGTGCCGGTATCGACCGCATCACGGCCGACGCGCCGACCCGGTGCGGGCGAGCCGCCACAGCGGGTCGCCGCGCACTAGGTCGAGGCTGATTTCGGCGAGGCCCGCCTTCAACTGATCGATCGTTCCGCCATAGCCGATCTCGATCGTCGCCTCCTGACGCGACAACGCCATCAGAGCGACCTTGCGGATCACCGGCAGCTTGGTCAGGCGCTCGCGGGCGTTCACCCAGTCATCGAGGTCGGTGATCGGCAAGATGGCGGTCAGGCTGCCCTCCTGATCATTATGCGCACTGGCCTCGTTCTTCCAGCTGCTCCCGATATCGGACACGATTGCGGCCGCGGCGCGGCGCAGCAATTCGCTCTCGCTCTCACCGGGATTGGCGGTCAGCGGCTCGGCATGGCTGTCGACGGGCTTATCGCCGCGATAGCGCCGCACGGTGACGTCGAGCCCGGTCGGGCGGTCGGGCGACCCGCGCATCACGGCGAGCACGACGAGCGCTTCGTCGCCGCCGTTGCGCCGGGCGAGCGCGGCGAGTGCCGCGCCATCGCCGGCGCGCGCCTTGTCGGCATCGAGCACGGCAATATCGCCGGCGTCGCCTAGCGGCACCAGGAGGCGCCCCGCGCCGGTCCCGGCGGGCTGCTGCTCCCAGGCCTGGCGCCACGGGTTGGGATCCTCCCATAGCCGCGCTTGCCCCGACGATTGGTATACCGGGACCAGGACCACCGGCCTGCCGGATTCCTCGGCGACGACGGGGGCGGGATTGCCGGGCACGGGATTGCCTAGGATCCGGCGGGTTTCCTCCGGTCGGAAATGGAACGTGTAGTCGCCGGCATAGCGCACCGTTGACATGCGCTCGTTCGCCACCTCGAAGCTGAGGACGAGGTCGGTGATCGCCTTGTCATCGAGCTTTGGCAGCTTGGCCCGGGCGCGCTCGGCGATCGCGGCGAGCGCGCGGCGCTGGCCGTCGGTGCGCGCCATCTCGCGGGCCTGGGCGGCGGTGCCGGCGGTGGCGTCGACCGCGACCGTCGCGGAAAAAGTATCCGCATCCTGCGCCCGGCCCGGCGCGCTCGGAACGCCGAGCGCCAGCACAACGAGGAGAGCCGAACCGGCCAACCGCCACCCACCTTGGCGGCCGGCCCCCGCCGGCACCAGCGGCAAGGTCATTGCAAACTCATTGCAAGATGGCCCCGATCCCGTATGTTCGCGGCGCCCCGGACCGCACCCGCTCGGTGATAGCGCAGTTTTCGCGAGGACGCCATCGACAGCAGGCCCCAGGTGGCCTTTGGGGCGGCATATTCCGGCCATCGATGCGGAGGCGGCATGGCACGCCCCAGGTCACGGCTCAGAGTCGGCGTTCTGATTTCGGGCCGCGGATCGAACCTCCAGGCGCTGATCGACGCCGGTGCCGGCCCGGCCTATCCGGCCGAAATCGTCCTCGTCATCAGCAACCGGCACGACGCGCCGGGGTTGGCGCGGGCAGCTCGCGCCGGGATCGCGCATCGCACCCTGGCGCAACCAAGCCGCGAGGTCTTTGCGGCCGAGGCCGATGCGGCGTTGCGCCAAAGCGGCGTGGAGCTGGTCGCCTTGGCCGGCTTTATGCGCATCCTCGACACCGCCTTCGTCGAGGCGTGGCGCGACCGGCTCGTCAACATCCACCCCTCGCTGCTGCCGGCTTTCCCCGGTCTTCACCCGCAACGCCAGGCGCTCGCCGCCGGGGTCCGGTTTTCCGGCTGCACGGTCCATTTTGTCCGTCCTGCGATCGATACCGGGCCTATCATCGCCCAGGCGGTGGTGCCGGTGCACGCGACGGATGACGAGGTGCTTCTATCCGAGCGCATCCTCGCCGCGGAACACCGTCTCTACCCAATGGCGGTGCGCCTCTTCGCCGACGGCCGGCTCCGCATCCGCGGCGAGACGGTCGCGATTGCCGGCGCGGTGCCGCCGGAAATCGCGCTGTTCAACCCGACCGGCGGTTAGGCTATACCTCGCACCGAGGCTCCCCAACCGGCGAGGCGGCTATGGCGGCAATAGATCCAGAACTCGAACGGCATCGCCGCACCTGGATCGGGTTCACCTGGTTCATCAAGATTTCGATCCTGGTGATCGTCATCATCCTCGCCGGGATGGCGATCTTCCTGCTCTGACCGCGTCCCGGTCGGGAATCTTTTTTGCAAGCGGTGTCGAACCGGCTCCCTCTCGCGCGTCATTGAGCCGGCAGGGCCTATCGCCCAGCCATTTCAATGATGGAGATCGCGATGAAATACATGCTGCTGATTTACAGCAACGAAGGCGAAATGCAGGCCGCGCCGCGCGCCGAGATCGACCAGCGGATGGCGGCGTATCAGGCCTATACCGATGCGATGTTGCAGGCCGGGATCCTGGTCGCCGGCGATCGCCTGCAGCGGGCGTCCTCGGCGACGACCGTGCGGGTCGCGGACGGCAAAACACGGGTACTGAACGGGCCTTACGCCGAAACCCGCGAACAGCTCGGCGGCTATTACCTGATCGACGTCGCCGATCTCGACGCCGCCCTGTCATGGGCGGCACGCTGCCCGGGTGCCGGTTACGGCACGATCGAAGTGCGCCCGATCTGGGCGATGTAGCCGGGCAGACGCAATGCCGCGGGAAGGCGACCTCCCGGCCGGCGCTCTCGCCGAAGCGGTGGCCCGGCGCAGCTACGGCAAGCTGGTCGCTTTCCTCGCGCATCGCACGCGCGATGTTGCCGCTGCCGAGGACGCGTTGTCCGACGCCTTCGCGGCAGCCTTGCGCGATTGGCCGGCGAGCGGCGTGCCGCGCAATCCCGAGGCATGGCTGCTGACCGTGGCGCGCCGCAAGGCGACCGACGCCGAGCGGCGGCGCCGCACCAGCGAGGACGCCGCCCGGCAGCTGCGCCTGATCGCCGGGGAACTTGCCGAAGCGGCGATCACCGAGCGCGACATCCCCGACCACCGGCTGGCGCTGATCTTTGCCTGCGCCCATCCGGCGATCGACCGGGCCGTTCGAGCCCCCTTGATCCTCCAGGCGGTCCTCGGTTTTGATGCGGCGACGATCGGCTCGGCCTTCCTCGTCGCGCCGGCGACGATGAGCCAGCGGCTGGTCCGGGCGAAGACCAAGATCCGGCAGGCCAGCATCCCTTTCCGGGTGCCCGAGCGCGGCCAGATGCCGGAGCGGATCGATCCCGTGCTCGAGGCGATCTACGCCGCCTTCGCCGAGGGCTGGTCCGACCCTGCCGGCACCGAGACCCGCTCGCGCGGCCTGTCCGGCGAGGCGATCTGGCTGGGGCGGCTCCTCGCCTCGCTGCTGCCGGACGAGCCCGAGGCGCTCGGCCTCCTCGCGCTGATGCTGTTTGCCGAGGCGCGGCGTGCGGCGCGGCGCAATGCTGCCGGCGATTACGTGCCGCTCGCCGACCAGGACCCGGCAGCGTGGGACGGCCGGCTGATCGAGGAGGCCGAAGCCGTGCTGCTCCGCGCCAGCCGCAGCGGAGCCGCCGGCCGCTACCAGCTCGAAGCGGCCGTGCAGTCCGCCCATGTCGTCCGGCGGCGCACAAGCTCCGCCGACTGGGCGGCGATCGAGCGTCTTTACGGCGCCTTGCTGGCGATGACCCGCTCGCCGGTGGTGGCGATCAACCGGGCGATCGCCGCCGCCGAGATTCGCGGCCCCGCAGCCGGCCTCTCAGCGCTCGATGACGTGGCGCAGGATGCCCGCCTCGCCCAATACCAGCCCTATTGGGCTGCCCGCGCCGAACTTCTGGCGCGCACCGGCAATACCGCGGCAGCGGAACAGGCCTACCAGCAGGCGATCGGCCTCGAAGCCGACCCGGCGGTGCGCCGCTTCCTCCAGCAACGCCGCATGAAGCTGCGCGGCGAGCCGGCCGACTGAGCGCGACGCAAGAACCCGCGCCCCACGACCCATAACAGCCGCTCGTGGCAATCGAACTAGATGACGGGTTTGCGCCAAAGCGGAACTAGCCTCACGGGCTCTACGGCTGCGCGCCCCTTTGGCTAGGCATTCGTGCGCCGACGCTGATCGAGGTACTCGCCTACATCACGGACGAAGTTCCAGATGCCATCGTCAGCGGCGCCTCGTGATTGAATGAACTCAGCCGCATCGTTCGCCCACGCGGCTTTGTTGGTTCGTGAGGTCGCTAGCTGCTCTGATGTCAGCCACTGCTCAAGCTCACCTACGGGCACAAGGAATAAGCCAACCTTCCTGAGTGCATCGACCAGCGCAGAGAGCGGCGCGGAAACGGTTGCCGGGAACGATGAGATGCCGGTTTTCAATCTGCGCATCCTGTCCAGATCGTTGGACAGACTGCTGAGCTTCCTTCGGATTATTCGGTCGTCCCCGGCCTGCCACTCAGCTGGCAGAGCGTCAATCTCGGCGAGTCGCTCTCTGTATACCGCTGGATCAATATTCGGATACAGACTTTCAATTTGTTCCTTTACTTCTCGCGCCTGTTTGATTAACGGGCTCACCTCCTCCGGATCAGCTATCACCTCCAGAATGCGACGTAGTTGTGAGAGGTCCACGATTAGGTCAAGGTCTGCAATCACGACGACAGGGATGTGGAGTGTCCGGTACAACCGGCAGGCATCGGCAACGCCGCCCGTTCCTCCGACGGCAGCAAAATGGATGTCGAGCCTCAGCTCCTCAGCAAGTGTTTCCCAGGTCGTGTGGTAGACGACCCGGTCCCCATCCGCTTCGACTATCACGATGGCCTCCGAGAAGATTCCATCCAGGATCGTCTCGGCACGAAGAGTCGGCTTCACCAGCGCTTGCGCAAGTTCGTCGGCGGAAACCCGATGCGCATGAAACTGGTCACCGGTTCTTGATAAGCGAATGATCTCGACATCGCGGGTGGACTGCAGCACGCCACGCAGGATGTGGGCACTGTGGGTGGCCACAAACGTCGCGGTCTCCTTCGATGCCGCGTGCTTTCCGATGAATCGACCGAGATTGTATGCCTGAGGAGGATGAAGGCACATTTCCGGCTCATCAATGAGGCAGACCGGGCGCAGGCCGAGAAGCAGCGCGATGCAGATCGAGACGTATGACTTCAGTCCGTCCCCCTCATCCTCGATGGTTCGGTACCGCGACATTTTGGCGAAGGAGAGACGGTCATCGGAGGAGGGAAGGTCCCCGTCGGCAACCCTTAGGGAGATACTGTCGCCCCGAGCGTGATCAGGCCAGACGGCCTTGCCGAAGGTATTTACCGTCTCAGCAGCAAGTTCCTGGCGAGCGGTGTCGTCTACGCGAAGTGAGTGCAGTTCCGTCGCCGGCGGCGCGCTCTCAAAGTTGATCACCCCGACCGTACCCAGGCCGGTCACCCGCCTATCAATCGACAGCTTCGTCACGAGCAGCCGGCCGATCCGCAGCAAGAATTCGTTGAGGCGGTCCGAGCTTGAACCTTCCCAGGTCGGATAGGCGTCATACCACCCGCGAACCTGCTCCATCGCTACCGAAGGTTGTACTTCCTGGGTCCCCAGGTACGGCGTTTTCACCACCAGTTGTGGCCTGCCGTTCTGATCGTACGAGATCCGGATGTAGCCCTCTTCTACAAGGCAATCTATTAATGGCTGGTACTCAGGTTTATTAAGCTCGATGCGCCTCGCGACTACGGTGGCCCGAGGGTCTCCGCAGAGCCGCAATTTAGGTCATTTAGTAACCGCGTCTTCCCCGCCGAGTTTGGTCCGACGATGAGCGTAAGGCCCGAACCAGGGATGGTCCCTATGTCTGGCAGCTTGACGAGTTTAAGGGGCTTGAAATCCGACAGGCGCTTCATGTGATCACGTATTTAGGTCGGGATGCGGAACAATGCCAATCCGAGCTACCGCAATCAGGCGCCGACCACATAGCCCCCGCGTTCGGTTGCGATGCCATCGACCTCGGTCGGCGCTCTTGAGCCGCTAGGCACAGATCGTGCTCGTTTTGCATGTGGGCGACGGATGGCCGCTTACGGCGCAACCTGGTCATCGGTTTGCGGATCAGCGAAGGACCGGATTCTACCCCAAGCGGAAATTGATCGCCGGTTGCGGAAAGAGTATCCCCAATCAGGATTTTATTATATTGACAATATACCGAAGACGTGCTATAGGAAGTATGGTCGGTGATTTGTGTCCACATGCATAGAGCCGGGATCGTTGCAATGCCTCGCGAGCATTCTGGCAGCGCGTTGACCGTCTGCTGCAAATTTGCTGCGAATTTCTGTTGCAGATTCGCTGCAAATTTGCTGGTCCGAAAACGGGAAAACCGAGGGTTATCGCCGCGGATCGCGACGATTCGCTGCGAGTTCACTGCAGATGCAGCGAAGGAGGCGCGGCCGGCCAGGATTTCCGCGGGTTCCCGGGGCTCCCGTTCCGCCGCCCGCAGCGGGCGAGCAGCAAACCTCCGCGCGGCCATGCCTACGGGCAGATCTCGATATCGGCGAAGAAGAACGCGATTTCCTGCGCCGCGTTCTCCGGCGAATCGGAGCCGTGCACCGAATTGGCCTCGATCGACTCCGCGAAATCCTTGCGGATCGTGCCCGGGGTGGCCTTGGCGGGATCGGTGGCGCCCATCACCTCCCGGTTTTTCGCGACGGCGTCCTCGCCTTCGAGCACCTGCACGACAACCGGGCCCGTAATCATCGAGCCGACCAGGCCGTGGTAGAACGGGCGCTCGGCGTGCACCGCATAGAACCGCTCGGCCATCTCCGGGGTCAGACGGATCCGCTTTTGCGCAATGATGGAAAGGCCGCTCGCTTCGAAGCGCTGGTTGATCGCGCCGGTCAGGTTGCGCCGGGTCGCGTCGGGCTTGATGATCGACAGGGTGCGCTCGATCGCCATGGTCTCTCTCGGTCGGGTGGCGGGAGGGCCGGGTTATAGCGGCGGCCCGAGCCGGCGGCAATCGGGCCCTACGCCTTCTTCTCCCAGCCCGCCTCGCTCTGCTGCCAATAGGTCAGCGTGTGCCCCGCCGCCGCGGCGAGGCGCCAGCGCCCGCGGGCCGCTTCGACCGCGGCGGGGTCGTTGCCGTCGAAGAGGTCGGCGCAGCGCGTGAACGAGGCGAGATCGCCGGCCTCGACCCCGTCGACGAGCACCAGCATCGCCGCGGCGTTCGGGTTCTCGATCCGATCGCTGAGCCAGATCGGCTGGTTCGCGGCGTTGCCGTCGCGCGCCGAACCGTGCGGCAGAAAGCTTGCATCGTCATAGCTCCATAAGAGCGCGCTCAGATGCTCGATGCGCTCGGACGAGGCGGCGCGGACAACGATGCGGTAGCCTTGCGCCCGGGCCCGCTCCAGGAGGCGCGGCAAGGCGCGTTCGAGCGGCGTCGCCAGGAGGTGATAGAAGCCGATCTCGGCCACGATGGTCTTCCCGTGGGGCTTCCGGCGGGTCAGCCTTTCTCGTAATGCTCGGCGACGAAGCGGTCGAGGAGGCGCACGCCGAAGGCGGTGGCGCCCTTCGGCACAGTCGGCGCGTCCTTTTTCGACCAGGCGACGCCGGCGATGTCGAGATGCGCCCACGGCACGTTGTTGACGAAGCGCTTGAGGAACTGCGCGCCGATCGTGCTGCCCGCGCCGCGATCGCCGGCGATGTTCTTGACATCGGCGGCGTCGCTGTCGATCGCGCGGTCGTAGCCGTCGCCCATCGGCAGCCGCCACAAATGCTCGCCGACCGCCTTGCCGGCCGCGATCAGCCGGTCGGCCAGCTGGTCGTTGTTGGCGAAGAGGCCGGCATTCTCATGGCCGAGCGCGACAATGACCGCGCCGGTCAGCGTCGCGAGGTCGATCATCAGCTTGGGCTTGAAGCGGTCCTGGCAGTACCACAGCACATCGGCGAGGACGAGCCGCCCTTCGGCGTCGGTGTTCAAGACCTCGATCGTCTGTCCCGACATCGAGCGCACGATGTCGCCGGGACGCTGCGCGTTGCCGGACGGCATGTTCTCGACCAGACCGACGATGCCGACCGCGTTGACCTTGGCGCGGCGCGCGCCGAGGAGGCGCATCAGCCCGATCACCACACCGGCTCCGGCCATGTCCCATTTCATGTCGCCCATCCCGGCGGCCGGCTTGATCGAGATGCCGCCGGTGTCGAAGGTGACCCCCTTGCCGATGAAGCCGAGCGGCGGGCTGCCGACGGCCCCACCGCGATGTTCGATGACGACGACGCGCGGCGGCCGGACGCTGCCCTGGCCGACCCCGAGCAACGCCCCCATGCCGAGTTCGGCCATGCGGTCTTCGTCGAGGATCTCGACGGAGAGTCCGAATTCGGTAAGCTTCGCGGCCTCCGCGGCAAGCGTCTCCGGGTAGAGCGTGTTGGCCGGTTCGGACACCAGATCGCGGGTAAAGAATACCGCCTGCGCGGTAGTGCTGAGCGCGCGATGGGCCTCTTTCGCGGCGCCCGGCGTGTCGCTCGCGACGGTAATGCCGGTGAGCGAGGGTTTCTGCTCGGGTTTCTGCTTGGTGCGGTACTTGTCGAAGCGATAGGAGCGCAGCTCGGCGCCGAAAGCGAGATGCGCCGCGGCATCGGCCGGCTTCAGCGGCGCCGCATCGCCGAGATCGATCGAAAAGGTAGCCTCGCTCTCGCCGGCGCCGTTGAGATGGGCGACGAGGTTCCCGCCGAGATCCTGCAACAGCCGCTGGTCGACCTTATCGGGCTTGCCGAGGCCGGCGACGACGATGCGGCTGAGTGGCAGGTTGGGCGGGCCGATGAGCGCGATCAGCTCGTTCTTCTTGCCGTGGAACCGCGGCGCCGCGGCGACCGCGCGGCTGATCGCGCCGCCGGTTGCCTCGTCGAGCCGCCGCGCCGAGGCGGTCAACGCCGGTTCCTCCCACACGCCGACGACAACGGCGCCCGACCGCGGCAAGGCGAGTTCGGCGAAACTGATCTTCATGCGGCTACCCCGGGGCAAGCGATTCAGCGTCTCCTGGCGCGATAAACGCAGTGCCGCCGGGAGTCAATGCCGCCGTGCGCGGATCAGCAGAGGCCCAACGGCCGAGCGAACCGAAATAGTTTTCTCGCTGCCGCGGGCAAGCGCGCGCTGTGATAGCCTCGGGCCAGCCAAGGCGGTCCTTTGAGGGTGTTCGGGTGAAACGACGCGAGTTTATGGCCCTGCTCGGTGGTGCGGCGGTCGCCGGCTCTCGGGCTGCCAGTACACAGCAGCCCGCAATGCCCGTGATCGGATTCCTCAGCGGCGCAGCATTTGGAACAATGCGCGAGTATGTCGTCGCGTTTCAAAAAGGTTTAGCGAGCGCCGGATTTATCGAAGGCCGTAACGTAGCGATCGAGTATCTTTGGGCAGAGGGTCACAATGATCGCCTACCTGCACTAGCTGCCGATTTTGTTCGCCGAGAGGTAGCCGTCATTGTTGCCGGGGCGACCACACCCGGGGCGCTGGCTGCCAAAGCGGCCACCCAAACCATCCCTATCGTCTTTTTTGTCGGTACCGATCCGGTCAAAGTTGGTCTCGTCACGAGCCTCGCCCGGCCTGGCGGCAATATCACAGGCATCACGGTCCTCGTCGTGGAGTTGATCGCAAAATGCCTTCAGTTGATGTCCGGTATGATGCCGCCAGCCACCACGATCGCCGTGCTCGTCAACCCGGCCAATATTCCCCAAACCGCGGCTGAAATTGGGCTCGTCCAGGATGCTGCGCGTGTCCTCGGCGCGCACGTTGTGATTGTGAATGCAAGTAATCCCAGCGAGCTCGAATCAGCCTTCGCGACCATCGTCAGCAATCGGGCGGGCGCACTCGTGGTAAGCGGTGAAAATTTCTTTTTGACCCAACGACATCTGATGGTTGAGTTGGTAGCCCGCCACGCAGTGCCAACCATTTACGCGTACCGCGAGTTCGTCCATGCCGGGGGCCTCATGTCCTACGGAACGGACTTTTCGGACGCGTTCCGTCGAATTGGCGTTAACACGGGCCGCATTCTCAAGGGTGAAAAAACTGCTGACCTGCCGGTCGAGCAAGTCACGAAAATCGAGTTGGCCATAAATCTGAAGGCCGCGCGCGCATTGGGTCTCACGATCCCGGCATCGATCCTGGCCCGCGCCGACGAGGTTATTGAATGATGGGCCGCGAGAAGGGCGGTGGACGACGATGGATGCCGATCGGCCCGTTCATGGGTAAATGACCTAGACGCGCAACGGTGGCGTGCGGCAAGGCGCGGCAGCCCGAAACCTATGGCGATGCTGTATTTGCGCCCTTATGATCCGCCGTCGATGACCAGCCTCGACCGCTACATCCTGCGGCAATGTCTCACCATGATGATCTTTGTCACCGCGGCCCTCAGTGCCGCGGTGTGGCTGGCCCAATCGCTGCGCCTGGTCGACCTGATCGTCAACCGAGGGTTGTCGGTTGCGCTATTCTCTTACATGGCGCTCTTAATCCTGCCGCGCTTCCTCGACATCGTGCTGCCGATCGGCGCCTTCATCGCCGTCCTCTTTGTTTTCAACCGGTTGACGTCGGAGAGCGAGCTCGTCGTGATGCGCGCCGCGGGCCTCGGCCCACTCGTGCTCGCCCGGCCGGTGTTGATTCTCGCCGGGCTCGCCTTCGTGGCTTTGATGAGCCTGTCGACCTATTTCCTGCCCGCCTCCAACCGCGAGTTCAAGGATCTGCAATTCGAGATCCGCAACCGCTTCGTGTCGGCCCTGCTGCAGGAGGGGGCGTTTACGACGATCTCGGACAAGCTGACGATCTATATCGGAGGCCGCAACGAGCGCGGCGAGGTCATTGGTCTGTTGATCAATGACGACCGCGATCCGCAGCAGCCCGTGACGATCCTCGCCGAGCAGGGCGCCTTCGCCAACAGCGCCGAGGGCTCGCGAATCATCATGGTGAACGGCAGTCGGCAACGCTTCGATCGCGCGACCGGAAAACTTTCGATACTGACCTTCGACCGCTACACGCTTGATCTCGCGATGTTGCGCGATGCTCCCGTCGTGCGCTTTCGCGATGCGCAGGAGCGCTTTCTCGGCGAACTTTTCTGGCCGCCGCCGGATCTGGACCGACCGACCCGGGATAGTTTTCTCGTCGAGGGGCACCAGCGCCTCCTGATACCGCTCTCGGTCTTCAGCTTTGTGATGATCCCGCTCGCCTGTCTGTTGCCCGGCGAACTCAACCGGCGGGGTCAGCTGAGCCGCGTGCTGTTGGCGATCGGGTTCGCCCTGTTCTTCCAGGCGCTCGATCTCGGCGTCAAGAACCTGGCCGGTCGCCAGGTCGCGGCGATCCCGCTGATCTATTTGACCGACCTCTTGCCGTTGGCGGCAGGGTTTGGGATCCTGCTGTTTGGTGGGATCAGGATTGGCTTCTGGCGGCTTGCGCCGGCAACGCGATAATCAGGGATCGGGGGGCGGTTTCCGGTGTACCTCGCGAAGACCCTCTCCGCCTACATCGCGCGTCAGTACTTCGCGTGGTTTTGCGGCGTATTCGGCGCGATGGTCAGCGTCACGTTTCTGCTCGACTATATCGAGCTGATCCGGCGTGGCGGTACGCGGACCCAGGCCAGTTGGGGCGTGCTGCTTGAGATGGCGGCGTTGAAGCTGCCGCACACGGCGCAGGAGGTGATGCCGTTTGCGATCCTGTTCGGCACGATGCTCGCCTTCTGGCGGCTGACCCGCAGCAACGAACTGGTCGTCGCCCGGGCCGCCGGGGTTTCGGTTTGGGGCTTCCTCACCCCCGCGATCGTTGTTGCGCTACTGGTCGGGGTCGTCGCCGTCACGCTGTTCAACCCGGTCGCCTCGGCGATGCAAGCCAGCTATGAGAAGCTCGACAATCGCATCCTGCGCCAGGCCGGCGATCCGACCAGCCTGTCGAATGCCGGCTTGTGGCTGCGCCAAACCGACGCCGCCGACGGGCAAATCCTCTTTCATGGCGATAAGTTGATCTCGCCCGACCTGTTGCTGCGCCCCGAATTGCTGCTGCGCAACGTCAGCGTCTATTTTCTGAATCGGCGCTCCGAATTCACCTCGCGGATCGAGGCGCGCGCGGCCCGGCTCGACAGCGGATTCTGGGTGATCGAGGATGGTCAGCGTTTCCGTCTGGGCGGACCGCCGGAACCGTTCGCCGAGTTGCGGCTGCCGACCAGCTTGACCGCGACCAAGATCGAGGAAAGCCTCGCCTCGCCCGATACGATGTCGTTCTGGGAGTTGCCCGGTTTCATCACCCTGCTCGAGCAGTCCGGGTTCTCGGCGCAGCGCCACCGCCTGCACTTCAATGTTCTGCTGTCGCGGCCCTTCCTGTTCTGCGCGATGGTGCTGGTCGCGGCGACGTTCAGCTTGCGCATGCAGCGGCGCGGCGGCACCGCGATGCTGATCGTGAGCGGCGTCGTTGCGGGCTTCCTGTTGTATTTCCTCTCCGATATCGTGTTCGCCCTCGGCCTGTCGGCCAAGATCCCGGTTCTGCTGGCCGCCTGGACCCCCGCAGGGGTAAGCATGATCTTCGGCACCTCGATGCTGCTTCACCTCGAGGACGGATGACCATCCCGATCCCCGCCTCCGTTGCGGCTTGAAGACGGCGCATGACAGGTTCCCCCCGACCTGGCCACCGAATGCTGACCGGACGCGCCACCCTCGCTCTGGCCGGCGCGATCCTCGCGCTGTTCCTGGCCGCCCCGTCAAGCCTGGCGCAGTTGACGATCGGCGGCCAAAGAAACCAGGACAAGAACGCGCCCGTCGTCTTCCAGGCCGACGAGGTCCAATACGACGATCAGCTGGCGCTCACCGTCGCCAAAGGCCACGTCGAAATCTCGCAAGGCGGCGAGGTCCTGCTGGCCGACACGGTAAGCTACAACCAGCGCACCGACACGATCACCGCATCCGGTCATGTAAGCCTCTTGGAGCCGACCGGCGAAGTTACCTTCGCCGACTTCATGGAGCTGCGGGATTCGATGAACAATGTCTTCGCACAGAACGTGCGCAGGCTGCTCGCCGACCGGTCGCGGCTCGCCGCCAACGCCGCCCGGCGCATCAACGGCAACCGCTTCGAGCTCCGGCGCGGGGTCTATTCCCCCTGTGATCTGTGCAAGAACGATCCGAGCGCCCCTCCGGCATGGCAGTTCAAGGCGCGTGAGATCAGCGACGACAAGGAGCTGAAGCTGATCGAGTTTCGCGATGCGGTCCTCGAGATCGACGGCGTCCCGGTGCTCTATACGCCCTACCTTTCTGAGCCCGATCCATCGGTCAAACGGGCAAGCGGCTTTCTGACACCGACCCTCGGCAATTCCAACACCAACGGTTTCCACGTCGCCATACCGTATTTTTGGGTGATCGACGCCGACAAGGACCTGACCCTGGCGCCGCGCTTCACGACCCGCGCCGGCGAATTGCTCGCCGGGCAATACCGGCAACGCTTCAGCAACGGCATGCTCGATGCGATCGGCAGCGTGAACTACAGCAATGTGGGGTCCGGCAGTAATACCAATACCGGCAACGAGATGCGCGGCCACATCAACGCCTCCGGGGTCTGGCATCTCGACGATACCTACCGGACCGGCTTCGCGGTGCAGCGCGTGTCCGACCAGACCTACCTGCTGCGCTTCGGCTTTGGCAACCCGCTGCTCAACGCGATGATCAGCCGCGCCTATCTCGAAGGGTTCGAGCCGCGCGCCGCGACCGACATCAACGCTTACATATTCCAGCCGCTGGTGCCGGGGCTCGGCGACTCGACGCAGCCGATCGTGCTCCCGGTCGCCAACCGCACCTGGCAGAGCGAACCCGACGGGTTCGGCGGCGTGTGGAAGGTCAACGCCAACCTGCTCGACATCGTCCGCGAGGTCGGGACGCAAACCCGCAGGCTCTCGCTCGGCAGCGAATGGGACAAGACCTTCCGTGACGGCATCGGCGGAGAATACAAATTCAGTGCGAGCCTGCGCGGCGACGGCTATTCGGTCAGCGATCTGAGCCCCAAATCGAACCCCGATCTGCCGAGCGCTTTTTTTCCGGTGAACGGTGCGCCGCCGGCGCAACGCATCCCCTTGAGCTTTTTTGACGCGAGGGCGTTTCCGCAGGTCGGGCTGACCTGGAGCTATCCGCTTGCCCATCGCGACGAGGAGACGACCGCGATCATCGAGCCCATCGTCGGCGTCTTCGCCGGTCCTTCGAGCGGCAACAACCGACGGATCCCAAACGAAGACAGCCTCGGTTACGAATTCCGCGACTCCGATTTGTTCCGAGCGGACCGGCTGTCTGGCTATGACCTGCTCGATACCGGACAGCGGGTGGATTACGCAATGAAGCTCGGGCTCTACAACAAGGACGGCGGCAACTATCGTATGCTGATCGGGCAGAGCCTGCGCGCCGAAACCAACCCGTTTCTGCCGCCGGCATCCGGCGCGGCGCAGCGCTTGTCGGACGTTGTCGGCCGCGTCGTCCTGTCGCCCAACTCTTATCTCGACCTGATTTACCGGTTTCGTCTGGACAAGAGCAGCCTGAGCAATCGAACCCAGGAGATCGGCTTCAACGCGGGGCCGGAAAATCTGCGGGTCGGGCTCAACTACCTGCTGGTGCCGGCACAGCAGCAAAACCAGGTCGCCACCAATCCGGTAAACGGCCAGAGCGTCCTGTTCGGCAAGCGCCAACAGCTCACGGGCAGCGTTACCAGCAAGCTTACCCGCTATTGGTCGCTGGCCGGCAGCGAGACCATCAACCTGACCAATTCCAGCAACCTGATCAACGGCGTCGCGACGCCGCAATCGAACAGCACGAGCCTTTACGCGACCCTGGCCGCAATCTACCAGGACGAGTGCATGGCGTTTATCGGCTCGGTCACCCAGTCGGGGATCCGCAGCGGCGATGTAACCCCCGGCGTCTCGGTCATGTTCAGCATCGTGTTCAAGAATCTCGGCGAGATCGGCGGCACGGTGCTGTCCGTGGCCGGCAGTTCGCTCTGAGCCCAGGCGCGTCAGCGCGCCTCGCCAAAGAGCGCGGCGGCGACATCGCCGGCGCGAGGGTGTAGGTTAGGCCAGTGGCCGAGGCAATCGGATTGGCTTTCAATGGCGGCAATTCGTTTACTCTGTACGGTCGTCTGTGGGTTGGTTCTGTGCTCCGGCTCGGCGCAGACCGCGCAGCTGCGCGGCCGCCAAGCCGCGGTGCAGCCGCCGCAATCGGCAGCACCCGGCCAGCCGCCCGCCGGTCCATCGCCGGAGATGCGCATTGCCGCTGTCGTCAATGACGAGGTCATCTCGGTGTTCGACGTCGTGTCGCGAATGCGGATGGTGATGATCTCGTCGAGCATTGCCGACACGCCGGAGATGCGTCAGCGCATCGGTCCCCAGGTCCTGCACTCGCTGATCGACGAGAAACTGGAGCTGCAGGAAGCCAAGCGCCAGAGCGTCACCGCAACCGATGCAGAGGTCACCAACGGGCTGCAGCAGATCGAAAAACAGAACAACATGAAGGGCGGGCAGCTGAACGAGTTGCTGAAGGCGCGCGGCATAGATCGCGGGGCGCTGGTCGATCAGCTGACTGCCGGGATCGTCTGGGCCAAGCTGGTACGGCGGCAGGCCGCGCAAACCACCGAGATCTCGGATGAAGAGATCGACGAGGCCGTCAAGCGCGCCAAGGAACATGCCAGCGAGCCGCAAAGCCGGGTCGCCGAAATCTTCCTCGCCGTCGACAACCCGGCACAGGAAGGCGAGGTGCGGGCTCTTGCCGAACGGCTGACGCAACAGATGCGCCAGGGCACCCGGTTCTCCGCAATCGCCCAGCAATTCTCCCAGTCGGCGACCGCGGCGGTCGGCGGCGATATCGGCTGGCTGCGTCCCGACCAGCTGCCGCCCGAGCTGGGGAAGGCGGTGTCGGCGTTGCGGCCCGGCGAGCTGTCGGCGCCGGTTCGAGTCGGCGGCGGCTATTACCTGATGCTCGTCGTCGACCGTCGCACCGGCAATAGCGGGAGCGAGCAGGACGCGGTCTTCGATATCGTCCAGGTGGTGTTTCCGTTGCCGGCCCGGCCCAGCGACGCGATGCGGCAGGCCGCCCTACGGGAGGCCGCGAGCGTACGCACCGCTGCCCAGGATTGCCCGAGCCTCTTAAAGATCGGCAAGGAGAAGGCGCCGCAATTGTCGAGCGAGGGCAAGCTGCGGGCCAGCACCATCTCGCCGGAGATGCGGGGTCTGGTGACTCGGCTGTCGATCGGTCAGGCGTCAGAGCCGATCGTCCAAAAAAATGGTGTCGGCGTGATCATGGTCTGCGCGAAAACGAACGCGAGCGGTGGCGGGGTGACCCGCGAAGATGTGACCGAATCGCTGCTGCGTCAGCGCCTCGATACAGTATCGCGGCGCTATCTGCGCGACTTGCGGCGCAATGCCTATGTCGATGTGAGGGTCTGAGAGCATGGCGCTTCCGCTCGCCCTGACGATGGGCGAGCCGGCCGGAATCGGCGGCGAGATCGCGCTGAAGGCGTGGCTGCGCCGCGGCGAGGGCGTGCCGCCCTTTTATGTGATCGACGACCCCGCCCGACTGGCCGCGCTGGCCGCGTGTCTCGGCTGGGCCGTGCCGATCGGCCCGCTTGCCGTCCCGGGCGATGCCCCGACAGTGTTCGCCGAAGCGCTGCCGGTGCTGCCGATCGGCGGTTCGCCGCTGGCCGGGCCGGGTCGCCCCGATCCCGCCGATGCCGCGCTGGTGATCGGCGCGATCGATGCGGCGGTGGCTGACGTGCGCGGCGGCCGGGCCGGCGCGGTGGTGACCAACCCGATCAACAAGGACGCGCTCTATCGGGCCGGCTTTCGGCATCCCGGACACACCGAATACCTCGCCGAGCTGGCCGGCGCCGGGGCGAGCGCGGTGATGATGCTCGCTTGCCCCGAATTGCGGGTCGTGCCGGTGACGATTCATCTCGCGCTGCGTGAGGCGATCGAGCAATTGTCGAGCGCCGCGATCGTCCATGTCGCGCGGCTCACCCACGAAGCGCTGATGCGCGATTTCGGGATCGCCGCACCGGTCATCGCCTGTGCCGGGCTCAACCCGCATGCCGGCGAAGCGGGCGCCCTCGGCCGCGAGGATATCGACATTATCATGCCGGCCATTGCCGAGCTGCGCGCCGCCGGCATCGACGCGCGCGGGCCCCTGGCCGCAGACGCGATGTTTCATGCCGCGGCGCGGGTGGGTTACGACGCCGCACTGTGCATGTACCACGACCAGGCGTTGATCCCGGTGAAGACAATCGATTTTGACGGCGCGGTCAATGTCACGCTCGGGCTCCCGTTCATCCGCACCTCGCCCGATCACGGCACCGCCTTTGACATCGCCGGCAGCGGCGTCGCCCGGCCCGACAGCCTGATCGCCGCGCTGCGGATGGCCGCGGCGATGGCGTCGCGGCGGCAGGGCGCCTGAACCCGCCTTTGGCTGCCGCCGATCCGAGCGGATTGCCGCCACTGCGCGACATCATCGCCCGCTACGACATCGCCGCGCGCAAAAGCCTCGGACAGAACTTCATCCTCGATCTCAACCTGACCCGGCGCATCGCGCGAGCCGCCGGCCCGCTCGATGCGGTGAATGTGATCGAAATCGGCCCCGGCCCGGGCGGGCTGACCCGCGCCTTGCTTGCCGAAGGGGCGCGCCGGCTCATTGCGATCGAGCGCGATCCGCGCTGCCTCGCCGCCCTCGGCGAGCTCGCCGCCCGTTATCCCGGACGGCTCGATCTGGTGGCGGGCGATGCGCTGGCGCTCGATCCGGTCGCGCTGTCGGAGCCGCCGCGCAAGATCGTCGCCAACCTGCCCTACAACATCGCGACCGCGCTGCTGCTGCGCTGGCTCGACCGGATCGGCGACTATCAGAGCCTCGTCTTGATGTTCCAGCGCGAGGTCGCGCAGCGGCTCGTGGCAGCGCCGCGCAGCCCCGCCTATGGCCGCCTTTCGGTCCTGGTGCAGTGGCTGACCGAGCCCAAGATCCTCTTCGACCTACCGCCGCGCGCCTTCGTGCCGCCGCCCAAGGTGACCTCCAGCGTCGTTCTTCTGATGCCGCGCGCCACCCCGTTGGCGCCGGCGTCGAAACCGGTTCTCGAACGGGTCACCGCCGCGGCCTTCGGCCAACGCCGCAAGATGTTGCGCTCGAGCCTCAAATCCCTCGGCGTTCCGGTCGAAAAGCTGCTCGCCCGCACCGGCATCGCCCCGACCGCCCGGGCCGAGGAATTGTCGGTTTCGGATTTTTGCGCCCTGGCGCGGACGCTGGCAGCGGACGAGGGTGCGTAACCGGCCCTTACCCCTCGCGCAGGCGGTTGACGAAATCGGCGAGGCCGACCTGGCGGGTGCGGCGCAGACGCTCTGCGGTGACGATCGCCTCGACCAGGGCGACGCTCTCTTCGATCTCGCGGTTGACGATCACGTATTCATATTCCGACCAGTGGCTTAATTCCTCGGCCGATTTGGCCATGCGATCGGCGACGACGGCGGCGCTGTCCTGGGCGCGCCGGCGCAGCCGCGCTTCGAGCGCTTCCATGCTCGGCGGCAGCACGAACACCCTGACGAGATCGTGCGGGACGCTCTCAGCGAGTTGCTGCGTCCCTTGCCAGTCGATGTCGGTGACGACGTCGCGCCCGGCGGCGAGTGCGGCCTCGATCGGCTGACGCGGCGTTCCGTAATTATGCTCGAACACGGTGGCGTGTTCAAGCAGCTCGCCCTCGGCGACCATCCGATCAAAATGCGCCTGGTCGATGAACCGGTAGTCGGTGCCGTCGCGCTCGCCTGGCCGCCGCGGCCGCGTCGTCACCGAGACCGACAGGGAGAGGGTGGAATCGCGTTCGATCAGCCGGCGGGTGATCGTCGTCTTGCCGGCCCCCGAGGGCGACGACAGGACCAGCAGGAAGCCGCGGCGATGAATGGCTTGGTTGGCGGGCGGCGCGCTCATTCGAGGTTCTGGACCTGCTCGCGGAACTGCTCGATCGCCGCTTTTAGCGAGAGGCCAATGCGGGTCAGCTCGATGTCAGCCGATTTCGAGCACAGCGTGTTGGCTTCTCGGTTCAGCTCCTGGCAGAGGAAATCGAGCTGCCGCCCGACTGCCTCGCCGCGTTCCAAGAGATCGCCGGCCTGGGCGATATGGGCGCGCAGCCGGTCGAGCTCCTCGCGGACATCGGCGCGGGTCACCAGCATCGCCAGCTCCTGCGCCACCCGCTCCTGCGGCATGGTCGGCGCGAGGCCGGAGAGTTCGCCGAGCAGCGTCTCGAGCCGCGCCCGGATCGCCGAGGGCTGCGCCGCCGCGCACCCCGCGGCTGCGTCGACCAGGGCGGCCAGCTCGCCGCGCTGGTTGGCCAACATCGCCGCCAGCCGCGCGCCTTCCTCGCTGCGCGCCGTGACCAGGCGGTCGAGCGCCAGCGACCAGCCGTCGAGCACCGCCGCGTGACGCGCCTCGACGATGCTCGTCGGTTCGTCCTCGACCGTCTCGATCACGCCGCGCAGACCAATCAGGCCATCGAGCCGCGGCGGTGCCGCCTCGATGCCGCCGGCCAGTTCGCCGAGCAAAGCGACGATCTGCGCCAGCATCTCGCGGTTGATGCGGATTGCGGGCGGCACCAGCCGGGTGACGGCGAGGGTGGCCGCGATGTTGCCGCGCCGAACGCGCCGCGCCAGGCCGGCGCGCAGCTGCGCTTCGAGCGGATCGAAACCGGGCGGCAGGCGCAAGCGCAGATCGAGCGAGCGGCTGTTGACGCTCTTCAACTCCCAGGCCCAGGAGACGCCATCGGCTTCACCCTCGGCCCGGGCAAATCCCGTCATGCTGGAGATGCCCAATCTTTATCCCCTCTTGCCGTCAAGCGGTTATACCCGGCGGTACGGACGCCAACAATGCCGGCCGCGCCGGAGCTCAGCGCGGACAGACGTGCCCGGGCTCACGACGGCAGTTCGGCGATCGCGCGGCCTGCTGCGGCGCATGGGTGGGATGGGGCGCCGCGACAGCTGCCGGCTTGGGCGGCGGCGGCGGCGGCACCGGTCCGGGCGGGCTCTCGGAGGCCGCCGCCGGGGGCGTAGACGGGGCGGCGATCGGCACCAGGGGATCCGCTTCAAGCCCGGCGGCGCGGCGGTATTGCGCGACGTTGCGGCTTTGCTCGGCGAGGGTTTTGGCAAAGACGTGGCCGCCGCTGCCATCCGCCACGAAATAGAGGTCCTCGGTCCGTTCCGGCCGAACCGCGGCGCGCAATGACGATTTCCCGGGATTGGCGATTGGGCCCGGCGGAAGCCCTTTGACAACGTACGTGTTGTACGGCGAATCGACCGTGAGGTCGGCGTGGTTGAGCGGGCGCTCGATCTTGTTGGCGCCATTCCCGCCCAGTGCAAACAGCACGGTCGGATCGGACTGCAGGCGCATGCCGAGCCGCAGCCGATTGATGAAGACACCGGCGATGTGCGGACGTTCTTCTTCGCGCGCCGCCTCCTTCTCGACGATCGAGGCGAGGATCTCGGCTTCGTGCGGGCTGGCCAGCGGCAGATCCTGCCGTCGCGCGCTCCACATCTGAGCGACCATATGCGCCATGCCGTGCCGCATGCGCTCGATCAGCTCCTTGCGGCTGTCGCCATAGCTGTAAACGTAAGTCTCCGCCAAGAGCTCGCCCTCGGCCGCGGGCGGTCCGCATTCGCCGTCGAGCGCTGGCGCGTCGCGGACGAGCGCCATCACCTCGGCGCTTGTGAGCCCCTCGGGGATCGTCAGTCGGTGCTTGACCGTCTTGCCGCTGGCGATGATGTCGAGCGTTTGCATCGCGCTCGCCGCGGCCGGGAACTCATATTCGCCGGGCTTCAGCGCCGTGCCGCGCCCGGAAAGAATGGCCATCAGCTGGAAGGTCAGCTTGCGCCGGATCACCCCCTCTGCGGCGAGCAGGTCCGCGATCCCGTCAATCCCGGTATGGGCCGGGATGACAAGTGCGCGCGCCTCGGCGAGCGGCCCCGGAACCTGTGCATCGCGATGGAGCCAATACCCGGCCGCGCCTAGCGCCGCGATGACCATCGCGGCCATGACAAGGCCCCAGCCCAACAGACGGAAGAATCTCATCGTCGCGCGGTCCGGCCGCCCGCCCCTAAATCGACTGGTGGTCAGCGATCCGAATCACCGGCCCATACCCGGATCGCCGAAGATCAGCGATGCGTTGGTGCCGCCGAAACCGAACGAGTTTGACAGCACGTACTTGACCCGGCGCTCTTGCGCCACCTTCGGCACGAGGTCGATGTCGCAGGAGGGCGACGGGTTGTCGAGGTTGAGGGTCGGCGGGATGACGCCGTCGCGCATCGCCAGGATCGAGAAGATCGCCTCGACGCTTCCGGCGGCGCCAAGCAGGTGCCCGATTGCCGATTTGGTCGAGGACATCGCGAGCCGATAGGCGTGATCGCCGAACAGGCGCTTGACGGCGCCGAGCTCGATTTCGTCGCCGAGCGGCGTCGAGGTGCCGTGGGCGTTGATGTAATCGATGCTGTCGGGAGCGAGATGTGCGCTTTTGAGCGCGTTGCGCATCGAGCGGAAGGCGCCGTTGCCGTCCTCGGCCGGCGCGGTCAGGTGATAGGCGTCGCCCGACATGCCGTAGCCTAGCACCTCGGCGTAGATCTTGGCGTCGCGCGCTTTGGCGTGCTCGTATTCTTCGAGCACCAGAATGCCGGCTCCCTCGCCCATCACGAAACCGTCCCGGCTCTGGTCCCAGGGGCGCGAGGCGCGCGGCGGATCGTCGTTGAAATTGGTCGACAGCGCCCGTGCTGCCGCGAAACCGGCAAGACCGAGGCGGCAGATCGCGGCCTCGGTGCCGCCGCAGACCATGACGTCGGCATCGTCGAGCATAATGAGGCGCGCCGCATCGCCGATCGCGTGCGCGCCGGTCGAGCACGCGGTCACCACCGCATGGTTGGGCCCCTTGAAGCCATAGCGGATCGACACATTGCCTGAGGCGAGATTGATCAGGCTCGCGGGGATGAAGAACGGCGAGATGCGGCGGGGGCCACGCTCCTGCAGCGTGATCGCGGCCTCGGCAATGCCGGGCAGGCCGCCAATGCCGGACCCGATCATCACCCCGGTGCGCTCGCATTCCTCCTCGCTCTCCGGCTGCCAACCGGAATCCTCGACCGCCTGAACGGCGGCCCCCATCGCGAAGATGATGAACTCGTCCATGCGCCGATGGTCCTTGGGCGGGACCCAGTCGTTGGCATTGAACAGCCCGAAGACGCGATCACCGCGCGGCACCTGCCCCGCGACCCGCGACGGCAGGTCGGAGACGTCGAAGGACTGGATCGCGCCGATTCCCGATTCGCCCGCCAAGAGGCGGCGCCACACCTGATCGAGCCCGATGCCGAGCGGCGTCACGAGCCCCATGCCGCTGACGACGACGCGCCTCATGCCGGGCCGAGACCCCGCAGGCTCGCTACCGTGGCGTACAAAACCACGTCAGCTATGCGCCTCGATGAAGCTGACCGCGTCCTTGACGGTCACGATCTTCTCGGCCGCGTCATCGGGGATCTCGCAACCGAATTCCTCTTCGAAGGCCATTACCAGCTCGACCGTGTCGAGGCTGTCGGCGCCCAGATCATCGATAAAGCTGGCATTCTCGGTCACCTTGGCCTCGTCGACGCCGAGATGCTCGACGACGATCTTCTTGACCCGCTCGGCGACGTCGCTCATTCGATCTTTCCTCGATTATGTGCTGCTATGTGCCGCTAATTGGCTCGATTCAGCGCGGTCCGGGCGCCCGATTGCGGGCTCAGCCAATGTCCGCCATCATGAACCCGTTGAAGGCGCGGCTCACATAACACGAATCTTGCCGGCGTAAAAGTTCGGGCAAGCGGGGGCACGTCGCGGTTGCATGTAATGTTGAGAACGGTATGATTCCGCCGCACGGTCAGCGGGGGGCGACCGAGCTTCGTGGGGGTGCTGCCCGTGTTACGCAACGTCTGGGTCGGCGCGATCGGTGTTGCCGCAGTGCTGTTCGCGGCAGGATCGGCTCGCGCCGCCGAGACGCCGCTTGAGCGCGGCTCCTACCTGGTCAACGCGATCGGTGCGTGCGGTCGCTGTCATACCCCCCGCGATGCTCAGGGCAAGCCGATCGGCGCGATGGCATTGGCCGGTGGTTTTGCGTTCGACGACGGAGGGATTGGCCATGTCGTCGGCCCCAACATCACGCCCGACCGCGAGACCGGGATCGGCAATTGGAGCGAGGCCCAGATCGTCAAGGCGCTGCGCTACGGCGAGCGGCCGGACGGCACGATCATCGGCCCGCCGATGCCCGTCGACACATATCGCGAAATGTCGGATCGGGATTTGGCAGCTATCGCCGCCTATTTGCACAGGATCAAACCGATTCGCCATGCGGTGGAGAGAACAGCATACAAAAACCCGCCGGTTGCCCACGATCCTGCCGAAGTCCATGTCGAGGCGCCACCACGCCAGGACAGGCTTGCTTATGGGGCTTATCTGGCAGGACCAGTCGGACACTGCTTCGGCTGCCATACAGTTCTCAGGCAAGACGGGAGATCGCTGGATCGGGCCAAGTTCTACGCCGGGGGACGGGAATTGGCCGATTACGGCGACGTAACAAAGAAAACGGTGAGTCGCAACATCACATCCGACCCGGATGACGGAATCGGCAAATGGAGTGACGCCGAGATCAAGCGGGCGATCACCACCGGTATCCGTCCGGACGGGACGCGCCTCACGCATACGATGCCCTCCGAGTGGTACGCCAAGGTCGCTCCGGCCGATCTCAACGCGGTTGTCGCGTATTTGCGAACTCTGAAGCCGATAAAGACGCCGGGGTTCTGACCTCACCAGGCACACCTCAAACCATCGCCATGCCGCCGTTGACATGGAGCGTCTGGCCGGTGACGTACCCCGCCTCGGCGCTGGCGAGATAGACCACGGCGGCGGCGACGTCCTCGGCGGCGCCGAACCGGCCCATCGGGATCGCCGCTCCGATCCGGGCGCGCTGCTCCTCGGTCAATTTGTCAGTCATCGCCGTCGTGATCAGGCCCGGGGCGATGCAATTGACCGTGATGCCGCGGGTCGCGGTCTCGGCGGCGAGCGACTTTGCCATGCCGATCAGCCCGGCTTTCGCCGCTGCGTAATTCGCTTGGCCGGCATTGCCGGTGACCCCGACCACCGAGGCGATCGCGATCACCCGGCCATGGCGGCGCCGGACCATGCCGCGCAGTGCAGCGCGCGCCAGGCGAAAGGCGGCGGTCAGATTGACCTCGATGACCGCATCCCAATCCTCGTCGCGCAGGCGCAGCGCGAGCGCGTCGCGGGTGATCCCGGCATTGTTGACCAGGATGTCGACATGGCCCATCGCCGCCTCGGCCTCGCGGAAGAGGCGGTCGGGCGATTCCGGATCGGCGAGATCGGCGGTGAGCGCGTGCGCGCGTTCGCCGAGTTCGGTGGCAAGCGCGGCAAGCGCGGCGCCGCGTCTCCCGGCAAGCGCGACCGTGGCGCCCTGGCGATGGAGCGCCCGGCCGATCGCGCCGCCGATCCCCCCGGAGGCGCCGGTCACCAGCGCGGTCTGGCCGGAGAGGTCGAACATCCCGCCTGCCATGCCGGTCAAAAAAGCGGGACCAGCGCGTCGACATCGGCCGGGGTCCCGACCGAGCGTGCGGACAGCGTGCGGTCGATCCGCTTGACGAGCCCGGCGAGCACCCGCCCGGCGCCGATCTCGACCACCTCCTCGACCTGGTTGGCGGCGAACAATAAGACAGTTTCGCGCCAGCGAACCATTCGGGTCGTCTGCTCGACGAGCAGCTCTTTGATTTGCTCGGGGTCGCTGGTCGCGGCGGCGGCCGCATTGGCGACGAGCGGTACAAGCGGCGCCTTCAGCGGCGTCTCGGCGAGCGCCTCGGCCATGATGTCGGCGGCGGGGCTCATCAGCGAGCAATGGAACGGCGCGCTGACCGGCAGCATGATCGTGCGCGCGCCCCGTTCGGCGGCGAGCGCGACCGCGCGTTCGACCGCGCCGCGATGGCCGCTGACGACGATCTGCCCCGGGCTGTTGTCGTTCGCGAGGTCGCAGACCTGGCCCTGCGCCGCGGCCTCGGCGACCGCGCGCGCCGCCTCGATGTCGAGGCCGAGCAGCGCCGCCATCGCCCCGACGCCCACCGGCACCGCCTTTTGCATCGCCTGGCCGCGGCGCTTGACGAGCCGCGCCGCCTCGGCGACCGACAGCGCACCCGCCGCCGCCAGCGCGGAATACTCGCCGAGCGAGTGGCCGGCGACATAGGCGGCCTGCCGCGCGATGTCGAACCCGGCCTCGCTTTGCAGCACGCGGATCACCGCCAGGCTCGCCGCGAGCAGCGCGGGCTGGGCGTTCTCGGTCAGCATCAGCTCGCTCTCCGGGCCCTCGAACATCAGCCGCGAGAGATGCTGCGACAGCGCCTCGTCGACCTCATCGAACAGCTGGCGGGCCGCCGGAAACGCCGCGGCCAGCGCCTGACCCATGCCGGGCATCTGCGAACCCTGCCCTGGAAACACAAAAGCCCGCTTCATGCCCGGCGCGTCCCCCTCGCGGCGATGGCTTCCGTCATAACCCGGCGCGCGGCGCTGTCAAGCCGCTCCCGGAAACGCTCATTTACAGAACCGCAGATCATCGCGTTCGTTCTCATAATCCTCCAATAGCTGACGGAGGATGCTGTCGCGCGGCAGGGCCTCGCGCGCCTTCTCGATCTTCTTCAGCGACGCCTCGTCATAGGCGATCGGCTTCGGGCATTTGCTCGTGCTGCCGCAGCCGCCCGCCAATAGCCCCAAGGCGAGCGCCACCCCCGCTCCAAGTCGCATCGTCCCCCTCTCCCCGCCGGCCCACGATGCCGGGCGGCAGCGAGTCGATCAAGCCTGATCGGCAGAGGTTGATCAGGCCGGGCGATTGCGGCTACGACTGCGGCCGATGATCCTGACCCCGATCCCGCACGAGCAGCTCGACGCTGCCCTCGATCGCTTTGCCGGACAGCTCGGCGACCCCGCCGCGCGCGCCGTCTTTGCCCGCATCCGCGCGACCTCGCCCGAGCGCGCCGATGGCGCCGCGGCCGAGACCCACCGGCAACAGGCGCTGGCGCTGGCGCGACATTGCGGCATGGCGATACATCCCGCCGGCACGGCTGCCGCCTTCAATTGGGACGGCGCCGCGCTCGACGGCGCCACCGAGGCCTACGTGATCCTGCATGAGGCCGCGCATTTCGTGCTGGCCCCGCCCGAGCGTCGTCGCCTCGTCGATTTCGGCCTCGGCCCGGGGCCCGACACGACCGAGCGAGCGGCCGCCGCACGCGCCGCCATCCTGCCGATCCCCGAGCGCGACGCCGACGAAGCCGCGGCCTCGCTGCTCGGCATTCTATGGGAGGCGGCGCTCGGTCAGCCGGCGCTGGCCTCGTTTCTCGATCAAAATTGGCTCGAAGGGCTGGAGCGCTCTGCGGCGCCCCATTTCACCGCGATGCTGCGCCGGTTGTGGCGGCGCGGTGTTGTCGAACTGCCGGCCGCAGGCGAGCTTCAGCCCTCGGCGCGGGAGATGCGGTAGGGCGACGGGCGAGGGCTGCGCGCTAAGAGGTCGCGCCACTCCATTAGGGCTCGGCTGCACGCCGGTTCCGCCCTGGACTGCGCGTCATGTGCCGGCCGATCGATCCGCACCGCGCGCCAGCATGCGGGTTCGCTCTGGCTGCTGCCGAAACCGATGGCCGCGAGTTGCTTTTCGGCGTTTTGCATAAGCCTCCGTCCCAGCACCTGGTTGTCGGCCGCCAACACCGGGAGCCCGAGATGGTTCCGGGCGGCGTTGCCGATTGCTCTGTCCCGGCGCCGGAACGCGGACCGGACAGCGATGTTGTGGCTGGTATGGTCGCCCTACCCGATCCCTCCAGCCAACCCGCTCGGGAGCACGCCTTGCCCGGCTGCGCCGGCATCATCGCTGAGGTCTGGGCCGAGCTCGACCGCGACAACATCTCGGTCATCGCCGCGGGGGTCGCGTTCTATGGGTTGTTGGCGATCTTTCCGGGGATGTCGGCGCTGATCTCGATATACGGTCTGGTCGCCGACCCGGCGGTGATCGAGGGTCAGGTTGCCGCTTTGGCCGGGGTGCTACCGCAGGAGGCGCTGAAGCTCTTATCCGATCAGCTGCATAGCCTGATCGCCGCGCCGCCTGCCAAGCTCGGCCTCGGCCTCCTCGTCAGCTTGCTGCTGGCATTGTGGAGCGCGATGAGCGGCACCGGCGCGCTGATGCGGGCACTATCCGTGGCGTATGAGGAACAAGACCGCCGCGGGGTCGTCGGGTTTTATGGGCGGTCCTTGGCGCTGACCCTCGGTATCGGCGCGTTCGGGCTGCTGAGCCTCTTCCTGATCGCGGTGGTGCCGGCCGCGGTCGATTTGCTGCCGGTCTCGGCCGTGTGGCGCGATGCTTTCGCCCTGATCCGCTGGCCGATTCTCGCCGGGATCGTCCTCATCGCACTCGGTTGCCTCTATCGCTTCGCTCCGGCGCGGCAAACCCCTAGCTGGCACTGGGTCGACCCCGGCACCGTCGCCGCCGCGCTGTTGTGGCTGATCGGCTCCGCATGTTTTTCGTTCTACGTCGAGCGCTTCGCTTCCTACAACAAGACCTATGGCTCGCTGGGGGCAGTGGTGGTCCTGCTGATGTGGTTTTACGTCAGTGCTTACATCGTGCTCGCCGGCGCCGAGCTCAATTCCGCGATCGAAAAGGCCCGCCATCGATGACGAACTCGTCGGCGGGCACGGAATGCTCGCTGGGGCCGTATCGTTATCTGAAGTGGAGTTCGGTGGAGGAACCGAAAATGCGACTAACGGCTTTGACCATGATCGGCGCCCTTGGGCTCATCGCCACCGCGGTGTCGGCAAACGCTGCCCCGGTCGTTCCCACGCCCGAGGCCCATCAGGCGTCCGGCATCGTCCAGGTGTGGGGCGGGTGCGGCCCGGGCGGCCGCCCGGTGCCCGGGCATTGGAGCCCGTATCGCGGCGTCTGGGTCCCGCCGCACTGTGCTCCCAACTATGGGGGCGGGTATGGCGGCGGATACTATCGCGGCGGCTACGGCGGCGGGTTCTATGGTGGCGGCTATGGCGGCGGCTACTGGCCGCGCCACCGCTACTGGAACGGATATTAGCCCGCCGCCAATGGTAGAATGGAGCCCCGGCTAACTGCGGCCGGGGCTCGATGGGCGGGGTCAGTGGTCGCTAGCGGCCGTAACAGTCGGCGTAGCCAGTCGGCACACGAGCCGTAGGCCTCCGGTCGGTCACGCCGCTTCGGCGCGGCCAATCGCGGCGGCGCGCTCGGCGAGCCGGCGGATGCGCGGCCAATCGCCGGCCGCGATCGCCTCTTTCGGCGCCATCCACGAGCCGCCGACCATCGGCACATTGGGCAGGGCCAGGTAAGCGGCCGCGCTGCGCTCGTCGATGCCGCCGGTCGGACAAAAGGCGACGCCCGGGAATACCGGGGCCAGCGCCTGCAGAAAGCCGATCCCGCCGAGCGCCTCGGCTGGAAAGAATTTCATCAGGCAAATGCCGAGTGCGCGCGCCGCCATGATCTCGGATGGCGTGGCGACTCCCGGCAGATAGGGCAATTCGCTCGCCAGCGCCGCGGCGGCCAGCTCCGGCGTCGTTCCCGGGCTGACCAGAAAGCGCGCGCCGGCATGCACCGCCGCGGCGACATCCGCGGCGCGCTGCAACGTCCCGGCGCCGACGACGATGTGCGGCAGTTCGCGGACGATCGCGGCGATCGCGGCGGTCGCCGCCGGGGTGCGCAGCGCTACTTCGATGACCGAAAGCCCGCCCTCGCCGAGGGCGCGGGCAAGCGGCACCGCGTCACGCTCCCGATCGATCGTCAGGACCGGGATGACCGAGGCGCCGCGAAACAAAGCATGCATGATGGGGATCCTCCTGCCGGGAGGCATTGGCGCATCTTACGCCGGCCGAGGTCGCGCGACAGCGGGATCCGCACCTTCTCGCCATCGCTGCTGGGAAGCGCGCACAATCCCTCGGGGGCGCCGCAAGCGCCGCGAAAGCAGCCGCTACCGCCGCTGCCTGGTCGCTCGCCATCGGTCGAGAATCGACCCAGCAGACAGCATTCTTTGGACCGCGGGCCTCTGGCCCGCACGCGCCCACGGATCAAGTCCGTGGGCTGAAGGCCCACGGGACGGCCGCGCTTCAGGATTCGCTCAGCGCGCCAGGGCCTGGACCTTCCACAGCTCCCAGGCGCGCCCGATCTGCGCCCGGTTGGTTTCGGTCGCCACCTTTGCCTCCGCATCGTTGAGGAACGTGACGCGGCCCTGCCCGAGCCGCAGCGCTTCGGTGGCAAGCTTGGCATTGACCTCGGTGTAGACGGCGCGGAACACGACCTCGCGGATCGAGCCGCCGACCACCACGTTGCCGTGGCCGCGTAAGAGAGCCACCGCGCAACTCCCCAGCGTCGTCGCGAGCGCGGCGCCAAGCGCGGTGTTGCGAATCAGCATGTCGGTCGCTGGCCCACCGGCTTCGCGGATCTCGAAAACCGGCACGCCCGCACCCAGGAACGAACTCATGTGGTAGATCGGCTGCAACCTGACGGCGACAACGCCGAACGGGATGACCGAGGGGGAGTGGCTGTGGACGACCGCCTGGACCTCGGACCGCGTCTTGAAGATCTCGCTATGGATGAAGCGTTCGAGATAGGGGGTGCGTCCCTGCGGGTCGACCGCCTCGCCGTCGCGGTCGAACTCCATGATGTCCCCCGCCTCAACCAGGCCCGGGGCCATGCTGCGCGCCAGAAGGAAATGCTCGGGGCGCTTGTCGTGGCGCACGCTGACGTGGCCAAAGCCATCGACCACGCCCTGGTTGTAGAGGATGCGGTTGGCGGCGACGAGATCCTCGATCAGCGCCTGATCCGCCCGTTGTGTCGCGATCATGGTGGCCTGCGGCTGATTTGAATATCTCAGAATGCCGCCCAGCCAATCGGATTGTCGAGCAATCTCGCGCCGAGTAAAAACAGCAGGCAGGCAGTGGGACGGAGGCGGCGGCGATGGAAAAGCGCAAATTCGGCAGGACCGGGCTCGATGTATCGCTGCTCGGCTTCGGCTGCGGCGCGGTCGGCGGGCTGATGATCAAGGGAGCCGCCGCCGATCAGGAACGCGCGGTGTGGCGGGCGCTCGAACTCGGCATCAATTATTTCGACACGGCGCAGATGTACGGCGACGGCGAGTCCGAGCGCAATCTCGGCCGCGTGCTGAAGGCGCTGAAGCCCGATTGCTATGTCGGCACCAAGGTCCGCCTGCCGCCGACCGAGCGCGGCCAGATCGGCCAGGCGATCGCCGCCTCGCTCGAGGCGAGCTTGCAGCGCCTGCAGCGCGATTCGATCGATCTGTTCCAGTTCCACAACGCGATCGTCGGCACGACGCGGGGCGCCGATTTTGCCGCGGAGACCGTGCTCGACGAGGTCGTTCCGGCCTTTGAGCGGCTGCGCGCGCAGGGCAAGTTCCGCTTCTTCGGCATCACCGCAAACGGCGAGACCGCCGCCTTGCACCGGGTTATCGATGCGCGCGCCGTCGACACTGCGCAGGCCAGCTACAATTTGCTGAACCCGAGCCCGGGAGCAGCGGTGGCGGCCGGCTATCCGGCGCAGGATTACGGCAATCTCCTGGCGCACGCCAAGACCGCCGATATGGGGATCATCAACATCCGCGTGTTGGCGGGCGGCGCCCTGAGCGGGACCGAGGAGCGTCACCCGCTCGGCTCGCCGCCCCCTGCGCCGATCGGCTCGGGCGCCGATTACCAGCGCGATGTGGAGCGCGCGCGCCGCTTCGCGCCGCTGGTTAGCGAGGGCCATGCCGACAGCCTGATTGAAGCCTCGATCCGCTATGTCATCGCGCAGCCCGCGGTCTCGACCGTGCTGGTCGGCTATTCGACCATGGAGCACCTCGAATACGCCGCCCGCTCGGTCGAAAAGGGCCCGCTCTTGCCGACCGCCCTCGCCCGAATCGCCGAGATCCAGCGCGGCTTCGTCGGCGAGCCGCGGTGAAACGGCCGGAAACGTCATTGCGAGCGCAGCGAAGCAATCTCGCGCCGATCCTGCTCAGGCGATCGAGATTGCTTCGTCGCTGCGCTCCTCGCAATGACAGTTGTTAGGCGGGCAAACCCATGAACCTCGCGGCAGTGCTGTTCGATGTGGCGCGTCGGGTGCCGCGGCAGCCGGCGGTCAGCGACGAGCGCCATTCCTGGAATTACGGCGAGTTCGCCGAGCGCGTCGCGCGTCTTGCCGGTGGGTTGCGGGCGCGCGGCCTCGATCCGGGCGACCGCGTGCTACTGAGCCTCGAAAACTGCGGCGAGTTCTTCGAATTGCTGTTTGGCTGCTGGGCGGCCAGGCTCTGCGCGGTGCCGGCCAATGCAAGGCTGCATCCCCGCGAGGTCGAATATATCGCCGAGAACTCTGGCGCCCGCCTGTTGGTTGCCACACCGAGCCTCGCCGAGGCATTAGCCCCGCTTGCCGGCGCGGTGGACAGCCTCCGCGAGGTGATCTCGACCCACGCCGCCGCCTATAACGCGCTGCTGACGAGCGCACCCCCGCTCCGACCCGAGCCGGGTAGCCCGACCGACCGCGCCTGGCTGTTCTATACGTCGGGCACGACCGGCCGGCCGAAAGGCGCGGTGCTGAGCCACCGCAACCTCTTATTCATGAGCCAGTGTTACTACGCCGACATCGACATCATCGACGAGCGCGACACGCATCTCTTGGCCGCGCCGGTGTCGCACGGCGCCGGGCTCTATGCGCTGCCGTTTGTGCTGAAGGGCGCGCACCAATTGGTGCTGCCGCATTTCGATGTCGCGGACATCCTCGAAGTGATCCGGCGGCATCCACGCGTGTCGATGTTCGCGGCGCCGACGATGCTGACCCGGCTCGCCCATGCGCCCGAGTCCGCAAGCGCCGATCTCGCCAATCTGAAGACGATCTATTACGGCGGCGGGCCGATGTATGTCGCCGATCTCGAAAAGGCGCTTAAGTTGTTCGGGCCGCGCCTCTACCAGCTCTACGGCCAAGGCGAGTCGCCGATGACGATTGCGGGTCTCTCCAAGCGTCTCCATGCCGACACTGCCGATCCGCGCTGGCGCGAGCGGCTCGGCTCGTGCGGCGTGCCGCGCACCGGGGTGCTCGTCCGAGTGGTCGACGACAATGATGACGAGGTGCCGCCCGGCGAGATCGGCGAGGTCACGACGCGCAGCGACTGCGTCATGGAAGGCTATTGGGAGAACCCGGCGGCCAACGCCGAAACGCTGCGCGGTGGCTGGCTCCATACCGGCGACCTCGGCAGCATGGACGAAGACGGCTTCCTCACGCTGCGCGACCGCTCGAAGGACATGATCATCTCCGGCGGCAGCAACATCTATCCGCGCGAGATCGAGGAAGTGCTGCTGCGCCACCCCGACCTTGTCGAAGCCGCGGTGGTGGGCCGCCCGCACCCCGACTGGGGCGAGGAAGTCGTTGCCTTCGTCGTGAAAAGGTCAGGCACAAGCGTGGAGCAACCGGCGCTCGACCGTCTCTGCCTCGACCACATCGCCCGCTTCAAGCGCCCGCGCCAATACCGTTTTGTCGACTCGCTGCCCAAGAATAATTACGGCAAGGTGCTGAAGACTGACCTGCGCCGGCTCCTGGCCGGGCCGCAAGACGAAAGATAGCCGTCATTCCCGCGAAAGCGGGAATCCAGGGGCAAACAGCACGTCGCTGGCCCTGGCCCCCCCGCTTTCGCGGGGGTGACGACCGATAGGAGAGTAACGCATGACGATGCTGCAGGATAAAATCGTGCTGGTGACCGGCGCCGGCGCCGGGATCGGGCGGGCCATCGCGCTCGCCATGGCGGAGGCTGGCGCGAGCATCGCGGCCGCCGACATCGACCTGGCGGCGGCGCAGCGGACAGCGGCCGTGGCGGCCGGCAACAACCGGCAGGCGATCGCCATCGAGGCCGATTGCGGCGATGTCGCCGGCATCGATGCGATGGTCGCCCGCACGATCGCCGAACTGGGCCGGCTCGACGTCATCGTCAACAATGCCGGGGTCACCCGCTACGCCTACATCATGGATCTGACCGAGCCGGATTGGGACCGCATCCACCGTGTCAACGCCAAGGGCGTCTTCTTCTGCCTGCAACGCGCGGCGCGCGAGATGATGAAGACGGGTGGCGGGCGGATCATCAACATCGCCTCGATCAGCGGGCGCGGCTATGCCGGCGCCTCCAACGCAGCCTATGCCGCGAGCAAAGGGGCGGTGATTTCGCTGACCAAGATGGCTGCCCAGCAGCTCGGCCGCTACAACATCAACGTCAACGCGATCTGCCCGGGCGTCACCCGCACCGAATTGGGCGCGCGCAACGCCGTGACCCGCGCCGCCGAGCGCGGCATCACCGTCGAAGAGATGCAGGCCGCGCAGGAGGCGGAAATCCCGATCCGGCGCGCCAACACCCCCGAGGACATCGCGGCGATGGCGGTCTTCCTCGCCTCACCCGGCGCGCGCAACATCACCGGCCAGTCCTACAACGTCGATGGCGGCCTGGTCCCGAGCTGAGCGTCGCACTCCCCCGTGTCATTGCGAGGAGCGCAGCGACGAAGCAATCTCGGGCCGCGTGGTCCCCATCGTCGCGAGATTGCTTCGCTTCGCTCGCAATGACAGCCTTGTACGACTACAGTCGCGTCAAATTCACCACAGGAGAACGCCATGCCGGACCTGTTCGAAACCATGAGCACGATGCGGGCGATGCGGCGGCTGAAGCCGGATCCGGTGCCCGACGAGCTGATCAACAAGATCCTGCAGGCCGGGCAATGGGCGCCGAGCGGCGGCAATACCCAGCGCTGGCGCTTCCTCGTGGTCAAGGACCCCGAGGTCAAGAAGAAGGTGCAGGTCTACTATAAGCGCCTGTACGACGAGACCGTCGGGCCGCGCTACGCGACGAGCGCGCCGCCGCCGGGTTCCGACCCCGAGCGCTACAAGCGCCAGAACACCGCGGTCCAATACCTGACCGACCATTACCATGAGGCGCCGGTGTGGATCGTCGCCTGCCTCGAAGACGGCGAGAACCCGGGCCGCACGGCCGGCTCGTCGATCTATGGGGCGGTGCAGAACATGTGCCTGGCGACGCGGGCGCTCGGCCTCGGCACGACCCTGACGACGCGGCACACCGGCTACGGCAAGGAGGTCGATGCGATTTTCGGCCTGCCGCCGGGCGCCCATTCCTACGCGATCCTGCCGATCGGCTGGCCGATGGGCAATTTCGGGCCATTGGGCCGCGGGCCGCTCAAGGACGTCGTCTACGGCGACCAGTGGGGCAAGCCCTACCAGGGCCTCTAAGCAACAGAAGGGGAGGGGATCATGCCTCGTGTGCCGCCGGTTACCGGCAAGAGCGACGTGCCGGCCGAATTTCATCCGGTCGTCGACGACGTATTGAGCGTGTTCGGCCAAATCCGCGGGCCGTTCAGCATGCTGCTGCACAGCCCGCCGCTCGCCGAGCGGATGCTGCAGTTCGTCAAGTTCAACCGTGGCGGCACGGTGGTCGAGCCGAGACTGCTCTCGCACGCGATCCTGGCTTCAGTGCGCGAGCGCGACGCCCATTATGTCTGGGCGGCGCAAGTCGGCGCCGCACGCCGCGCCGGGGTGCCGGAGGCGACGATCGATATGCTGCGGGGCAAGGGCGACCCCGCCCCGCTCGGCGAGGACGAACGCGACATCGTCACCTATACGCGCCAGCTCGTGCGTAGCAACCGGGTCGACCAGGCGGTGTTCGATCGGCTGCAGAAGCGGCACGGGACGCAGTGGCTGGTCGAGTTGACCGCGGCGGCCGGCTATTTCGGCATGCTGTCCGGCGTGGTCAACGCGTTCGAGGTGCCGGCGCCGCCCGACGGCGACAAATTACCGGCGTAAGCCAACCCTCATTCGTCACATGCGGGAGGCCCCGGGTCGAGGGTGATATTCATGCTTTGTTCTTGACGATTAGATAAATTTGTGGTATGCGTATTCTTGATCTTGAATCAAATGACAAGACCGAGATGAGCGACATTGTTTTGTGGAAAATGCAATATCAGGACCAGTGCGGCGGTTTGTCAAGGACCCGGTCGGGCAACCCCCCGGCCCATGGATTTGCGGCTACGCCTCGGCCTGCTCGGTTGCAACCAATGGGCGAACCCGGCCTGATTTTTTCCTACAGATTCAGGAGGGCGGTGGATTGCTTCTCAACGAACGGTTGTATGCCGGCGTCCTGCCGAGCGGTAATACGCCGCGCGCGCAGTCGGCCGGGCATGAGCTATAATCGCCTCGAATCAGCGGTCGGAGAGCGCGAATGAGCGCGGTCATTACGCTCGACGTGCTGCGCGCCGCCTCGAGCGCAGATTTTCCGGTCATCGATCTCGGTTACGGCGCTAAGCTGGTCAAAAGCAAAGCTTCACCGCAGCACGGCGCCCGCTGAGGCCTCACGCACCAAGGGAGATCCCGAATGGCCAAGATTGCGAAGGTTCTACAGCCGCACATCGACACGGCGTTTCCGGCCAATGTGTGCCTGTTGGGCTCGGTACTGCCCAACGGCTTCGCGCAGGTCACCCCGCGCGGCGGCACGATGGTGTACGACGACGAGCATATCGGGCTGTGGGAGCGCGGCACCGGCAGTTCCGCCGACGCCATGAAGGACGGCAGCAAGCTGACGATCTATTTCCGCAAGCCGTCGCTGCGCGAAGAAGGGGTATTGCCGCGGGGCGGCATCGCCCGCTTTTACGGCACCGCCAAGATCTACAAGTCCGGGCCGGTCTATGAGGAGGTCTGGCGTCGGCTGGTACAGCCGGAGAAGGATCGCGACCCGGAAAAAAAGGGCTACGCGGTGCTGATTGGCGTCGAACGCGCCGAGGATCTGGCCGGGCAGCCCCTCGTTCTCGACTGAGCGGGTCTCTCCGGCAGCGACGCGGTGAGCGCCGGACGGCTCGCCCGCGTTGCGCTTGCGTTGTGGGCGGCGGCCGGCGCGGCCTGCGGCGGCGTCGGCGACAGCGAGAGGCTGACTGACGCCCAGCAGGTCATCGCCGATATGAAGATCGGCCCCTCGGATCAGCAACGCGGTGGGCTGACGATCGTCGGCGCGGTCGACCATGCCGACCACCGCTACCATGTCGGCGAGCCGATCAATTTGTCCATTCAGGTCAATCAGGCAGCGTACGTCGCCGTTCTGCGGGTCATATCGAACGGCGCGACAACGTTGGTATTTCCCAACCGCCGACACACGAGCGCGCTGCTGGCGGCAAACGTGCCGCTACATCTCCCCGATCCGGGGGCCCCGGCCATGATCGCCGCCGAAACTCCCGGGGTCGCGCTGTTCGAGTTCGTCGCTGCGACTCGTGGTGATTCCTGGCTGTTCAACCGCAAGCCTCTGACGGCGGCCGATTTTTCCGAGTTGGGCACAACGACGCGCACGCTCGCCAAGGACATCCTGCTCTCGCTCAGGGTCGGTCATGGCACCGAAACCGCCGCCTCGCATCTGGCGCTGCGAGTGCGCGGCGATTAGCGCGCTCAGCCGATGGGCACGAAATCGTAGATCCCGACTCCCTGGATGATCAGGAACTTGCAGAGGCCGCCGTCTTCGCCGTGCACGTAATGCGCAGTCTTGGGCGGCACGGCGCAGCGCTGGCCCGGATCGAGCCGGTAGCGGGTCCGCGGCGCCCGCGTCTCGACGACCATCGGGCCCTCGAGGCAGACAAAGCTGTCGCTAATCGCGCTGTGATAATGCCAGGGAACGCACTGGCCGCCGGCGAGCGTCAGCACCTGCACGCGCAGATCGGCGCCTTCGGCGACGATCTCGCGGTGGGCGATCTCGTAGTCGCTGCGCGAGCGGACTTGCATTTGCCCCGTCCCGATTGTGTTCGACGATCGAAGATTAGAACGAATTTTCGACGAGTCGATCGTTTGATGTAAGGTGCCGGGATCGGATCAGCTTTCGTTGCGCAACGCAGCCAGCGCTGCGGCTGGGTACTTGCGGTAATGCAGTGAATCGGTGTGTCTGAGGACGATATGGCGAAGGGATCGAGGAGAAAGAGGGGGGATCCAGCGCCGACGGTGGGCGCGTTGGGTCAAGGCGCGCGCAAGACGGGTGGCAAGGCCGGGCAACGGGCGGCGCAAGCGGACCGGCAAGTGGCGGATCTTGGCGGCGACAACCCGCAGCACGAGGCCGGCGTCGCTGATCGGCAAGATCGGGCAGCCCCTCCCGACCCCGCCCTTCAGGGCTACATTGACGAGGCAACCCGCAGCCGCATCACGGGCTGGGTATGGAACCCGCAGCAGCCTGACAGCACGATCGAACTCGAACTGGTGGATGGTGATACCCGGCTGGCGAGGGTGATGGCGAACCAGTACCGGTCCGACTTGCGCCAGGCAGGCATTGGCGACGGACGGCACGCTTTCTTGGTTCCCGTGGGAGAAGAGTTGCTGCCCGCTGCCCGAAATGTCCTGCATCTGCGCTGCGCCGAAACCGGGATGGAAGTACCGGGCTCACCTGTGGTCATCGAGCGCAACGGAGTGGCGGCGGCGCGCCAGGTCTTCGCCGAGCCGTACCTGCCGGTATCGGGAAGCGCTCAACGCGTCACCGACCCCCTCGGCGAACCTGCTGAAACCGATCCGCTCGCCGTGCCGGTGGAGCGGCTCGGCAGCGCCGACAGCGCGACGCGGGCAGCGCCTCGGCGCATCCGTAAAATCGAAGCCGGGGCCGTCAGCGACACCGTGCTGCAGTGCAATATCGACTCCGGCGACTGGACCGGGATCAAGGGTTGGGCCTGGGATCCGCAGGAGCCGGAGAAGCAGTTGGAGCTTGAGTTATTGGACGGCGACGCCGTGCTGGTGACGGTGTTGGCGAATGAATACCGAGCGGATCTCGAAAGCGCCGATATCGGCGACGGACGGCATGGGTTCTCGATCGCGTTCAACGAGACGTTGCTGCCCAATGCACGACATGTGCTGCATTTGCGGCCGGTCGGCTCCAAGGCCGAGCTGCCGTCATTCCCGCTCGTGCTCACGCGCGCGCAGGCCGGGCTCGATGCGAGCGTTCGATTCATCCTGGGCAATGTCATGGCCGAGGCGGACCGCGCGGAGAAGGCGGAAGAGCTGGCCCCAATCATCAACGCGATGGTCGGCTTTCTCGACGCGGCCTTGTCCCGCTACTTTTACATCGCTGAAGAGGCTGCGACGAATGTGGCCGAGCTGCTCGACCCGACTGAACTTTCGTCGCATGTGCGCATCCTGATCAACTCGATACAGCACAACTATCCGCCGATTGTCGTCGACAGCGGGCGCGAGCCACTCGTATCGATCGTCATTCCGGTGTTCAACAAATTCGACCTGACCTACGCCTGCGTCAAATCGATCGTGGAACACGGAGCACAGATCCCGTTTGAAATCATTATTGTCGATGATTGCTCTCGCGACGAAACGATGTTCTCGTCCTTTGCCTTCGGCCCGGGAATTCGTTTGATCCGCAATCCGGAGAATTCCGGGTTCATCCGGTCGTGCAATCGCGGGTTCGAGGCGGCCCGCGGCGAATACATTGTCTTTCTGAACAACGACACGGAGGTCAAGCCGCGCTGGCTGGATGAGCTGTACGAGACGATGCAGCGCGATCCCAAAATAGGGGTGGCGGGCTCGAAATTACTGTTTCCCGATGGCAGCCTCCAGGAATGCGGCGGGATCGTCTGGCGCCTCGGCGACGGGTGGAATTTTGGCCGCGGCCAACTGGCCGACGACCCCCGGTTTTGCTACATGCGGGATGCCGATTATGTGTCCGGCGCCGCGCTGATGATCAAAGCGAAGCTATTCGCGGAGCTCGGGAAATTCGACGAGCATTTTCTGCCGATGTATTACGAAGATACCGATCTGTGCTTCCGCGTGCGGCAACAGGGACATCGCGTTGTCGTTCAGCCCGCCTCCGAGATCATTCATTTCGAGGGCGCGAGCGGCGGGACGAGCGTTACCGGCACCGGCATGAAGCGCTTTCAGTCGATCAACCATCGCAAGTTCTTCGAGCGCTGGAAGGACACCCTCGCGACCCATCGCTTCAACGGCGAGCTGCCCGAGCTGGAGGCCGAGCGCAATGTCCGCCAGCGGGCTTTGTTCATAGACGATTCAGTGCCGGAGCCGGACAAGGACGCCGGCTCCAACGCCGCGTTCCAGCACATGCTGTCGCTGCAGCGCCTGGGGTACAAAGTCACGTTCATCCCGGGCGACAACATGGCCCGGATCGAGCCATACACCACTGCGCTTCAGCGCCGCGGGATCGAGTGCCTGTACCACCCCTATTACTTCTCTGTCGAGGACGTCTTCAGAAAACAGCCGACGCCGTTCGATCTGGTCTATCTGCACCGCTATTCGAATGCCTCGAAGTATGCGGGAATGATTCGGCAGCATTTTCCAAAGGCACGCATCCTCTACAGCGTTGCCGATCTTCACTTCCTGCGAATGCAGCGGCAAGCCGAGCTGGAGAACGATCCGAGCCTGCGCGAAAAGGCCGACCAGCTGCGCCGGCTCGAGCTCGGAGCGATGTCTTTTGTCGACTGCGTGATCGTGCATTCGGCCGCCGAGGCCGAGCTGTTGCGTCAAATCGCGCCGGATGTCGAGGTGCAGGTTATTCCCTGGACCATCCCGGTGCGCGACATCAGCACGATAAAAGTTCAGCACCCCGGGATCGCCTTCATCGGCGGCTATAGCCATCCACCCAATATCGACGCCGCCAAATGGGCGGCGCAGAGCATCATGCCGGTGCTGCGCGGCAAGGTCCCCGGCATCGAACTTCTGCTGGTTGGGAGCCATATGCCCAAAGAGGTCAGCTCGCTCGCGGCGAAGGACATCGTGCCGCTCGGCTATGTGCCTTCGCTGGACAGCGTGTTCTCGCGGATCCGGCTGACGATCGCGCCGTTGCGCTATGGCGCGGGTCTGAAGGGCAAGGTTCTCGAGAGCCTGGCGGCCGGGATCCCCTGCGTCATGACGACGGTCGCGGCCGAGGGCATCGACTTGCCGGCCGAACTGGCAGCGCTTGTCGCCGACGAGCCGGAATCGCTCGCGCAACAGATCGCGACGCTGTGCCGCGATCGCGGCAAATATCGCCGCGTCGTCGAGGCCGGCAAGGCCCATGTCGCCGCCAACTATTCGTCGGAGCGGATCGATTCGCTGATCCGGGAGGCTTGCGGCGCCGAGTGACCAGCGCTGATCCCACCGATGGTCCGCGCTAATCGATGAAAATTCTCACCGTACTCGGGACCCGCCCGGAGGCGATCAAGATGGCGCCGGTGATCAAGGCGCTGGCGGCCAGCGCGGCGCTCCACCCGGTGCTTTGCCTGACCGGCCAGCATCGCGACATGCTGGCAGGAATCCTCGATTTTTTTGGCCTGGCCGCGGATCATGACCTGGCGATCATGCAGCCGGAGCAGGACCTCGTCTATGTGACGGCGGCGGTGCTCACCGGCGTCCAGCGGGTTATCGCCACGGAGAAACCCGACTGGGTCCTGGTGCACGGCGACACCACGACGGCGCTGGCGGCGGCGCTTGCCGCTTTCTATGCCGGCTGCCGGATCGGCCATGTCGAGGCCGGGCTGCGCACCGGCGATCTGCGGCGGCCGTGGCCCGAAGAGATGAACCGCAGCGTGATCGACCGTCTCGCCGATTCTCTGTTCGCTCCAACCGAGCGCGCGCGGGCCAACCTGCTCAACGAGAATCTGGCGGCTGACAAGATCGTGGTCACCGGCAACACGGTCGTCGACGCGCTCTTCGCCGTGCGCGCGGGGCTGGAGGGTAACCCGGCGTTGCAACGATCGGCCGCTGCGGGGTTCGGCTTCCTCGATCCGGCAAAAAAGCTGATCCTGGTGACCGGGCATCGCCGCGAAAGCTTTGGCCATGGCTTCGAAGAGATCTGCGCCGGGCTGCGCCGCGTCGCGCAGCGCGATGATGTGCAGATCGTCTACCCGGTTCACCTTAACCCCGCGGTCCAGGCTCCGGTGCGTCGCATCCTCGATGGGTTGCCGAACGTGCATCTTCTGGAGCCGCTCGATTATGTCCCGTTTGTCTATCTGATGATGTGCAGCCACATCATCCTGACCGATTCGGGGGGCATCCAGGAGGAAGCCCCCTCGCTCGGCAAGCCCGTGCTGGTGATGCGCGAGGTGACCGAACGGCCCGAAGCGGTCGCCGCCGGAACCGTCGCGCTGGTCGGCACCGACCAGGCGCGCATACACGATGCGGTCGCCGAGCTGCTCCAATCGCCGGCGCGCTACGCCGCGTTCGCCCGCGCCCATAACCCCTATGGCGACGGCCTCGCCAGCCTGCGCATCCGCGACGCGCTGCTGCACCTCTAGGGCAGACTGTTGTATGCCGCGCCGGGCAACCCCATCATCATGTCGCGTGTCGCACAGGAGCCGCCCATGGCGCAAATCGCCGAGCTCGAAAATGCCCCGGAAACGATCGAGGCGAGCCTCTTCTATCTCGCCACTGGCGCCGACAAGCTGGTCACTTATGTCGCCGCACCGGGCGGGCGCGACGAACGCACCGGCGGCGGCAGCGAGACGCACCGCGTCGTCATCCATAACGGACGCCCGCTCGCCGACGGTTTTGCTTTCGAGCGCGAGGGTTTCCGCTTTGTCGACCATGACACCAGGGTCGCCGATTTTTTTGATGATGCGGCGGTGCGGCGGGTCTACTACCCGGAGTGCGAGGCGCTGATCAAAGAGGTGAGCGGCGCCAAGCGCGTCGTCGTCTTCGATCACACGCTGCGCACCGCCAGCGACGAGCAGCGCGAAACCCAGAAGATCCGCGACGTCGTCAGCCGCGTCCATAACGACTACACCGAATGGTCCGGCCCGCAGCGGGTGCGCGACGTCATGGGCGAGGAGGCCGAAACGCTGTTGCGCGGCCGCTTC
>WNFC01000701.1_pt1 | contig 49287 bp, 40 predicted proteins | sample 5400541 | NCBI WGS metagenome assembly WNFC01 (sample SAMN13153342, study PRJNA577476) | soil metagenome | isolation source: 120 cm saprolite under Douglas fir tree site 2 hole 2 replicate 1 | place: USA:California | collected 2015-04-18 | reverse complement strand
CGAGCTGTCTGCCCATTCCGGATTGTTTTCTTCCGCCGAACGGTCCCGCGTCGTTGTCGAGGAGCGGTGCGTTGATCCAGACCATTCCTGCTTCCAGTTCGTTGACCGCACGCATCGACTCGTCCAAGTTGGTCGTGTACACGGTTGCCCCAAGGGCATATCGGGAGCGGTTGGCCAGCGTCAACGCTTCGTCGAAGCTCTTGACTATGCTGACGGGTGCGACGGGCCCAAACGTCTCGTCGTTCATGATGGGGGCGTCGGGTGAGACGTCGCCAAGTACCGTGGGATTCACGAACCAGCCCTTCACGAGATGCGCCGGTCGGCCGCCGCCCGCCAGCACCTTGGCGCCTTGCGCGGTCGCATTGTCGAGTATGCGCAAATACCGCGTGAACTCGCGTTTCGACGCGAGGGGCCCCATGTCGACTCGCTCGAGGCCGTTGCCGACGCGGATCTGCCTCGTGTAATGCACCAGCCTTTCGATGAACTCACCGTAAACCTGCTCGTGGACGTAGAAACGCTCGGCGGCTGCGCAAACTTGACCGCAATTGAGGAACGCTCCGAAGGCGGCGCCGCGTGCCGCGATATCGACGGGCGCCGACGGCATGACGAGGAAGGGATCATTCCCGGAGGTTTCAATCAGTGTCCGCTTGTAAAGACGACCGCAAGTCTCCGCGACCAGGCGTCCTGTCTCTATTCCGCCCGTGAAGGCCACCATGTGGGTATCAGAATGCTCAACCAAGCGCTTGCCGACGGCGCCGCCCCCGGTAATGACTTGCACCAGGCCCGGGGGAAGCGCGTCGAATGCAAGCGCATCGAATGCAGCGATGAACTGGAGTGTCGTCAGCGAGGTGAGATCGGACGGCTTGACGATCACCGCATTGCCGCTTGCGAGGGCGGCAGCGGCCTGCCAGCACAGCAGGCACAGCGGATAATTGAACGGCAAGATGATCACGACCACGCCGAGAGGATCCTTGGTCGTGAAATGAAATTGGCCATCCACGGCTGAGCCCAGCACCTTGCCATTCTCGTGGCGAGCTATTTCGGCGTAATAGTCGATGGCGCTGGCGGACCATGCCACTTCGTCGAAAGATTCCTTGTAGGGTTTGCCCATTTCGCGGGTCAACATTTCCGCCACCAGCGGCCGCGCCGCCATCACCCGCCTCGATACTTCGTGCAGCAGCTCGGCCCGCCGATGAAAGTTCACGCTGCGCCAGCTGCGCTGCGCCGAATTGGCTGCCGCAACCGCCTGATCGACGTCCGCCGCGTCCGCGTCCGCAATTTGCCCGATCCGTTCCTCTGTGGCCGGATCCCATACGTCGATCGCTTCGCCGCCGCTCGACCGTACGAGCTGTCCGGCGATTCTCTGGTGCCCGCTCAATCGGGCGAATGCTGTTTCTGCTTTCATGGACTACCCCCCAATGTAGATTGTCGGCAATTGTAGTTTGCCCGATGAGTTCCGGCATCGGTTTCGGATTTGCGGCGGAATTGTCGGAAGCTAGTGGTGCAGAACGAGCTGTTTCAAACGGCGCGGTCCAATTTAAGGTATTTGAAGGTCCCCATCGCCTTGGCGATGAGACGCTCGGCGGTGTCGCGCACTTCGCCGTCACAGAAGGCCATCGTGCTCGTCCGGTGGAATGCATGCGCCGACACGATGAGTCGGGTGCCGGCATTGGCCGGCTGCAGGAAACTGGTTTTCATCTCCACGGTCACGCCGCCGCCGGCGGCGGGGTCCAGGGACCGGCCTGCGACCGCCATCGCCACGTCGAGCAGCGTCATGAGCACGCCGCCATGAGCGACGGACCAGCTGTTCAAATGACGCGGAGCGAGATCGAGTGCGACCACCGCGCGGCCGTTCTCAGCACTGACGAATTCAATGCCAAGATCCTTGATGAACGGGATGTCATTTCGAAATGCGATGGATTGGCTCATGGGCGGTGGACGCATTCTATCCTATGCATGGCGGATTCGATGCGCTCGAATCGCCCCGGGAGGGCCGGGGGGCCGAGTCGGCAGCGCTTGCAGAAAGTCAGGATGGGTGTCGACGGTGGGATATCCTATTGCGCGGAATAGCTGCGGCCTTCCCGCTCAAGCTCATGGGTCAATCAGGAGGGTGTGTGTCCACGAAAAATCGGTTGATGGCGGTCCTGGTTCAAGCGACGGTCACGGCGCTGCTTGCCGGCTGTGCGGCTTCGCCCTGGATGAACGCGGGTGACATCCCGCCGCCCCTGCGGGTTCCGACGAACACGGTATTGACACTGCGGGTACATGCCACGGGAGTGCAGATTTACCGGTGCCGGGCCGCCAAGGATGACGCCGCGCGCTTTGAATGGCTGCTGAAGGAACCCGAAGCGGATCTGTTCGACCAGTCGGGCAACAAGATAGGAAGGCATTATGCGGGTCCGACCTGGGAAGGCACGGACGGAAGCAAGGTGGTCGGCGACGTCGTTGCGCGGGCCAACAGCCCGGATCCGAACGCCGTTGCCTGGCTGTTGTTGAGTGCGAAGTCGGCGTCGGGAAACGGCGTGTTCGGGCGTGTGCGGTTCATCCAGCGGCTGCATACGGTTGGGGGCAATGCGCCATCGGATGGATGCAGTCAAGCGTCGGCCGGCGGGGAAGTGCGAGAGACCTACTCGGCGGAGTATTGGTTCTACGCTGACAGACCTTGAACCAAGCGCCTTCGCCGAACACGATGTCTGAAGGAGTGCCCAGCGTTTCGCGCATCAGCGCCGTTTTCGGCGGCTCCGTGGGCAATTTGGTCGAGTGGTTCGATTGGTATACCTACTCGGCCGCCGCGCTCTATTTCGCGCCGATCTTTTTCCCGAAGGGCGATCAGACCGCGCAACTTCTGCAGACTGCGGCGGTGTTCGCCGTCGGTTTTTTTGCCCGCCCGATCGGCGCGTGGCTGATGGGGCGCTATGCCGACCGGGTGGGCCGCAAGGCCGCGCTCACTCTGTCGGTAGCCATGATGTGCGGAGGATCGCTGGCAATCGCAGCGACCCCTGGGGCGGCAACGATCGGCATTGCGGCTCCCGTGATCTTGCTCCTCGCCCGGATTTTTCAGGGCTTGTCCCTGGGAGGCGAATACGGCGCCAGCGCGACTTACATAAGCGAAATGGCCGGGCGCCGGTACCGCGGGTTCTGGTCCAGCTTCCAGTACGTCACTTTGATCGGCGGCCAGCTGATGGCACTGGCGGTGTTGATCATCCTGCAGCATCTGCTGCGGAAGGAGGACATGGCTGCCTGGGGGTGGCGAATTCCCTTCGTGATCGGAGCGGGACTGGCGATCGTCGCCTACTGGATGCGGCGGCGGCTGCAAGAGTCGCAATCATTCGTGCGCGCCGAGGCTGCGGGAAGCGTGCGCGGAGGCATGCGCCAACTCTTTTTCGAGCACCCACGCGAAGCCCTGACCGTTCTGGGATTTACCGCCGGCGGCTCAATGATCTTCTACGTGTACACCACATACATGCAGAAGTTTTTGACCAACACCGCAGGATTCTCCAAGGACCAGGCGACCGAGATCAGCGCCGTCACCCTGATCGCGTTCATGATCGCCCAGCCTGTCTTCGGCTGGCTGTCGGACAAGGTGGGGCGCAAACCCATGATGTTGGTCGCATTCGGCGGCGGCACTCTGATCACCTGGCCGGTCATGACCGCCGTGGCGGCTACCCGCTCATCGTGGATTGCCTTTTGCCTGATCTGCTCGGCGATGATGCTTCAATCATGCTACACCTCGATCAGCGCGGTGGTGAAAGCCGAACTCTTTCCCACCGCCATTCGCACTCTCGGCGTAGCGGTACCCTATGCCCTCGCCAATGCGGCGTTCGGCGGCACGGCCGAGTATGCCGCGCTATGGTTCAAATCGATCGGAACCGAGAGCGGATTTTATGTATACGCCTCCGCGCTGTCGGGGATCAGTTTTTTAGTGGCATTGACCATGCGCGACACCCGCGCGCACAGCCGCATCATCGAGGACTGATGCAGCTGTCGGATGAATTAAGCCGGCCGTGACGGCATACTCTCACCATGGTTTCCGACACAGATCCTGCCGAGTGGATTGAGTCCACCGCTCGCAGCCATCCACACCGCTTATTTCTCGAGACGTCCATGGACCGGGAATTGAGCTACGCGTCGCTGCGTGTCCAGTCCGGGCGATTTGCCGCGGCTCTGATGCGGCGGGGCGTCGTGTCCGGAGACCGCGTTGCGGTGCAAGTGGAGAAATCCGTGGAGGCTGTCCTGCTCTACCTTGCGTGCCTGCGCATGGGAGCGGTATTCGTGCCCATCAACACGGCGAATACGCCCAACGAAGTCGATTATTTCCTGCGCGACTCGCAACCGCGCGTCGCGGTCATCCGCCCGGCCGACCGCGCCCTGATCGAGCCGCACGCGACTCATGCCGGAGTACACCATGTGGAGACGCTCGGGGCGGAGGGCGAGGGATCCCTGCCTGCGCTGGTGCGGGAATCCGGTGAGGATCCCGATCCGCCGCGGAACCCTGGTGCGAATTCGCTGGCCGCGATCGTGTACACATCCGGCACCACGGGCCGATCGAAGGGTGCGATGCTGTCGCGGGCGAATCTCGCGTCCAATGCCGCCGCGCTCGCCGAGGCCTGGCATTTTACGAGTCGCGATGTCTTGCTGCACACCCTGCCGCTGTTTCATGTTCACGGGTTGTTCGCCGCCATCAACACCGTCCTCGCGTCAGGATCAAGCCTGGTGTTGCTGTCGAAATTCGACGCCGAATCGGCATTGAAGCGCCTGCCGCAGGTCACCGTGTTCATGGGTGTTCCCACGCATTACACGCGGCTGCTGCAGCTCACCCGCTTGAATCGTGAAGTCACCGCCAATGTACGCTTGTTCATCTCAGGGTCGGCGCCTCTGCTGATGGAGACGCACCAGGAATTCCTGAGGCGAACGGGCCATGCGATTCTAGAACGATACGGGATGACCGAGACCTTGATCAACACATCGAATCCCTACGAGGGGGTGCGCAAGCCCGGTTCGGTCGGCACGCCGTTGCCGGGAATCGCGGTCCGGGTGGCCGGTGCGGCCGGAGCCGTCGATACCCGAGCCGATGTCACCGGTGCGCTCGAGGTCAGGGTTCGGCGTTCCACACCCGTATTTCGGCGAAGGCGTTACGGCAGTGGTCGCGCCGCAACCCTCTACCGAGTTGTCGGAGGCAGACCTCATCAACTCTCTGCAGGCCCGGCTGGCGCGCTACAAGGTGCCCAAGCGCGTGCTCCTCGTCGATGAGTTGCCGCGAAATGCCATGGGCAAGGTGCAGAAAAATGTGCTGCGCGCCGCCTACTCGTCGCTTTATGCGCGCGTGATCTAGTCCCGCGGTTGTATCGTCACCATGGTGAGGTTTCGCGCACCGAGCGTGGCAACACCCGACTCGGCGCGGTCGATCACCACATAGAAGCTTTTAGAATTGCCGCGAGGTGTACTTAGAATCGGAACATTCAAAGTGACGCTATCTCTGCCGTCCGAGATGTGTTCAACACTGGGAATCACAGGATAAAAGTCTCGGCCAGGCTTTGCCGTGCCGGACTCCGTCCACCATGTAAAGCTTGCGTCGCCGTGGCACAGTTGCCGCACCGGCGCCGGCTGTCGTACTCCGTGGCGCGGCAGCGGTGGGGACACTGGCCGTGGGCGCAGCCACCGCCGGCGCGGAGGCGGTCGAGGCAGCGGCCATCGGTGCAGCGGCCTCGGGGGCAGCGGCCTCGGGGGCAGCGGCTGATGGGGCAGCGGCTGATGGGGCAGTGGCTGACGGGGCAGCGGCTGATGGCGCAGCGGACGATCGGGTAGCGGCTGATCGGGTAGCGGCTGATCGGGCAGCGCCCTTTGGCGCGGGGGTGGGCACCGCACGGGGAGCAGGCGCTGACTCAGAGTCTGGCGGAGGCGACTCCTGTTGAGTGGCTACGGGTGTCGCGGGTTTGACCAGGCGCATCAGGGAGTCATAGTGAATGACGGACCAATACCCGCCGGCCGCCAGCACCGCGAGCACGGCGATGGCGGCGACTGCCCGTACGCCCCCAGTTTTCCGAGGAGCCGGCGCATTCATCAGTGCGTTCAACGGGGGCAGATGAGGCGCAGCGGCAGCTAGCCCGAACCGGTCCAGCCATTTCTGAACGTCCGCAGGACGCCGTTCGCGCTCCCAACGAAGGCCTTCGCGAAGGACTTGCCATTGTCGGCCCGTGAGCCCCGGTGGACGGGAAGGACGCACGCGCTGCACGCGCGCCTCGATGGCGGTGAGCCTGGGGAAAGGGTGCTGTCCTGACAACAGGACGTAGGCAACGCATGCAAATGCAAAGAGGTCATCCCGCGCATCGGGATGCTGACCTTCGAGCAACTGGCAGCTGGCGTAGCCCGGAGTGGCGACGGGAGCGCGTTGCGACCGACCGGCATCCCGCAGCAATCTGTGCGAGGCGCCGAAGTCCAGCACCCGCAATTCACCGTCATTGGTGATGAAGATATTTTGCGGGTTGACGTCGCCGTGCACGATGCCGCGCGAGTGGGCATGGGCAAGAGCGGCGCCAATGTCGCGCATCATGGCCAGCGCGATCGGCCGCGGCAAGGCAACCGCGTTTCTTGCGCCTATGACCTGACTGAGAAGCGCACCGATCAGCGGCTCCATCGTGAAGAAGGTGTTGTCGCCGTCGCGGTCGAATTCATGCACTCGAACGATGTTCGGATGGGACAGCAATTGCAGGTGCTGGAATTCGCTCTGCAGCTCGGCGAGAAGTTCGTCTCGCTGGGTAACCGCCGTATGGAGAACTTTGATCGCTATCCGCTTCCCGGAGCTGGGCCGATCGACCCGATACTCGTCGATGGCGTCGAACACGGTGCCCATGCCGCCGTGCCCGAATACTCCCCGTATCCGATAGCGGCCACGCAGCACGTCGCCGATCGCCACTTCCCTTCGGACTTCTCTCAGCGCCCGGCGTGAAGCGGTTGACGCCTTCCCTGGGGTCGCCGCGACGGGTGCCGCGGCGGGTGCGGTAACGGACGTCGGCGTGACGGTTGGCACAACGGTCAGCGTTTCGGTGGTCGCCGTTGCCGAGGGTGGCGGCGGAACCGGGGTTGGGGCGTTCGGCCGCGCGTCCGGTATCACCTCCTGGTCGCCGAGTGCCGAGCCTTCGAGGCGGGACTTGAGCGAGTGGAAGAGTTCGGCCTTTATTTTTCCTCGGCGGTAATACTGGTCGAGCAGCGACAAAACTTCCCAGCTCTCGTCAGGGTCCGCTTGGGCTTGTTCGTGCACTGCATTCAAGAATGCTTCGGGAGTGCAAAGACCGCCCGCCAAGGCGTCCAGCCACACGAGAGCTGCGCCTTCAGTCCCCGAGCGCGGCTGTATCGAGCTGGCCGACTCGGTCCGAGCGGTCATATTGATGTCCTCATATCAGGTGTCCCCAGGACTTACTGACAGAACACGATACCGAAGATTCCGGAGGTTGGGTAAGTTGTTATTTTTACAATCTTTTTTGAGCTAAGTGAGGTCACGTGCCAAGGAGTCGCGAATCGGGGCCGGCAGAGGGCTCTGCACGTGGCGATAATTGTCGTGATCGACGCCGATGCTCAGGGAAGCACCGCTTTTCATCGCTTGAACCATCGAGGGGGAGAGCTCGAAGCGTAAAAAATGCACGGCCGAGGTCTTTTCGTCGTTCGTACGCTCCATGTCTTCGTCGGCGATCGCGAATACCCGTTCCATTTCGCTTACCCGTATCCAGCAGCGATCCTCGACGCCCATCAATTTCTCGAGCGCAACACGCCGCTCGTCGGGGTCGGGAAACTCCAGCAGTAAGGTGACCTTCCAATTGCTGCCGTCGGGAATGAGCGGATTGTAGGCGTCGAGTTCCCCTTGTATGCCGTCGCTCTCGAAGATCCGCTCGGCGCGCAGCATCTCGAGGATTTGATAGCGTATGGTGATGTAATCCTCGAAACACCAGGTCATGTTGGGTCCGACCTGCACATTGCGTACTTGCTTGTGGGCAATGACTTCGCTGCGCAACCGAGTCCGTTCGGAGGCGTACTGCTCCAGGCTCATGAGATCCGGGCGCGACAATTTTTTAATCAAGGTGTCGTCTCCAGGCCATAGGCCATTCTCAGCAGCGTCAAGGGATGCGTCGGCGGCGACGCATTTTGCAAACCGCTCTCGATTTGATGGCCCGCCATCGGGCAATCGCTTGCGTAAAAGTCCGCGCCGCTCGCCTGCACGCGCTGGATCACCGGTTTGCCGATCTTCATGGAAGTATCGCGAAACTCCCGCTTGACGCCGTAGGTGCCATTGTGGCCCGAACATCGTTCGATGGGCTCGACAGTGGTTCCGGGAATCAGCTGCAATATGTCGCGAGTCTTGAGTCCGATATTCTGCACTCGCAAGTGGCAGGCGACGTGGTAGGCGACTTTGCCGAGAGGCCGTGCGAAATCAGTGCGCATCAGTCCGGCTTTGTGCCGCAGCGCCAAGTATTCGAACGGATCGAACATGCATCGTTTGACCCTGGCGATGTCGGGTTCGTCCGGGAACATCAACGGCAGCTCCTGCTTGAACATCAGTACGCACGAGGGGACGGGCGCGACGATATCGTAGCCCTCGTCGATCATGGCGAGCAGGGGGGGCAGGTTCTTGGCCTTCAAATCCGCAACCGCCTGCAGATCGCCCAGTTCCAGCTTGGGCATGCCGCAGCAATTTTCCTGCTCGACCAGCGCAACTTCGATCCCGTTGTGCTCGAACACTCTGACGAGGTCGAGCCCAATTTCAGGCTCATTGCGATTTCCGTAGCAGGTGGCGAACAGCGCCACCTTACCGCGAGTCACTCCCGCCGCCTGCGCTGCGACGGTGGGCTTAGTGCGCTTGGCGACTTGTTTGCGCAGTGTGTTGGACCGGTAGGGAGGCACGGGCGCCTCCGGATGCACGCCGAGCGCGGCGTCCAGGAGCTTGCGCCCCACCGCACTGCGATTGGCGGCGTTGACCGCCTCGGCGACGACGGGAATGCCCGCGAGTCTGCCGACGAGGTCCGTCGAACTCAGCACCTTGTCGCGCCAGCGCGTCCCGCCACTTTGATGCTTCACGGCTTTGGCGCGCAGCATCAAGTGCGGGAAGTCGACGTTCCACGGGTGCGGCGGGACGTAAGGGCATTTGGTCATGTAGCACATGTCACAGAGGTAGCACTGGTCGACCACTTGCCCAAAGGCCTTCTCATCTACGCCATCGAGCTCGCCGGTCTTCGAGTCGTCGATGAGGCTGAACAGAGTCGGAAAGGAATTGCACAAATTGAAGCAGCGGCGGCAGCCATGGCAGATATCGAAGACTCGTTCGAGTTCCTTCTGCAGCGCACCGGCGTCATAGAACTGGGGATCCTGCCAGCCGAGGGCATGGCGGGTGGGTGCTTCCAGACTGCCCTCGCGGCCTGATTTGCTCTCCGCGTCGGACACGGTTCGTCTCCCAGCCGAAATGGCAGCGGGCTCCCGGAACGGAGCCCGCTCGATGTGGTCGCCCAGCGTCAACCAAGGATGGGGTTAAAGGTTATCCAACGCCTTCTGGAAGCGATTCGCGTGCGATCGTTCGGCTTTGGCCAGCGTCTCGAACCAATCGGCAATTTCGCCGAAACCTTCTTCCCTGGCGCTCTTGGCCATGCCGGGATACATGTCCGTGTATTCGTGCGTTTCGCCGGCGATGGCAGCCTTGAGATTCTGCGAGGTTGCACCGATCGGCAATCCGGTGGCCGGGTCGCCTACCGCTTCCAGGTATTCCAAATGTCCGTGGGCGTGGCCCGTCTCACCCTCGGCAGTGGAACGGAACACCGCGGACACGTCATTGAAGCCTTCGACGTCCGCCTTGGCCGCGAAGTACAAATAACGCCGATTCGCCTGCGATTCGCCTGCAAATGCGTCCTTGAGATTCTTCTCCGTCTTACTACCTTTCAGATTCACGGCTCACTCCTTCCGATTGAAAATTCGGAACCAAACAGATATACCATTGGCCAACTTAGACCTCAGGCCCAGCCTAAGTCAAATTGGCGCTCTCTATCAATGCGATAGTCCCGGTCAATCGCGGGACCGCATGCGATTGGGGCGTCGAATCGGCGGCATCGATCTTGCAGGACAGGCGGACCATGGCGTGCGCATACCAATAAGAATAACGGCGATGGGCCAACGAAGTGCTCCGCATCGGGGCGTCAGCCGTCATGCCGCGGCATTGCTCGCCTTGGCAATACTCTATGGTTGCGCAGGGCTTCCGCCCGGTGCGAATTATCCCAAGACCGCATCCGTGGCGTTCGCCCACCCGGAGGACACCCGCCTTGGCCAACAGTTTGCCGGCGCCGCCCACGAACACGAGGGCTATTCGGCCTTTCGCGTCGTCGGCATCGGCGTGGACGGATTCCAGCTCAGAATGCAGTTGATCGATGCCGCTCAACGAACTCTCGATCTTCAATACTATATTTTTCGCGGCGACGAAACCGGCCGCATGCTGACCGAGGGCCTTCGGCGCGCGGCGGATCGCGGAGTGCGCATTCGCGTGCTCATCGATGACGGTGACACGGTCGCCGGCGATGAGCAGATCCTGCGGCTTCTGGGCCATCCGTCCGTCGAGGTGCGAATTTTCAATCCATTTGATTATCGAGGGCACTCGCGGCTGTTGCGCAAGCTGGACTTCGCTTTCCACGCGCGGCGGCTCGACTATCGAATGCACAATAAACTGCTGGTCGCCGACAACGCGGTGGCGCTCATCGGCGGCCGTAACATCGGCAATCAATATTTTCAGATCGATCCTGACTCCCAGTTCGCGGATGACGATGTCTTTACCGCCGGACCGATCGTCAGCGAACTCTCCGGCACGTTCGACGAATTCTGGAACAGCGACTTGGCGATTCCCACCAAGGCGTTGAAGCACACCGGGCCTCCTGACACCGGCATGGTTGCCCGTACCGAGGACGAGAGCGCGAGCCGTCGACCACGAGCCGAGCCGCCAAAGGTGGCCCCAATCGACTACGCGTCCCTGCTCAAAACCGGCGAGCCGTTTGCCGGAATCACCTCCGGCAGGCTGCCGCTGGTGTGGGCGCACGCCCAAGTGGTCTATGACAGTCCCGACAAGAAACGGGTAAGCAGCGGCGCGTTGCCGGGCCGGTTGATCGCGCAAGGGGTGCTCGATTCGATTCGCGACGTTCAATCCGAGTTTCTGCTGGTCACGCCCTATTTCATACCCGCCCCCGACGAACTGCAGTTGCTGAAAGATCTGCGCCGGCGCCAGGCGCGCGTGCGCGTTCTCACCAATTCGCTCGAGTCGACCACTGAAATTGCCGCGCAGGCGGGCTATGATCACTATAGAGTCCCGCTGCTCGAGGAGGGCGTGGAGCTGTACGAGGTGCGTGCGCTCCTCGGGAGCGTCAGGGGCAGCGGCGAGACGGTGAAGGTGTCACGCTATGGCAACTACGCGCTTCATGGAAAAATGTATGTTTTCGACCGCCAAAAGCTGTTCATCGGTTCCATGAACTATGATCAGCGTTCGAAGCGCATCAACACCGAAATAGGGTTGATCATCCAAAGTCCGGATCTGGCGCAGCAGACGGCGCGGCGCTTCGAGGCCATGGTCAAGCCCAATGAGTGCTACATCGTGGGATTGATCTCGGGCGACGCGCCGGGGAAATCGCCCCGCCTGGTGTGGCGGACCGAAAAGGACGGCCGCATGGTCGAGTCCACGCGTGAGCCTGCGCGCAGCGGGTGGCAGAGACTCAAGGTCAATTTCCTGGCGCTGCTGCCGCTCGACCGGGAACTGTGAGATCTTTGCCAAAGTGCCGGTCCGCGATCAGGCAGAGAATTTCGAACATCATGGTGGCGCCGACCAGGGCGGTGTTTCCGGTTTGATCGTACGGCGGGGCAACCTCTACGACATCGCCGCCGATGAGATTCAGTCCGCGAAGTCCGCGCAGCAGGCGCTGCGCTTCCAAGGTGGTGATGCCGCCGATTTCGGGCGTGCCGGTACCCGGCGCATACACAGGATCGAGCCCGTCCACGTCGAAGGAAATGTACGTGGGACCGTCGCCCGCTACCCGGCGGGCCTCCTCGATGATGCGCTCGACCCCGAGCGACGCGAATTCCTCCATGAACACCACGCGCATGCCATGGGACTGCGAGAACTCGATGCCGTCCATGTAGTTCTGTCCGCCGCGAATGCCGATCTGAATCGTCCGTTTCGGATCCAGCAATCCATCCTCGACGGCCAGCCGAAACGGGGCTCCGTGGGTGAATTTCGATCCGAAGAATTCGCCCCAGGTGTCGGTGTGAGCATCGATGTGAACCATGCCGATGGGCGCATCGGCGGCAATCGCCTTGAATATGGGGTATGTGATCGAGTGGTCGCCCCCCGCGCTGACCGGCCGCACGCCGGCCGCGTGAACCAGGCGATAGAACGCCGCGATTTCCTCGGCCTGCTTTTCGAGATCGTACCGATGCGACAAACGCACGTCGCCGAGATCCGCGACCCGGCAGAGCTCGTACGGATTCACTCCCAGTGCAAGATTGAAGCTCCGCATGAGGCTCGATGAATTGCGTATTTCACGGGGACCATGCCGTGCGCCGGGTCTGTTGGTGACTCCGAGATCCGTCGGGACGCCGATCAAGCCGATGTCGACATCCACGAGCGATCGCGCCAGCGGCGCCCGCATGAAGGTCGCGATTTCGGTGTACCGCGGTTCCTTCATCGGGTCGTAGTGATCCGATCCGACGACGTCTGATTTCAGGGTGCGTTTCTTGGTCATGCGTCGTTGTCCCGCCGCCGTTCAATTCCCGGCATCAGCATAGAGTTTTACCCCCGCGGCGGTCAGTGTATCCGATCTGCGATCACGTACCGAATCTGCGCTTTCAAGCAACGAGACTACCGAACTCCTGGTCCAAACAGTAATCTGTCGACCCGTAACGCGAAATCAACGAGGTAGGGTGATGAACTACCAGCTCTATTATTGGCCGACGGTTCAGGGTCGAGGGGAGTTCGTCCGACTGGCTCTCGAGGAGGGGGGCGCGCGCTATCGGGATGTCGCGCGCGAGACCGGTAAAGGGGCCGGAGTCGCGGCGCTCCTGCGCTTTTTGGAAGGCCGCCACATCGAACGGCCTCCGTTCGCGCCGCCTTTTCTCGAGGCAGGGAGGCTCGTCATCGGCCAGACGGCCAACATTCTGCAGTTCCTCGGTGCTCGTCACGGCCTCGCGCCGAAAGATGAGGGCGGGCGCCTCTGGACGCACGCGCTGCAACTCACCGTGGCGGATTTTCTGGGCGAAGTACACGACACGCATCACCCGGTGGCGGCGAACCTTTACTATGAGGATCAGAAGAAGGAGGCGCGCCGCCGGGCGGCGGATTTTCTGAAGCACCGGGCGCCTAAATATCTCGGCTACTTCGAGCAGATTCTGGCAAGGAACGCCCGCGGGGAGCGTTATCTGGCCGGCGCAAAACTGACTTACGTGGATCTGTCGATGTTTCAAGTCATGGCGGGCCTGAACTACGCATTCCCGCGCGCAATGACCAAGGCTGCACGCAAATATCGGAGACTCTTCGCATTGCACGGCAGAGTGCAAGAACGTCCGCACATTGCCGCCTACCTCGCTTCTCCACGACGAATCCCTTTCAACGACGAGGGAATCTTCCGGCACTACGCGGAACTCGATGCCGTTTGAGCGCGCGTACAGCTGGTCGGAGCCGGGTGATCGGACGCGTCCCGAGAGTTTGGCAAATTCAGTTTGACCGGGAACGAAAAGCCAGTATCTTGGGCCCCGCACTCTCAAGGCGGGCTCGGGTCAAGACATAGTGTCAGGTCGTCCAATTCATCAGCCACTCATCATTGCGGGCCACACGGCAAGTTTTGACGCGTTGGGCTGCTTAAGACCGTGGGCGCCGTGGAACGACGTCCTGGACCGAGAAATGAATTTCTACCAGCGGTGTCCCGCGGAAAGGGGGTATCCTCGCTTCGTGTTGGCGACTTTTCTGGACGGCGACTGGACTCCTATTCCGGATCGCACGGACTCGATCCCAGCGACCCAGAACGGGATGGGCATACTCTCTTACCTCAAGTTTCACGAATTGCGCGGCCGGCGGGAACCTAAGTACCTGACGACCGCGCAGGCGATGGGCGACTATCTGGTGAAGGAAACGCTGACGCCGAATTCCGGCGCGTACCCCAAGTTTACTCGCTCGACCGGCAAGCGAGATCAGTTCCCACAGGCGGCGGATTGCGGCTCGCAAGCCGACCGCCCCCACGAGATCGAGCCCGACAAGGGCGGCATCGCCGGCTACGCATTGGTGCTGCTGTCCGACGCCGTGGGCGAGCGCAGCTACTTGGAACAGGGAGTGCAAAACGCCCGTGTCCTCGCCGCCAATCAACAGGACGGCGACGCGGCGCATTCGCCCTGGCCTTTTCGCGCAGACTTGCGCAACGGCGAGGGTCGAGGCCCCGTGTCGGGGAACATGACCTATATCCTGCGGTTGTATGACGCGCTGCTCTCAAAGGGATATGAGGAGTTTTCCGTTCCACGCCAGTCGCTATGGAATTGGATCCGGCGTCATCAAATTCCGAACGCCGCCACCGATGGTTCCCTCTTCGCTCAGTTCTTCGAGGATCACGACACCCCGACCAACCGCACGGCGTGGGCGCCCCTCAATCTTGCGCGGTATTTGCTCGAGGGACGGGAACTGCTCGATCCCGATTGGCAGGCGGATTGCGGTACGCTCATCGACTTCGTTCGCGGCAGCTTCATTCATGAGGAATTCGGCATCGCCGTTTGTCACGAGCAGGATGAGGATAGGCAGGCCTGGGGCGGCATCAATTCGACTTACGGGGCGGTGCTCGCGCTGTACGCGAAGGCCACAGGGTCCACCCCCTTGGCCGGCGAAGCTCGGCAGGCGCTGGATTTCACTCTCTATTCGATCGATGAACTGGGCCGTCCGCGCGATCTATCCGTCAACCCCGTGCCGGGCGGCTGGCAGGAGGATGCGCACACAGACGTCATCCACAATTATGCGGACGCCTTGCGCGCGTTCCCCGAATGGGGTGAGGCCAGGTGATACCACCGCTATGCGGGTTCGGTCGCCGTGGAAGCCCCCAGCGGCTGAGTGGTGCGCCAGGCCAGCAGCATGGCCAGGAATATCAGGACGGCTGCCAATAAGAAGGGCGCGCCCGGCAGGCCCAAGTCGGCGTGCGTGCTGATGAACGTCGCGAAGGTCTGCGTGAATACCGCGGGACCGACCAGGCTCGCCAGGCCCACGAGGCTCGCCAGCGCGCCCTGCAGCCGGCCCTGCTCAGTGGGGTCCACCAACCGTGTCATGATGGTCTGCAGGGAGGGCGTGGCGATACCCCACAGGGCCATCACCGGCACGCCGATCCAGAAAATCGGTCCCGTGGGCGCAAGGCCGTAGATGGCGAAGCCCGCCGCGCCGAAAGCCAAACCCAATGCCACCGCGCGCCGTTCCTTGAACCATCTCACCATGGGCTTTACCAGGAAGCCCTGAACGACGAGCGATGAGACACCCACGCCGGCCAGCAGGATGCCCACCGCTCGTGTGTCCCAGCCGTAGCGAAAATGCATGTACAGCACCGTGGTGCTCGGCAGCGCGACATGGGCGAAATTCATGAGGAAATAGCTGCCGGCGAGACCGGTGAGCATGGGATGAGAGCGCAGCAGCTTCAGTGCTCCCAGCGGATTGGCGTTCTTCCAGGAGAAGGGTACCCGCCTCTCCTTGGGCAGTGATTCCGGCAGGACAAACAAACCCCAGCAGACATTGGCCAACGCCATGAAGGCCGAGGCCCAGAACGGCAGCCGCGGGGAAACGGCGCCGAGGAGACCGCCGAGCGCGGGTCCCAGCACGAATCCAACGCCGAACGCAGCACCGATCAGCCCGAAACTCGCAGCGCGCTTCTCAGGCGGTGTGATATCCGAGATATACGCGCCGGCCGTGCTGAAGCTCGCCGCCGTAATGCCCGAAATAACCCTGCCGATCAGCAGCCACCAGAGGTTCGGCGCCAGCGCCATGAGAATGAAATCCAGACCCAATCCTGCGCAGGAAATGAGGATGACGGGGCGCCGCCCGAAATGATCCGAGAGCGAGCCCTGCACCGGGGAAAAGATAAATTGCATCAGCGCCCACGCGGTGCCGAACAGACCGTACATTTCCGCGGCGCGCGCCGCGTTGCCGCCCACGAATTTCTGCACCAGCATGGGCAGCACGGGAATGATCATGCCGAAGGCCAGCATGTCGATGAGCACCGTGACGAAGATGAAGGTCAATGCGGCCTTGCGGCCCGATTGAGCGGGCATGTTCATGAGTGAGAGTTTAGCGCGACCCACACGATGTCGTATTTTTGATTGAACGTCACGACCATGAGGCAGGGGTCCGTACCGATGCAGCTGAACGAGTGAATGGCTTTGGGCGGCATGACGGCGAAGCCCCCGGCGGTGAGCGTTACGCTACGCATACCCTTCATGCCGGTCAATACGCTGCCTTGGATCACGATGAGTTGTTCTTCGGCCGTGTGGTAATGAGCAGCCACACGGCAACCGGGCGGCGCCTTCAGAAGGAAGGTTGAAGGGCCCGTGTCCGGGTCCCCATTCTCGAGCGCGCTCTTCAGGCATTTGACATCTTCGTCCTGGACGAACGGCGCGTCCTTGAGAGGCGTGACCGCGCGATGCGCCGTCTGCGCGCCGACCACAGGGTCTGCGGGGTTACCCACGACCGTGAGCGGCAGCGCCGCGAGTATTCCGAGTACGCCATGCCGGCGCTTGCGGGGCAGATCGTTGAATCCGGACATGGCGCTTCCTGTTCGATGAGGGAGTCCTCTGTATAATAACCTGCGATCCCGCAATCCAGCGGTTCCGCGATCCAAGCCGCTCAGCGCCGCGCCGGACGGCGCCTGCGGCCGAGTGAATGACAGGAGCCCCGATATGATGCCGACTCGCTTGTCCCCCTCCTCGATGGACTCGGAAGAGTGGCGCCTGCGATGCGAACTCACTGAGTTCTATCATCTCGTTGATTTTCTCGGCTGGACGGAGATGATCTTCAATCATATTTCCGTGCGGCTGCCCGGGGCGGCACACCACTATCTGGTCAATCCCTTCGGACTCAATTACAGCGAAGTTACTCCGGAGAACTTGCTCAAGGTGGGGGTCGATGGCCGCCTGGTTGAACCGTCCGACCACCCCGCCAATCCGGCCGGGTTCGCGTTGCACGGCGCAATCCACGAGTCACGCCCGGACGTCGCCTGCGTGGCGCACACGCACACCACCGCGGTGTCGGCGGTCGCCATGAAGCGTGGCGGGTTCGATCACCATAATTTTTACGGCGCGCAATTCTGCGGCCGCGTCGGTTATCACGATTTCGAAGGCATCACTCTGTATGCCGACGAGCGCAGCCGCATGCTGGCGAGCCTCGGGGACAAGCATGTGTTGGTGCTGCGGAACCACGGGGTCGCAGTCTGCGAGCGCGATATCCCCATGACCTTCGCGCTGCTGTGGGCCGTCCAGCGAGCCGCTGAAATTCAATGTCAGTCAGGCGCGCTCGGCGGCGAGGACGTGGTGCTGGACGAAGCGATTCAGCAACGCTGCCGCGACTCGGTCACGGACTTGGGCAGCGGCATTCGAGTCGCCCGCCTCTTGTTCGATGCAACCGTCCGCCGCATGCGAGCGCGGCGAGCATGGTAAACGAGAGGGGCGGTAGCCGACTAGGCTCGTGCGGATCGCCACGGCAGCCCTCGTCCCTGGTCATGCAGAGATTACCGGATGGTGGGTTCAGCGTTATCCCGACCCGCGATGAATGAAATAATTTGTACGGCTCGCCGACGGCGCCGCCCGTGTCTTGCAAACGGCCCGTTGGCGAGCGGCAACGATGCAGGCAATCCGGGCCACGGCAACGAGTGCGAGGCGATGCCGCGGAGCAACGATCGCGCGAGATCCGGATCGACTCAGTGCTGTAGCGCTACCGGCTGACGCGAGACTGACATCTTCTGTCTGGAACTTTTCCTGCACTTGCCGGGTCCACTACCCGATGGATACGAGCCACGGAGCCGCAGTGCAGATCAGTGTATTCATCGTGAGCAACGTGCGGTTGCACCGGGATGGCTTGGTGGCGCTGCTCCGTGGGTGTCCGTCGATCAATGTGCTGGGTGCGGACAGCGTGCAAGAGACCCAGAACGTGCTGCGCACCACGGCGACCGACGTCGCTTTGATCGATGCGCCGTCGCCGGGTGCCTCAGACCTTGTCAGGGCGCTTCGAAAAATCTGCGCGCGGATACGAATTTTGGCTGTCGGGATTCGCGAGACTGCGAGTGAGGTAGTGACCTGCGCGGCCGCCGGCATCGACGGTTACGTGCCGATGGACGCCGCGTTGGGCGATGTGGTTATCGCCATCGAGAATGTGGTACGAGGCGAATTGACCTGTTCGCCCAAGGTCGCCGCATCGCTCTACCAGTGCATCGGCTCTTCGAGGGCCTCCGCCGTCAGCGCGTTGACCACGCGCGAGCTTCAGGTCGCCGAGTTGATGAACCTCGGCTGTCCCACCAAGGAAATCGCCTGGCGCTTGGGAGTGCAGCCCAGCACGGCGAAGAACCACATCAGGAACATTTTGCACAAGCTTGACGTGCATAGGCGCGGCCAGGCGGTGGCCAAGCTGCGGACTTTGACCGGCGAACGTTTCAGCGTCGCCTAACGGGTCTGCAGGCCTCCGCACGCAGGCCTACGCACGTTCGCCGCCTCCGTTCTCACACCCACACTCCCGCCGCGCGCAACTGCAGTATGGCATTCATCGGATCGCCGAGGTAAGCCGGGTGAGTGAAGGACGGCTGCAGCGTGCCAAGAACCGTTCCTGCGCCAATCCCGCTGCCATAGAACTGTTGGTTCGAGGGCAGCAAGCCCGGCACCTGCTGAAGATCGGGCAATCCGGCGCCTACACGGTTTGGGTCGACCTGCGCATAGGGTATCGCTGCGGCGCGAAGAAAATCGTACAAGATCGAAACCCGCTGATCCGCGCGCGCTCCGAAATTGATACTTTGTAACATGGGATGATGAGAGAGCAGCAGCGCTGAAAACCCCGCGATATGCGAGGCCGCCATCGAACAGCCGTCCCAAGCCGCATAGCCGCCTCCGGGAACACAGGACACAACGGCGACGCCGGGCGCGCACAGGCCGACCTGTGGTCCCCAACCGCTGAAATTGGCTGCGTAGATGCCCGAGAATGCGATCAGTTGTGGCAAGGCTCTTTGCGCATGGCGAGTGTCCTGCGGATACTCGCCGAGTTTGCCGACGGCCGATACCGTCATCACGCCGGGTACGTTGCCCGGGAATTGCACGGCTCCGCCGGAGTTACCGGCTCCGGCGATGCAGGCGATTCCGTTCAATCGTGCCTCGGTGATCTTCTGTGCCACGAGTTCGGAGAATTGCTCGCTGGTGACACCGATCTGCACGATGTCCAGACGTCGCTCGATGCATTGATCCAATGCATCAATGAGATCGCTGAAGTGACCGCCCGGTACTACTTTAAATATGTGCAGCTCGGAGCCCGGCGCACAACCGATGATGCCGGAGGACGCGGCAAGAGCAGAGGCGGCGACAATGCCGGCGCAGTGGGTGCCCTGTCCCAGCTCGTCCGATTTCCAACTTTGAGGGTCTTTGTCCCGGGTGAAGTCCATGCCCCGGACGATATGACGAAGGAGCGGGTGCGAAGTGTCGCAGCCTGAATCGATGATGCCGATCTTGGTGCCCGCACCAGTCCAATCCGTGGGTACTCGATCGAACTTCATGATGCGCTGACCCCAGCTGTAGGAGCGCTCGCCCGGAAAGCTCCTCGAAGTTCGATCCAGCGGATTCAACCGAATGACATTGACCTGTCCGGGTTCGAGGGATGGATTCTGAATGTACCGTTCCCAGTGGTCTGCCGCGGGGCGCACGTAGACGGCATGGATGCCCGAGCCGTCGACGGCGTGGGTCTGCAAGCTTGCCTGCCCCGATGAATCCGTGATGGCTTGCGCGGGAAAACCGGGGCCATATAAATTGACGACCGCGTTCGCGAGCGGCCGTTCGCCTTCGCCGAGAATGCGGAAGCGGATTTCGCGGCGCGGACGCGGAAATGGCATCACCTGCACAGCGTGCTGCCAGCTCATGGGCTCCGTGACGGCCATATCGGAATAGCCCAGAGGCGCGTCGATTTCGACGATCACATGAGGAGGCGCATTCAGGCGCAACGTCTCGCCGCGATGTTCGTCCATGTGAGCTACCACCACCTCCTGTGCCGCCGCGGCCGCTTGTGCCGCCGCCGCGGCCGGCGCCCCAGCGATCGGGTTCATCCCAGCGGCTTGCAAACCGCGGCCTTTCAGACGGCGAGTGATTTCCACGCCGTCCATCTGGCCGAGCCTCTCGAGAAAGGGATCGCCGGGCAACGACGCGATTCCGGGCAGCGATCTAAACCCGATCAAATACCGCTGCTTGCGGCGCACAACCGTGGCAGGATTCTTGTCAGCGGTGCCGGTACGCGATCCGGACCTGTCGTCATCGGTAACCCGGTCCTGCGCGGTCCCATTTTGAGCGGTGAGCGGTTCCGCCGCTGCCCCCGCCTGAGTCGCTCTCCTGGATTGGGTTAGTTTGGCCGCCTGGCCCGGATCATCTTTTTGCTCAGCCATGACAAGTCTCCTGCCTCGGTTGTGGAATCACTTTGCGCTCGTGATCGCTCGCATCGTCTTTTCTTGCATCAGCCACGCAGGTCAATGCATCGTGATACCGGGCACGAAGTTCGCTCCCAGCGGACCTGGTATGAATTGGCCGGCGCCCTGGAATTGGCCGGCGTAGGGATTGACGGAACTTTGGAAAGCCTGCTGCGCCGCCAACTGCGCAAGCTGCTGTGCGACCAAGTAATGGTATTGGGCGAGTTGCTGCAGCAGGTGATGACGCGGCGTCATCGCCGGATTGATCTGCTCCGGGTTTGGCTGCTGCTGCGTCCACGCGCCGATGGGTTGAGCCGCTCCGTTCGATAACCCCGTGAAAGGATTCATGGCCGAGGGCTGCTGTGCCGCGAGCTGTTGCGCCGCCAGCTGGTGCGCGAGAAGCTGCTGGATCGCCTGCTGCTGCAGAGCCGCCTGTTGTTGCGCGGCCTGTTGTTGCGCCGGATGTTGCCAGCTCGGCCATTGCGGCAGACCTTGAGCGAAGGCGGGTGTCTGCTGAGGATAACCGTACGGCGTGTTCGCGAAGGGAATGTAGCCCGGGTTGCTCAGGAAGGCCTGCGGGCCGAAGGCACCCTGGGGATAAAAGTTACCTTGTGGATGAAGCATATTGAAAAACCTCCGTCTTGATGGCCTGTAATGTGCCGGTACGCGGCACAACGTATCCCACCGATTGCGAATTTCGCGGTCGACTACTGCTTCGACGTGGGGAGAGGCTAGATCCGGCCGCTGCGTGCGTACATGACTCGATGGTGCCGGCAGGCCTCAGCCCTGGGAGGGCTCAGAAGCGCTGATCTCATTGGCCTATTGCGCCCAATCGACTTCTATGCAGGCGCTCAGGACGAGACTGGCACCACCGTTCAGCCGATTCTGGCCCTTCTACGGCGCGACCCTGTGTGTTACGAATGGCCATCTCACTCACGGATTCGCGGCACGCGCAGCAACATGAACGCCATACCTTCTCCGTCTGAACTGCGTCCCGTCATCGAGGCCGATCGTGCACATGTCTGGCACCACCTGACCCAGCACAAGGCCTTCGAAAGGACCGACCCCCGCGTATTCGTCGAAGGGCGCGGCCTGAGGCTGTGGGACGCCAACGGCAAGGAATATCTGGACGGCCTCTCGGGCGGTGTCTGGACGGTGAACGTCGGCTATGGGCGGGCCAGCATTGCCGAGGCAGTGCGTGATCAGCTGGTGCGCATGAATTACTTTGCCAACTCCGCGGGCTCCGTTCCCGGTGCGCGCTTCGCGGAGCGCCTGCTCGAAAAGATGCCCGGCTTCGATCGTGTCTATTACGCCAACTCCGGCTCGGAAGCCAACGAGAAGGTGTTCAAGATGGTGCGCCAGATCGCGCACCGTCATCACGGCGGCCGCAAGCACAAGATCCTTTTCCGGGAGCGCGACTACCATGGCACCACGCTCGCAACCCTCGCTGCCAGTGGGCAGCCGCAGCGCAGCGCGCAATATGGGCCACTGCCCACCGGGTTCGTGGAGGTTCCGCATTGCCTCGAGTACCGGAGCCAGTACGGCTCCGTCGCCAACTATGGCGAGCGGGCGGCGAGGGCGATCGAGGAGGTGATCCTGCGCGAGGGCCCCGATACGATCGGTGCGATCTGCCTCGAGCCCGTGACGGCGGGTGGGGGCGTCATCACTCCGCCTGCAGGCTATTGGGAGCAGGTGCAGGACATCTGCCGGCGCCACCGTATTCTCCTGCACATTGACGAGGTGGTTTGCGGTGTCGGCAGAACCGGCAAGTGGTTCGGCTACCAGCACTACGGCATCAAGCCGGACTTCGTGACGATGGCCAAGGGCGTGGCGTCCGGCTACGCCGCCATTTCCTGCGTCGCCACGTCAGAAGCCATATTCGATCTGTTTAAGGATGATCCCGAGGACCCGCTGTCTTATTTCCGCGACATCTCGACCTTTGCCGGATGTGCCTCGGGACCGGCTGCGGCCCTGGAAAACATGCGCATCATCGAGGATGAGAAATTGCTGGCGAACACCCTGGCTATGGGCGAGCGCCTGATCGGAAATCTCAAGACCCTGCAGCAGCGTCACGTCGTCATCGGCGATGTGCGCGGCATTGGCCTGTTCTGTGGCGCTGAGCTGGTTCGGGATCGGGCCACGCGCGAACCCGTGGAGGAAAAAGAGGTACAGGCCGTGATCGCCGATTGCAGCTCACAAGGCGTGATCATCGGTGCCACCAATCGCTCCATTCCGCGCTTCAACAATACGCTCTGCTTCAGTCCCGCGTTGGTCGCCACGGCGGAGGAGATCGACCGCATCACGAATGCGACGGACAAAGCATTGACGAATATATTCAGTTCGAAGCGCTAGCCGACGGCCTAGGGAAACACTCGCTATGAAGATGACCACGGAAGAAGCCTTCGTGAAGGTGCTGCAGATGCACGGCATCGAGCACGCCTTCGGCATCATCGGCTCGGCGTTCATGCCGATTTCCGATCTCTTTGGGAAGGCCGGAATCACCTTCTGGGATGTCGCGCACGAGTCGAACGGCGGTCTCATCTGCGACGGCTACACGCGCTCGACCGGGAAGATGGCGATGGCGATCGCGCAAAACGGGCCGGGCGTCACGGGGTTCGTGACCGCCGTCAAGACCGCTTATTGGAACCATTCGCCGATGCTGCTGGTCACCCCGCAGGCGGCGAACCGTACCATCGGTCAGGGAGGCTTCCAGGAGCTCGAACAGATGGCCCTGTTCCGCGATATCGTCGGCTATCAGGAGGAAGTTCGCGATCCGAGTCGCGTACCGGAGGTTCTGAATCGGGTCATCGCCAAGGCCAAACGTCTCTCGGCACCCGCGCAGATCAACATTCCCCGCGACTTCTGGACCCAGGTCATCGACGTGCCGCTGCCGACGTCGTTGGAGTTCGAGCGACCGGCAGGGGGTAGCAGGGCGATTACCGAAGCCGCGCGCCTGTTGTCGGAGGCCAGGTTTCCGGTGATCCTCTCGGGGGCCGGCGTTGTGCTCGGCAATGCGATTCCCGAGTGCATGGCACTCGCGGAAAAGCTGGAGGCGCCGGTCTGCAACAACTATCAGCACAACGATTCCTTCCCCAGTGACCATCCTCTGAGCGTCGGGCCCTTGGGCTACAACGGCTCGCGCGCGGCGATGGAACTGATCGCGGAGGCCGACGTCGTGCTCGCGCTCGGCACACGCCTGAATCCTTTTTCGACACTGCCGTGCTATGGGCTCGACTACTGGCCAAAGTCTGCGGCGGTGATTCAGGTCGATATCAATGCGGACCGCATCGGTCTCACGAAGCCGGTTACGGTCCCGATCTGCGGTGACGCCAAACTGGTGGCGGCGCAGCTACTGAGTCAGCTGTCCGCAAAGGCAGGGGACAAGGGGCGCGCGGAGCGGCACATGAGGATCGCGGCCCGCAAGCAGGCGTGGACCCAGACTCTCGCGACGATGGATCACGAAGACGATGATCCCGGCACCGTCTGGAACGCCGACTGTCGCTCGCGGGAGCCGGACCACATGTCCCCGCGTCAGGCTTGGCGGGCCATCGTCGCGGGTCTGCCCCGCGATGCCATCATATCGAGCGACATCGGCAACAACTGTGCGATCGGCAATGCCTATCCGATGTTTCAGCGCGGACGCCAGTACCTTGCGCCCGGGCTCTTCGGACCCTGCGGCTACGGCTTTCCCTCGATCATCGGCGCCAAGATCGGCAATCGCTCGACACCGGTCGTAGGTTTCGCCGGTGACGGCGCTTTCGGCATCTCGATGAACGAGATGACCTCGATCGGTCGCGACGAGTGGCCGGCCGTCACGATGGTGATCTTCCGCAACTACCAGTGGGGTGCGGAGAAGCGCAACGCGATTCTCTGGTACGACAACAACTTCGTCGGTACGGAACTGGACCCGAAGCCGAGCTACGCGCGGGTCGCCGAGGGCTGTGGCCATCGTGGTGTGACGACTCGTACGCCCAACGAGCTGACGCAAGCGCTGAAAACGGCCTGCGCGGCGCAAGCCGACGGCATCACGACCTTCATCGAGGTCATCCTCAACCAGGAGCTGGGCGAGCCATTTCGTCGCGATGCCATGAAGAAGCCGGTCGTCGTCGCAGGCATTCGCAAAGAGGATATGCGCCCGCAACAGCCCGCATGAGCGTGGCCCGCGAACGGTGCGTGCTGGTCCTGAACGCCGGCTCGTCCTCGCTTAAATTTGCACTGTTCGCAGGCGACGAGCGGCTCCATCGCGGCCAGGTCGAAGGCATCGGCACGCGTCCTCGGTTCTTGTTCGGTGGGGAAAGCTCTGCCGCGGATTTAGCGCCCACGGCGCGCCATGGCGAGGCCCTGGCGCGGATACTGCCGGCTCTTCGCGCGCGCGGCATTGAGCCCGCCGAACTCGCCGCCTGCGGCCACCGGCTGGTGCACGCCGGCACGCGCTTCATCGCTCCCACCGTGGTCGATGCGGAACGGCTTGCCGAGATCAACGCCCTGCGGGAACTTGCGCCGCTGCACAACGGTTTCGGGTTGGATACCATTGAGGCGATGACCGCCGCTGCGCCGGGCGTGCCGCAAATCGCCTGTTTCGATACGGCTTTTCATTCGACCGTGCCCGAAGTCGCCAGTCGCTTCGCCCTGCCGGCGGAGCTGCACGCGGCCGGCTATCGCCGCTTCGGTTTTCACGGCCTCAACTTCGAGCACGTCACGGCGACGCTCACCGACCGGGCAGGGCCGGCGGCCACGGAGCGTTTGCTCGTGTTCCACCTGGGGAATGGCTGCAGCCTGGGCGCGATACGGGACGGACGCAGCGTTGCCACGACCATGGGGTATTCCACGCTCGACGGTTTGGTGATGGGTACACGCTGCGGATCGATCGACCCCGGCGTCTTGCTGGCGCTGCAGCGGAAGCAGGGGCTGTCGCTCGACGCACTGGAAGCGCTTCTGTACCGGGGCTCGGGACTGCTGGCGCTCTCAGGCCTCAGCTCCGACATGCGGGAGCTGGAGCGACGCGATACGGAAGCCTGTCGCTTTGCCATCGAGCATTTTTGTTACTGGGCTGCGCGCCACGCGGGGTCGCTGGCGGTCACTCTCGGGGGCGTCAATTCCATTGCCTTCACGGGCGGCATCGGCTGCGGCAGTGCCCGCGTGCGCGAGGGCATTGTCTCTCACCTCGAATGGCTTGGCATCGAGCTCGATCCGGAGCACAACGCACGCCATGCGGAGATGATTGCGACCCGGCAATCGCGCTGCCCGGTGTGGGTCATCGCCGCCGACGAAGAACGCGCTATTTTGCGGCACGTACAGGCGTTACTCGAGAGATACCGTGGGTGAGATCCCGGTCGAAACCTCGACTCGTTGACGATCCCGCGCGCCGTCCTGCATGGTATGGTAGGGCGCATTGCGCGGCGCCGGAGACGCCGGCCAGCGCCCAGCGTTGCCCCCGGCGCTCGGATCGGAGTGAAAACCGTGAGCGGAGGACGGCGACGTACCCAGGTGCTCTGGCGACAGCTGCTGAGTCTGCAGCCCGCCTCGGCCGTCACGCTCCAGGCCCAATTGCGCGCGCAGCTGATCACAGCGATCGCCGGCGGCAGCCTGCCGCCGAGCCGACCACTGCCCTCGAGTCGCGCACTTGCCGTGCAGCTCGGAATCGCCCGCAATACCGTGATGATTGTGTATCAACAACTGGCGGATGACGGTTATCTGATCGCTCGGCGCCGGCAGGGCTACTACCCAAATCCGGCGGTGATCGCAGCACGGCCTCAGGTCGTAGTACCGGATGGACTTGCCGCGGCCGCCTCTCCCAACTGGGCGACCCGGATGAAGCGGCAACCGTCCCTGCAGCGGAACATTTCCAAAGTTGCCGACTGGGAGCGGTACGCATTTCCGTTCATTTACGGGCAGCTCGACAAGACCCTGTTTCCCGCCGCCAAGTGGCGCGCGAGCTGCCAACAGGTGCTCTCCGGTGCCGAGGCGCTCGATTGGGCCAAAGACCGATACACACGCGACGATCCCGGGCTCATTGAGCAGATCCGCGACAAGGTACTGCCGCTGCGCGGTATTTGGGCGACGGACGAAGAGATCCTCGTCACGATCGGCGCACAACAGGCGCTTTATCTGCTGGCCGATCTGCTGTTCGACGGCAGAACCACGGTTGGCATCGAGAACCCAGGCTACCCGGATGCCCGCAACATCTTCGCGCAGCGCACGGCCCTGCTTCGCGCGCTGCCGCTCGACGAGCACGGTCTCTGCGTCGCAGACCGGCTGTCGGGCTGCCAGTTCGTGTACGCAACGCCCAGCCACCAGGCCCCGACGACGGTCACGATGCCGGTCGGGCGCCGACTTGAACTCCTGCGGCAGGCCGAGAGCGAAGACTTCGTGGTCATCGAGGATGACTACGAAACGGAAGTGAGCTTCTCCGGTCTTCCGAACCCGGCGTTGAAGAGCCTCGACCGCAGTGGTCGTGTGATCTACGTCGGGAGCCTCTCGAAATCCCTTGCGCCGGGGCTGCGGCTCGGCTACATCGTCGCACCGGCTCCGCTGATCGCGGAGCTGCGCGCACTGCGGCGGCTGATGATCCGTCACCCGACCGCATTCATCGAGCGCAGCTTTGCCCAGTTTCTGGCGCTGGGATACTTCGATACCTTCAACCGTCGCCTGCTGGCGGCGTATCGCGAACGGGCCACGGTGATGGCCGGCGCTCTGGCCCGCCACCTGCCCGAGGCGCGCCATCCCCCGGTGACCGGCGGCTCCTCTTTCTGGATTGAGGGGCCTCGCTGGCTCGATAGCCGACGCCTGGCCGATGAGGCTCGTGCCGAGCGGGTGCTGATCGAGCCCGGCGACGTGCACTTCGCCCAAGATATTCCGCCGCTGAACTTCTTCAGGCTCGGTTTCTCATCGATCGGCCCGGCTGCGATCGCCGAAGGCATCCGCCGTCTCGGCGGCGTGCTCGAACGGCAGCGGCCCAGGAGGTAGAGGTTGTCAACGCATCAGCCCGCCGCGCTCACGTCGGTGATCCCCGCGACGGGATTGCCGGCGGCCGTCACAAGTCTTCGTATAGATGGGGCTCCATCGCAAGCTTCGTGATGTCCTGCCTTCTGCCGAAACGGACGCGTGCACTGAATCCCAGAAGCAGGATACCGAGGCTGATCAAGCCGAATATGAGCGGCGTTCGCTGTTCGGGGATGAAAGCCATCGCCAGAAGGATGCTGAGCATGCCCGCGATCGCCAGATAGGTCAGGTAGGGATACGCCCACATTCGTACTCGGAGCCGCGCCGGATCCTCCTTTTCCAATCGTGAGCGCAGGCGCAGCTGCGAAATAGCGATCAACACATAGACGAATATCGCCACCGTTCCATACGAATTGACGAGAAACGCGAATACTGTGTCGGGCGAGACGTACGACATGACCACAGTACCGTAGCCGAACAGAGTACCCAACAGAATGGCGCGGGAGGGCACGCCGTTGCGGCTGAGCTTGGCGAGGCCCCGAGGAGCATCGCCGCGTCTGGTCAGTGCGAACAGCATTCTCGACGACGCATAAAGCCCCGAATTCAGGGCCGACAGCACGGCGATGAGGACTACTGCGTTCATGATCTGTGCCGCGGCGGGAATGCCCATCGCCCTGAGGGCGCTGACGTAGGGCGTACTGATTCCCGCCGAATTCCAAGGCACCAGGCACACCACGAGGAGGATCGAACCCACGTAGAAGAGCAGGACGCGTGTGATGACGGAATTCGTCGCCTTGGCGACCGCTTTCGCGGGCTCGGCCGTTTCCGCGGCTGCGATCGTGACGATCTCGGCGCCAAAGTAGAAACCCGTGGCGGCCACAGCGCCGGTCAAGATCGGGAGTACACCGTTCGGGGCGAAGCCGCCATGCGCCGTGAGGTTGGCCACGCTGGGTCCGACTCCCGGCCACAGGCCGAGGACGAACAGGCCCGCAAGCATCAAGAAGACGACGATCGCAGCCACTTTGATCGAGGCGAACCAGAACTCGAATTCGCCGAACGATCTCACCGAGATGAGATTCGTGAGGGTCAGCAATAGCATCACCGCCAAGCTGATGAGCCACGCCGGCTCGTTGGGCAACCAGAAGCGAACCAGTCCCGCGCCGGCGACCGCCTCGAGCGCGACGACGATGACCCAGAAATACCAGTACATCCACCCGGCCAGGAAACCCGCGAGCTCGCCGAGCCGCGGCTGGTCACTAAAGGCCAGGCGGGCGTATTCGTAAAATGAGCCGACCGCCGGCAGTGCCACGGCCATTTCGCCGAGCATGCGCATGACCAGCACGACCAGCAACCCCGTGATTACGAATGAAAGGACGGCGGCAGGTCCTGCCGCTTTGATGACCACACCGCTGCCGACGAAAAGACCCGCGCCAATGACACCCCCGAGGGCGATCATGGTCATGTGCCGCTGCCTAAGGCCATGGCGCAGTCCGCTCGACGGCGGGGGGGTGCTGTTTGTCCGATCGTTGCTCACGGTATCCTTATCCTTGGCGAGAATCTCACGGGGGTAAATTGGTACTATCCCATGCGGACAGGAAGTCTCACGGAGCGATTATGCTCTATCGCCAACGTGAGCCGCAGCTGATGCTGGTTCCGGTGGACGTGAACCTGCTGGTGAGCCAGGTCGTGGACCTGACGCGCGCCCGCTGGTGTTCAAGCCGGACCCGACGCATGAAAGGCGCCGGGCCGGCGTGGATTTGCCGCTCGATCGGAAAAGCTCGTCAATAGGTGGCTAGAACGGACCCATCTTGACGCACCCTGGGCTTCGACTGGGCATCGACTATCAGCTCGAATTCCGCTGAGGGAACCGGTCTGCTGAATAGAAATCCCTGAAATTCATCGCAGCGGGAGCGTCGTAGAATTTCCAGCTGAGCCGCGGATTCGACGCCCTCCGCAACCACCTTCAATCCCATCGAATGCCCCAGCGCGATGATGGCTTTGGTAATGGCAAGATCATTGGGGTTCGCCGCGATTTCATGGATGAACGTGTGATCGATTTTGACGCTGTCGACCGGGAATAGCTTGAGGTAGGCGAGCGAGGAGTGTCCCGTGCCAAAATCGTCGATCGCGATGGTGATTCCATGCTCCTTGATCTGCTTGAGCAGCAGCAGGGCTTTGTCCGGACTCGTCATGACGACGCTCTCGGTGATCTCGAACTCCAATGACTGCGGATCGCATCCGGTCTCGCGCAGCACGCTGTCCAGATCCTCGAGGAGGCGGGAATCCGCGAATTGTTGAGCAGATAGATTGATGGCAACCCGAATCGGGGCCATCCCTTGATCGCACCAGCGCTTGGCATCGGCACAAACCGTGTCCAGAACCAAGCGGCCTATCGAGCCGATGAGTCCCACCTCCTCGGCCACACCGATGAATTCGCCCGGCAGCAAGGTACCCCGCTGCGGATGCCGCCACCTGACCAGGGCTTCCGCTCCCGCGATGCGGCCGGTTTGGATATTGATCTTCGGTTGATAGTGAACCTCGAATTCGCGCCGCGCCACCGCATGACGCAGCTGATTCTCGAGGGAAAGTCTCTCGACGCTGTGCTCATTGATGTCGCTCGAGTAGAACTGATAGTTGTTCCTGCCGGAAGTTTTTGCCCGATACATCGCGATGTCGGCATTCTTGAGCAATGAGGCGCTGTCCGCGCCGTCTTTCGGGTAGATCGCAATGCCGATGCTCCCCGACAGATGGTATTCCTGGCCGTTGACCGTCAGGGTCCTGGCGGCGGCCGCAAGGAGCTTCTGAGCGATGTCGCCAAGGTCCTGGGGATCGCGGAATTGCTCGACGAGCACGGTAAATTCATCTCCTCCAACACGGGCCAGGGTGTCCGTTGCGCGCACGCATTCGAGCAGATGTTTCGAAACCTGGCGAAGGACGTCGTCACCCGCACCGTGCCCCAGCGTGTCATTGATGATCTTGAAGCGATCGAGGTCGAGAAATAACACGCCCACCGCGCCTCCGGCTCGTTGTGCGCGAGCCAGCGCCCGGGGCAGGTGATAATTGAAAAGCAGGCGATTCGGCAGCCCCGTCAGATCATCATGGTGCGCCAGGTGCCGGATGCGATCGGCGGCCCAGCGACTCTCAATGGCGATGCCGGCGAGGTCGGTGCAAATGCCGACCAGATGCACGTTCAGCCAAAGGGGGTTATCGCGCCGCCGGCTGTAAATCGACAGTGCACCCAAGATCTGGCCCGTGCTTCCGAGAATAGGCCAGGCGCTGACCGAATGCAGACCGGCCTCGCGCACTAGCTCGCGCAGGGCCGCATCGAGGGGATAGCCGGCGAGATCTTCAATTACGACGGGAGAGCGGTTGCAAATAGCTTCGGCGCAGGGTGCCGAAATCTCTTCATGCGAGGCACCCACGACCGCGTGGTCGAACCCCGCAGGCAAGGACGGAGCTACACTCAGGGCATAGCGCGATACTTTTTGATCCAGCGCCACCAACGTGCAAAAAACACCGTCGGACTGAGCCTCCACGAACTGCGCCAGGGTCGTGAAAATCACCTTGAGATCTGCGCCCGAGGCGACCAGATTGAGAATACGATTCTGGTCGGCGAGAATAGCCGCTTGGTAGCGGCGATCCGCCTCGCGCCGGAGGCTTTCCAATGCGAAGGATGCTTCCATCGCCAGTTGCTCCATCAGGTCGATGATGTCCTTCTGGAAAAACTGTTCCTCCTTCGAAAAAACGCACAGCACTCCGACGACCTCGTCCTGGCATCGGAGCGGAAACGACGCCAACGCGCGAAACATGCTGCCGGACGCCCGTACGTCGTTGAATACGTGCGCTCGAGGATCGCGCAGCGCGAGACGCACCACCTCGAAGTGAGTGGAAGTATCTGTTGAAACCGCGGCTGCGAGTGCCTGCAGGTGCCGCTGGTGCTCGCCGTGCGACGCGATGAATTCTATGGTGGGACTGTCGCGCTCCAGCAGACCGACCGCGGCAAGGCTCAACCCGCTGGTGCCGACGCAAATGCGGCACAGTTCATCGAAAAGATGGCCCCGATCGCTCACACGCGAGATCAGCTGGCTGGTCCGGCTCAACGCGGCATACAGTTCAGTCAGGCGCGCCAGCCCGCGCTCTTTTGCTTCGCGCTCGCTCACGCGCGCGTGCGTCACGCGGATACATAAAAACCCGGTCACCAAGGTGCCGATGGTCAACGCAAGGATCAATAGGCTGCGGGTCATCCGCGCAAGCTCGCCCAAGGTCGACGAGAAGCGAGCCGCCAAGGGAGTGAGCTCGCGGTTGATGAGGTTCAATTCCGACCGCATTGCGGCTTGCTCTTCCGGCGGTGCTGGGGTTTGGGACGATGGGTGCATGCGGGAAGCTAATGCGCAGATGCGCTGCGTGTAGGCATCGCCCTCAGTCCAGATTTCGACAGCCCGGCGCACCCGGCCGACATTTCCAAACAATCGAAACAGCACGATGATGCTGTCGATGTCGGCCGAATCACTCCCGCCCGCGAGGAAGCCCTCACGGGCGGCTTGCACGTCAACCGGATTTCGTTGCAGGGCGAGACGCGCCTTCTGATCGCCGAGCGGGAAAGCGATGGCGATCAAGTATTGCTGGAAGTCCCCTTCCGAATGCGTGACGGAGTACTGCGCCAAGTAGTACGTGGCGTTCTTCTGTCCCTTCGAATACAGTCCTTCGCCGCCGACCCAAGCACGAATGGTTGAGAGCAACTCGATGCTGAGCACCGCCGCAACCAACATCACGCTCAAGGACACGAGCACGGGCACCACGAAACGAATCGCGGATCGAGACATCCCAGTCGACCCGACGCGGTTGCTGCGCCCGGATTTCATCATACGCATGGTCCTGAAGGTATGGGGCCAGGTGTTCTCTTAGAGGGTGCGCATTGGGCTAGCCTCGACGGACCGACAGTGGCGCGGACAACTTGGAAGTCTGGTATGCACCTTGAAGGACCCGCCGGAGTAACAGTCCAGTACAGCTTATCGTCCGGCGGCGCGCCAAAATGAGAGCGGTTTCGCGGCTCACGCAGACTCTGCCGACAGAATGCCGAAGAAATTCGCCCGGTAGCTCACGGTGACCCCGAGTCGAATACTTGACCGGCGAGCCCGCTGTTGCGTAGAAGCAACGGGTGTCGGAACGAGATTAAGTCAAAAGCCGTTGATTCCAAAATAATTGCTGCGGCAGCTCATGCGCGAGTTGCTCAAATTCAAATGGCCTCGTAGACTGGACATAACGCACAGACAATCAAACAATATGTTTGATTTCATCGAGACCGGCCACGATGCTCAAGCGATTTATGACCTCAGCCTCGAGCACGCACGCCGGAACGCCGATCCGGGGAATGGAGTTTGATGGCGTTCTCCTGGATTATGGAAGATTGCTAGACCCGCAGATCCGTTTGATCCGACGAAGAACAATTCCATTTGGAAGCGGCACCTGGACAGTTTTGTAGGCAACCAAACTTGCCTGTGTATTCTTCACGAATGGAGTTCAAATGGAAATCCAGCACGAGCCGCCGGTCGACATGAAATGGATTGAAACGCTCAAGAACTATGTTCAGCCCGATTGGCACAATCTTGTGGCCGGGGAGTGGGCCACCAACCTCAATAATGGAACATGGTCCACCAATGCCATGCGCGGCTGGTGCTTGCAGCTCTATCCTTTCATTCATGCATTTCCCAAGTTCCTGGCTGAGGCGCTCATCAAGGTGGAAGACGAGTATTCGCGGTCTTTCCTGATCGACAATATCAGGGTCGAGAAGACACATGCCGAACACTGGCTTTGGATGGGTGAGGGCCTCGGCATCCCACGCAGTGAAATGATGGGGCTTGCCCAGGGCGAACGCCCCTTGTTGCGCGACGTACAATCGCTGACTGACTGGATCTGGTACATCAACGCGAAGGGTTCGCTCGCCGAGGCGGTGGCGGCGACCAGCTTTGCGATCGAGGGCGCCACCGGCGACCTTTCCCGGACTCTGCTGAAGGGCTTCGAGGCGTATGGTTCGCGCGAAGGCGTGAACATGAACCCGCGCACCACCAAGTGGTTCCGCAACCATGCCAAGTACGACGATGATCATCCGCGCATCGCGTTGGAGATCGTGGCGCGCTACGCCCGGACGGAGCGCGAGAGGATGAAGGTCATGAATGCCGCGCGGCGCAGCCTGCAATTGCTCAATCTGGCCTTGCTGACGTCGAGCCGCGACTATTCCACCGGTGCCGCCCATGGGATTTCGACGGGGCATGAGAGGCGCGTGACCGATCGGCGGCAGGTGCAGGAGCCCATCGCGTTCCCCGATCGCCGCGTCATTGATCGTCGCGGGACTGCCGTTTCGCGGGCGGCGTGAGCGACGCCGTCGTATCGAGACCGCCCTAGGATGTCCGGGCGGCGTGTCCGGTCGCGCCGCCGCGAGAGAACTCGAAGCGCAGCAGCCACCTGCGAGAGTCATGATCGTCAGCGGGAGCGAACTTCCATTTTCTGGCCGCTTGGATCGCCAAGCGGGCGAAATACTTGCTTGGACCGGGATTTTCGAGAGTTTCGTCGACGACATTACCTGAGCTGTCGACGGTCACGCGAACCGCGACCTTGATGAGGCCGCGGATCGTGGCGCGGGCGTGGCGCGGAACGTCAGGAATTTCTTCATGGAACACGGACGCCGACCCGTTCGCCGACGGCTGTGCACGTTGATCTGATGGACCCACATGGCGCGAGGCCGACGATTTTGAGCCTGCGGAATTCGTGTTGGAAGAAGGAGCAAAGACCTCCGTAGGCGCGGATACCGGCGTCTCCGGATTCTGCGAAGCGGCCGCAGGCGGAGCGGATCGTTCCGAGGAAGTCAGAGAACTACGCAAGTGCAAGCCGGCCCAAACTGCGACCGCCACGATGAGAAGCACTGTGATCGGCAGGATGAAACGCTGTTTCGGCGACTCCTCGGGAGGCGTGGATCTACCCGGCACCTTGCCTGCGGGAGACTGTGGAATCGACCTGACTGGCTGCGGTATCGACACGAGTGGTTCAGGCCCCGAAACTGGCGGCTGAGCTGGCGAAACGGGCGGTTGAGGCACCGAAATGCCCGGCGATTGTGGCGCCGGTTCGATCTTGGCCTCCACCTCGGCGACGGTAGGACGTTTGGCGGGATTGCGATCCAAGCATTGCCGCGCGATCTCCACGAACGTTGCAGGAAGGGCGGCGGGGAAGGAGGGGGTGTCGGATTCATCGTCGGGCCACGAGGGAGGATGCTGAGTGAGAGCCTGCACCATGGTTACGCCGAGACTCCATATATCACCGGCTGTGGAAAAACTGCCGTCTTTTGCTTCCGGCGGATCGTACACGGAAGACTTCGCGATACTTGCCGAGGACTCACCGACGGGCCGGATGGTATCGCTCGCCAGTTTCAGTTGATCGTCGACGACCAGAATGTTGGATGGCTTCAGCCGGCCCTGCACCAGGTTCTTGCCGTGAAGGAAGGCCAAGGCGTTCAGCGTCGGACGTAGCATCTCCCGCACTTCCTCGGGAGTCAGGGCCCGTCGAGGAAGAATCTGCGAGAGAGTCTGTTCGGCGTATTCCATCACGACGAAGAGAAATGGGCGACCTTCGATCTCGCAGCGGCCCACCTCGAGAAGTCGAATCAGGTGAGGATGGGAGAGGGCGGCGGCTGTCGTCCAGTGCGCGAGTTGCGTCTGCGCCAGAGTCGGAATGACCGGGATCAATTTGAGCGCGGCGCTGGGAAGGTTCTGTGCCTTGTATTCGGTAAGGAACACTGCGCTAAGATCTGAGGTACTCAGAACGCGGACCAGGGGAAAGGCCCCGTTGATGACCTGGCCTTCCCACTTCGTCCAGAGCTCAGTCATCGTAAGTCTTGCCTCCACGCTCGCGAAGGACGACGCGCTAAGCCATTAATTCTACAGAGATTTGATTATGGCGCTTTCGATGCTTTTTATACGAAAAGAGATAGGGTGTCCATGTAGTTTTAGTCGCGGAGCAGAGACAGAGCCAGACGGAGTTCACACAGGCAGCCATTTTTGATGACCCTGGCTACCGCTCATTCTACGTGAAGGGCCATTCTGGCCGAAATGGGGGATTAAAGTTCGGTGCCGGGCAAGCTAAGTCGGCGGCATCATCAATGTGGCGGCGAGTGCGGCACACTGCTCTTCAACCGCGCGCCAGGTATTCCACGGCGCGACGATGCCCTTGTACTCGGAGAGGTCGATATCAGTCAGATCGTACGGATCAGGCGTGGTGAGTTTCACTAAGACCGACGTGAGCAAATCGCCATCCTCGACCTTGAATTCGGCATACAGTTCCTGCAGGCGCTCTAATGCCGCGGCGCTTTTGCTCAGTCCAATATGGTGAGAAAGCGCCGCAACATCGAGGTAATCCCGGGTCGCATTGCGATCGACAATTAGAAACGTTTTGATGCGCAGCATCTCCTCGATCGTTGGCAATCGAAGGCGGCGACCGTCCTGCACCGAAATTTCGATCGTTTCCAGGGGTGCAGACCGCCGCTGGTTGCGCAATCCGGCGGCAATACTACCGACGTCGCCTAACACCATCTTACCTTTCACGCGACGGTGCGTGCGCCAGCCGGCGATGGATTCCAACGCGACGATCGCAGCATCGTAGTGCTTCGCGAGATTCTGAACTACATGATCATGATCGAAGGAAAAACGATGCCGCGCATGCACGGCAGCAGCCGTCCCACCCACAAGTATCGCTGCGGGAATTTTCGTCTGCAGCAGCGCCGCATGCGCCAGTAGAGCTTCCCAATCAGGAATGCCCGCTCGTTTACTCACTTGACAGCCGCATCGCCCGCGGTACGGCGAAGCCTGCGCAAGAGCGATGCAAAAGCGCGTGCCTTCGGGTCACGCTTACCCAAAGTGCGGGCCAAGTCACTGACTCGACGGGCGACGCGACCGGTAGTATCGGTATTCACCGCTTGGACGAGTTTACGCCACGTACCGATGTTGCCCCGGGTAATGATGTCATCGATGGCGGCCTTGGTAAGTTCGCGGCCGGCAATCTCCGACAGATGCCGATGCGCCATCAGTGGCTCCTTGAGTTCAACCGGACGAACGTCAAGCACCAAATCGACAGCGGCACACAGGCGACTCACGCGTTGCAACCCAAGTTCGGATAGTTTGCCAGCCTCGAGGGCTGCGACCGTTGAGCGGCCCACCTCCGCTCGAGAGGCAAGTTGAGTGAGCGTAAGGCCCTTGGCGCGGCGCTGTTCCGCGATGAGACGGCCAATAGCCTGTAGATTCATGGGTCCAATATATTGGACTAATTCGGAAAAGTCCAATATATTGGACTTTGCGATAGCGAGCTGTTTTAGCAGTAGGCGCGGAAGGCTCGGTTAGATCTGGTGGCGATTAAGCAGCGACTCGACCTGCCCACTTCACGCGACCCGTTCGATAGCATCCGCAATACGCGCAAGTCACTTTGCGGCACTCAACCTGGTCACGATCGCCTGCTCGACGTCATTTAGACGATCCTTGCCGAACCATAATTCATCATCGATGAAGAAGGTCGGGGCACCAAACGCTCCCCGATCCACCGCCCGCTCAGTGTTGGCGATCAGCTCCGCCTTCACGGCCGGGGTACTGGATGCGTCTATCAACCGTTTGGCATCGAACCCCGACTCGGTGAGCGCGGCGGCTAAGACGGCCGGATCGTCCAACTTCTTGTGATCGACCCACATGTGGCGGAATACCTCGTCGACATATCGGTCGAACACACCGAGCGTGCGCGCTGCGATCGCGCCACGCATGAGCGCCAGCGTATTGACGGGGAAAAATGGAGAGTACCCAAACCCCTTGATCCCGTGCTTCCGCACGAAGCGCTCAATCTCCAAGCGCTCGTACTCGGGCTTGTTGCGAATATTCGCAAAGGCTGTGGCAGGCGATTGATTGCCGGTCGCCTTGAAAATCCCGCCTAACAGCACCGGCACATAGTCGAACCGCACACCGGTCCGCGCCTCGATCGCGGGAATCACTCGGTGGCACAAAAATGCATTGGGACTTCCGAAATCAAATAGAAACTCGACCTGCGGCAGGTTGCTCACCATTTTTCTCCGAATGGACGGATTTCCTGCTCGAACGTCCAAGAATCGGGCGATTGCCGATACAGCGCCCAATAGGCATCGGCAACCGACGCGGGGCTCATCAGCCGGCCAGGATCGAGATTGTCGAGTGCTTCCTGACCTTCACGCTTGGCAATGAGCCCGCGCACGAATTCCGTATCGACTCCGGCGTCGATGACCAGATGGGCGACGTGAATATGCTTCGGACCCAGTTCGCGCGCCATCGCTTGCGCCAGTCCGCGCAGCGCAAATTTGGCACTGGCGAACGCCGCGTATCCGATGCCGCCGCGCAACCCGGCGGTGGCGCCGGTAAAGAAGATCGCGCCCCTCTCGCGGGGCGCCATGATCCGCGCCGCCTCGCGGCCGGCGAGAAATCCAGACCAACACGCCATCTCCCACACCTTGCGAAATACCCGGTCCGTCGTCTCCAAAATGGGATATTGAACGTTGGCGCCGACATTGAAAATGCAAATGTCGAGCGGCGCGTATGCTTCGGCCTCCGTCAAGAAGGCCGTGACGTTCTCCGAGACTCGTGCGTCGAGAGTTCGCCCGAACGCCGTGCCGCCCGCAGCACCGATCTCGGCGACGAGCGGTGCAAGTTTGTCCCCATTGCGGCGTCCGGCGAACGAATCTGGACGTCTATGCGACCCCCCGCTTCTATGAACCGAAGTTCTATCAGTGGGCCACCAGCCGCTTCAACGCACCGCAGCCATTTGCGTGGGGATACACGGCAAATCCTCCGCCATGGTTCGCCTACTACAAGGGCTATTTCACGCCCGAGGCGAAATATACGAACCCCCTGGCCTGGCTGACCGACTTCCTGCTCGCATCGAGTCTCGAGAGGAGCTACAGCACGGAACATCCGGCATCCGAGACGCCGCCGGCGGACGGATCTCCCGCCATCACCCCGCAGGTGAAGCAATTGCTCGCCGACGAAGTCGGCCGGCAAGTCAAACAGGAATCAGTCGAAGCCCAGGAGAACGCCCGGCACAGAGATCCGCAGCCCGGCGCCGGCAGCGTCGTCCAAGAGCTCGCCGATCGGCAGCCGCACGTGTTCGTCGTGGCGTCAGATCTCGATCTGGTCGATCCGACGGGCCGTCGGTGCATGATCAGCGAGGGCGACGTGGTCCAAGTCGTCTCAGGACCGCAGCCCAGCACCAGCACCGCGAGCGCTGTTGTCCTCGCCAGCAAGGGCGGCGTTGAGTGCGGGCGGGCCGCACAAGTGGAGATCGCGCTCACGGACTTGCAGGAGATGCAAAACCACATGCGCGAAACAATCGATCAGGGAATGGCCAACACGACGGCGGGGAAGGCCGCCGCTTCGGTGACGCCGGCATACGCGGCATCGGCTCCTCCTCCGGACGCCGACGCCGCGCACGAAATCGATCAGCAGCAGCAAATCGCAGCGGCCGCTGATGGTTGAAAGGGCAGGGTGCCGCGGAAACCTTCTGCGACGAAAGACTGGATTTCAGTTTCAGTCATACGAATGGCTGCTCCTATTGCCCCGCCTCGGCCTGACCCTCGCCGAAGAGCGACAGCATGTGCGCATTGAACGCGTCCACGAAGGCATGCTCGGCGGGACCCACGTTGTCTCGCAGCGGCTTCGCGGCTGCAACGACGATCTCATTGGCATCGGTCCCGAGCACGCCGATCGCCTCGGCGATGAACTGGTCGAGCGGCATTGCCTGTTCGGCCTCCTGACTGTTCATCAATTCTGTGCGCACCCATTGGTGTCGCGTAGCATGAACCGCTGGGATAGCGCAGAGGAATGCAGCGCGGCTTTGGTCGAAGAATAGACTGAAGTGACCGCCAGCGGCACGAACCCCAGTACTGAGCTCGTATAGGCGACGACCGCGCCGTCTTTGGTCTTGAGATGCTCGATCAGCGCGGAGGTCATGCGGATCGAGCCGATCAAGTTGGTGTTGACCGTCGCGAGCAGCACCGCGTCATCGATCTTTCCCGCCGCCTGATCTGGTTGCATGATGCCGGCGTTGTTGATGAGCACGTTCAGATCGGGATGCTCTTTGATCAGCTGTTTCGCGGCGCGATCGATGCTGGCGGAATCGGCGATGTCGAGCTCGAGCGCCGCCATGCCCGGATTGGCGGCGACCACCGCGTCGAGGTGCCTGCGGCGGCGCCCGGCGATGATCACCTTGTTACCGAGTTTGTGTAGCGCCTCAGCGAGCCCGCGGCCAATGCCCGAGCCCCCGCCGGTGATGAAAATAGTGTTGCCTTTGAGTTTCATGGTCGTGTCCTTAGAACTGGAATCGGTAAATCGCTTTGTTCTGTTCGGGAGTGGTTTTCGGCATCGGAGTCTCCATTGATGTGGACGTCTCAGCCCGCGACGGGCTCGAGGGTCGGGTAATCCGAATAGCCCCGCGGCCCGGCCGCGTAGACAGTGTCCCAATCGACCTCCGCGAGCGGCGCCCCCGTGGCGAGCCGTTCGACGAGATCGGGGTTGGCGATGTACGCTCGTCCGAACGCCACCAGATCGGCCAAGCCTTCTTCGATCAGACGGTTGCCGCGCTCGGCAGTCATCTTCACGTTGGCGATGAGCGTGCCCCGGAAGATGGGTCGAAAGTGGCGAAACATGCCGTCGCCCACGAGCGGCTCCAGCGGCGTGCCGGAGAAGTCAGTGGTGTTGCCCATCAGGAGCAGGTGCGACAGGCCATAGCCGCCGAGCTCGCGAATGGCGTACTCCGCCATCGGCAGCGTTTCCTCGTGCGCGGCGAATGCGCCTCCCTCGTGCATCGGGCTGATCTTGACGCCGACGCGAGAAGGCTCGACTTCCTCGAGCACCGCCTCGACCACCTCGAACAGGATGCGGGCGCGATTCTCTATTCCGCCGCCGTATTCATCGGTGCGCCGGTTGGTGGTTCGATTGAGGAACTGGGCGAGCAGGTAGAGGAAGTTGGCGAGTATCTGCACACCGTCAAAACCTGCTTCCATGGCATTGCGCGCGGCCCGCGCGTAGTCGACGATGGTTTGCCGGATCTCACCCTGGGTCATCGGCCGGGGCGTGACGGTTGATTGGCGTCCGCTGGGCGTCACCGAAACCTGCAGAGGGTCCACATCGGATGCCGAGAGCGGTTGCAGCCCGTCGCGCAGATCAGGATGCGAGATTGCGCCGGTGTGCCAGAGCTGCGCGATGATCCGGCCGCCGGCCGCGTGGACCGCATCGGTAACCCGGCGCCAGCCCCGCACCTGCTCCGCGCTCCACAATCCGGGTGTATCGGCCCAGCCGAACCCTTCGGGGCTGATGGCAGTGGCTTCAGCGACAATCAGCCCGGCGGAGGCGCGCTGGGCGTAGTAGTCGGCCTGAAGCTTACTGGGGACGTGATCGATCGAGCCCGCCCGCATACGCGTCAGCGGCGCCATGACGATGCGGTTGGGAAGATAGAGCTTTCCCATTCGAATAGGGGTGAAAACTGAACGGGTCATTGGCCAAACCTCCACGTCTCCTCACGTGAAGGGATCATCGGCACTCACGGGCTCGTTCGGTAGCCCGTCGTTTCCGCTAACTTCTATGTATGCCGCACATCAATGGCGTTGCCGTCGAATTCCGCAGCCAAATGATCCACCAGCGCGCGCGCTGCTGCCCGCGTCGCAGGCCCCATGGGAAAATAGGCGTGAACTGGAACATCAGCCAGCTTCCAGTCCGTGAGCAACCGGACCAGTGACCCGTTACTGAGCTCGCGTTGGCACGCCCATTCGGTTGTGGAGGTGATGCCGAGTCCGCCTGCCGCGGCGGCGACCGCGCCTTCATTCTCGTTAGTCGAAAAATGGGGCTGGAGATCGACGGTCACTTTCTCCCCACCGCGCTCGAAGGCCCATGCGGTGGGCACCGCAGCCGCCGAGCCGCCGACGATCCTATGCTTCGGGAGATCCGTCGGCGTCGCCGGCGCACCTTCACGGTCGAGGTAGCTTGGTGCCGCCACTATCACGCGAGGAATCCTCGCGACTAGTTTCGCCGTAGCGCTCGAATCAACCAACCGGCCGAGCCGAATCGCCACATCCACGGCATCCCGCACCAAGTCACGCCGCATGTCCTCGAGAAGCAGGTGGATGTGCAGATCCGGATGTTTTGCAGTGAACGCCGCAATACGCGGGATGACCGTGCGGAGTCCAAAGCTCGTGGGCGTACTCATCCGCACCAATCCGCGCAGATCCCCGCCCCCGCGAACGCTGTGCTCCGCCTCATCGAGGGCCCCCAGAATGGACTCGATGCGAGCCAGAAACTCGCCGCCTGCCTCGGTCGGCACGACCGCGCGAGTGCTGCGTGAAAGCAGTCGTGTACCCAGGTCCGCCTCGAGATCGGCGACGATCCGGGACGCTTGGGATTGCGACAACCCGCACTCGCGCGCGGCAGCAGAGAAGCTGCCCAACCGCGCAACCCGCGTATAGAGTCTCAGTGCGAAAATGTCCTTCACGTCATCAGCTTACAGCTGAAACAGCGTTACTGCCGCTTGGTCTTGACCAGAATGCGCGTCAAGCACGGTCCTTCAGAGCAGGGAAGGAAAGCGCGGAGACCCTAGGCGATCTGTTCGGCAGGTAAGGCGGTCTCCTGCTGCTCGATGTACAGTTGCCACAGCTCACCGAATCAGTCAGGAATCGATAATTGCCTCAAGAACCCAAATCGGCTCGATCGCTCGTCATCGCGTCGGTAATGATGTCCATGTTCATGATCTCCATCGAGGCGACGATCGTGTCGACCGCCATGCCCCAGATCGTGGCGCAGTTGGGAGGCTTGCATCTTTACAGCTGGGTCTTCTCATCGTTCCTGCTGACCCAGACCGCCATGACGGTGGTGTTCGGAAAGCTTGCCGATGTCTATGGCCGGAAGCCCATGATGCTCGTGGGAATCGCCATCTTCCTCATCGGATCGATCCTCGCCGGTTTTGCCGGATCGATGATGACCATGGTCGTTTTTCGGCTCATTCAGGGCGTCGGAGCCGGTGCTGTGCAGCCCGTGGCGATCACGATCGTCGCCGATCTCTACCCGGCGAGAGAGAGGGGCAAAATCCAGGGCTATCTTGCCAGTGTGTGGGCGATCTCCGCAGTACTGGGACCGATCGCCGGGGGCTTCATCATCCGCGACTGGTCCTGGCCGTGGATTTTCTGGATTAACGTGCCGATCGGTGTCGCCGCGGCAGTCGGTTTTATCCTCTTCTTTCACGAGCACGCGAAGCGCGAACGCCGCTCGATCGACATCCTGGGTGCCGCTTTGTTTACGGTCGCTGTCGCGTCGCTATTGATTGCGCTGACGGAAGCCGGAACCTCCGATGACACGCCGGCTCTGGTGGCGGGCGGCGTATTCTGCTTGTCCCTGGTTCTCTTCATAGCACAGGAGCGGCGGGCCGCCGATCCAATGATTTCCTTTGCCCTCTGGGGCCGCCGCCCGATCGCCGCCGCGAACAGCGTTGGGGTGCTGGCCAGTATGACGCTCATCGGACTGACGACGTTCCTACCCATGTATGTGCAAGGCGTGCTGCACCGATCACCGGTGGTGGCCGGCCTCGCTCTGACGATGATGCTGGTTGGATGGCCGGCCGGCGCCACGCTGGGGGCGCGCAGCTTTCATCGATTTGGTCTGCGGCAGATCCTGGTCGCGGGCGCTGTGCTCGTCCCGACCGGAACGGTCGTGTTCGTGCTTTTGACGCCACGGAGTTCCCCGGTCACCGCCGCTCTTGGCTCCTTGGTAATGGGGTTCGGCATGGGCCTGATCAGCGTGAGCTCACTCGTTCTCATTCAAGAACTCGTCGATTGGTCGCAGCGCGGCAGCGCTACAGCCTCCAACCTGTTCGCACGCAACCTCGGCAGCACGCTGGGTGCGACAGCGCTCGGCGCCGTCCTCAACTATGGCCTGACTCACGTCAACAATGGTAAATCCGTTACCTCGGATCAGCTTCGGTTGCTTCTCCAAGCGCCGGCCGGCACCATGGCCGTGGATACAGGTATCGGTTCGGCGCTCCAGCAAGCACTGAATCTCACCTTCTGGGCAATGCTGCTGATTTCGCTCACGATCGTATTTCTCGCTGTACTGGTTCCGCCGGTGGAGATCCGTCAAGCGGTCCACGTGCCGGCCGAGTGATGGGGCGCAGAGCTACCGAGATTTATGAGCCGCGCCTGCGTGCGATAAGGATTTGCTCACGTTTCATCGGGGGGCTCGAGCCATTTCGCGGGATCAACCCGCGGCTACTCGCCGCCATCGACCTCAAGATTCTGGATAGCGCTTTCAGCGCGGCGTCAGGCGTCCCATCGAACTGCGCTCGAACGATTGCGCCGTCAACCGCCAAAGCGACGGCTTCCATATCCTGTTTTCGGCGCGTCGATGCAGGCAACAAGCCCGCAATGGCGCTCGTCATCTCCTGCTTATGGCGCCGCGCGATCTCGACGACTTCGGACAGCGTGCCACCCAGCTCTCCGACGCTGTTGATGAAGGCGCAACCGCGAAAGCTCTCGTCGCGGAACCACTCGGCCAGAGTAGGTACCAGGGCGTCCAAGCGCTTGCCGGGGCTTGCGCCGCCGTGGCGCTGCAGCGCCTCGATGAACCACGCCATCCAACGCTGATGCCGGTGCTCCAGGAATGCGCAGATGAGGGCGTTTTTGCTGGGGAAATGCCGATAGAAGGTGACCTTGGTGACACCGGCTTCTGCAATCACGCGATCGATGCCCGTGGCCCGAATGCCTTCCCGATAGAAGAGATCATGCGCGGTCAGCAGAATGCGCTCGCGCGCCGGAAGATTGGGTCCGCCTTTATTGTCAATCTTGGCCACACCGGCATTGTAGACAGATCTGTCTCGGCGAGCTATATTGATCACGTAGACAGAGTTGTCTACATCTTTAGTAAACTCCAAAGGATCAGCCATGGATAACAAACCACCGCTTCCGCCTTTTACGCAAGAGACCGCGGCCCTGAAGGTGCGCCTGGCCGAGGACGCTTGGAATACGCGCGACCCGGACCGGGTGGCGCTCGTCTACACTGAGGATACCCGTTGGCGGAACCGTGCCGAATTTCCGGTTGGGCGCGAGCAAGTGCGCCAATTCCTTCAGCGCAAGTGGGCGAAGGAATTGGACTACCGATTGATCAAAGAGTTGTGGGCCTTCACCGGAGATCGAATCGCCGTGAGGTTTGCCTACGAATGGCACGATGATTCGGGACAATGGTTCCGCAGCTACGGCAATGAAAACTGGGAGTTCAATGAGCACGGTTTCATGATGCGGCGCTATGCGAGCATCAACGATCTGCCGATCAGGAACTCCGATCGCAAGTTCTTTTGGCCGCTAGGCCGGCGCCCTGACGACCATCCTGGATTGAGCGACTGCGGTTTGTGACAGAGGCTGCGCCTGTGTTGACCATCGTCCTGTATGACAATTGTCGTCGCCGTTTGTGTTACCGCCGTAGCTCTTCTGCTTGACATGAAACGTCCGTGTAGCGCTGCCCATGCATAGTCCGGTACAGGTCAAGATGGAGGCAGCAATGCGTCAGGGCAATGATTTTCTCGATACCGTGCCGATGAATGACGAAGCGTGGAGCGCGATGCTGCGCCCTCTGTACGGGCGGCACAGCCTGGCGGGAGTCGCGCCCGACACCTCTGCCGGCTGGCTGCGCCGTCTGATCGTGAGCGGGTTGGCGGCGGTGGAAATCTGTTGCGATGCGCATCGGTTCGAGCGCACCGACCGGGATGTGCGCCTCGACGCGCGGGACCATTACAAGGCGGTGTTTCAGATCGCCGGCCGATCGACCTTCTACCAGAACGATCAATGCGTGCAGCTCGCCGTGGGCGATATCGCGCTCATCGATGTGGCCCGACCCGTCACCTGCGTCTCCGAGGGCGGGAGCGTGCGGCGGCTGTCGCTGAATCTGCCGCGCCAGTCGCTGGTTTCCCATCTCGGATTCGAGCCGCAAGGGGGAGCTTTCAGGCGCAGCGGCACCGCGGCCGGGCGCTTACTGTACGAGGTGGTTCTCGAGGCCCTGAACGGGGGAGCCTCGGCGTGCCCTCCGGTCGATTCCTACATGCAGCTGGCCGTGTATAACCTGCTCGGCGCCCTGTTTGCACCGCCCGAGTCGCCGTCGCCGTCGTCGGGTCCGGCGAGCAAATTGTTCATGCGTATCCGCCGCCTCATCAAGGATCGCTTCGCCGACCCGGATTTTGGCCCGCCGGAAGCGGCCTCCGCAACCGGGATCTCGTTACGCTACCTGCAGAAGCTCTTTACGCAGCGCGGCTTTACCTGCACCGAATTCATCTATTCGCTGCGGCTGAACCAGGCCGCGCGCCTGCTCGACCGCCGCAAGCTGTTGAGCATCGACGAGCCGATCAGCGCGATCGCCTACGCCTGCGGCTTTCGCGACTACACGCACTTCGCAAGACGATTTCGCCGTCGCTTCGGTTACTCGCCGGGTGACCACGCCGACACGCAGGGTCGCGCTGGAAACAGCGTAGTGCCACCCGGTGCCGACAAGAGCGTGTCCTGGGCTCAGGACGCTTGACGTCGCTCTCAGCTGTTGAGTTCCAGTGCGTATTCGTGCAGTTTTATCCGAGCATGAAACATACGCGATTTGACCGTGCCGATCGGCGATTCGGTAATGCGCGCTATCTCCTTCACGGAATAGCCCATCTGGTAGGCAAGCGTCAGTATTGTGCGTTGCTCTAGCGGAAGGCGACCTAAAACGCAGGATAGCCAATCCTGGGTGTCAATTTCTGCGCTGGGGTCGGCGCTCTCCCGCAAGTCGCCGACGGACTCCAAGGACGAAACATGCCGCTGTCGTCTCAGCTGCTTCATCGCAGTGCGGTAGGCTATCCCGAATATCCAGGTGGACACTTTGGATTCGTACCGAAAATCCTTTGCTCCCATCCAAACAGCCATGAAAGTATCGTTGATAATTTCTTCGATATTTTCTTGGCGCTTTGTGAATCGCGCCAGGAAGCGAACCAGACGATAGTAGTAACCAAAGTACAGTTTTTCGAACGCCGGTCGGTCACGCGCCTGAACCGCGATCATCAAACCCGAGTCACCGCGATCGGTTGACGACTTCCGAGTTGAGCCGAGTGGTCGGACGTTCACACTGTCGTCTCCGTGGCGTGCTGGGGGCTCATTGGGCTCGAGCGCTGCCCCTCTATAGGCTACGCCCCAATCCGGAGGAAAGGCACCCTCCAGATCGTGCAGAGGCTGTTCTCCATGTTTCCGCCTGGCTGGCCTGGGCTTGCGCTGTTACTCCTGCGGGTGTCCGTCGCGATCGCAGTGGATGTGTTGAGAGTGAGCCGGGCCGAGGCAGTGCATTCACGGTGCTCCTGCCCCGGCACGGTCGCGCGAGCCAGACGTCCCCTGCGGTCGAGGAACTGCCTCGAGGGACAGGTCAAACCATTTTGTTGAAAGCCGGCGTTGGAGCAATCCGACCGTGGCACCAATTAGATCTGCGCTCTGCCGCCATCGACGAATAGTTCGATGCCGGTGACAAAACTGGAGTCATCCGAGGCGAGGAACAGCGCTGCCTTGGCGATTTCCTCGGGCTCCCCCATGCGTCCCATCGGGATGGTGGACACAATCCGCGCAATAGCGTCCGCAGGCTGTCGGGTCAGTATAGGAGTATCCGTCGGGCCCGGACTCAGAACGTTTGAGCGGATTCGACGGTCTTTCAGCTCCACCGTCCAAGCTCGCACGAAATTGCGGATGGCGGCCTTGGTCGCTCCGTAAACCCAGAAGGCAGGAGTACCTTTGACGCTGGCGACCGAGCCCGTGAGAATGATAGAGCCCCCGTCATTCAACAGCGGCAATGCCTTCTGTACCGTGAAGAGCGCTCCCTTTACGTTGACGTCGAATAGTTTGTCAAAATGCTCCTCGGTGATGCTTCCCAGGGAAGCAAACTCACCGTAGCCTGCGTTGGCGAACACGATATCGATCCGCCCCTTCTTCTTGACCGTCTCGTAGAGACGATCGAGGTCCGCCAATTTGGCAACGTCTCCTTGGACACCGGTGACGCTGCTGCCGATCGTATTCACGGCCTCATCGAGTTCCTTCCGGCGACGGCCCGTAATGAAGACATGAGCACCCTCCTTGACGAAGAGCTTCGCGCTGGCCAAACCGATTCCCGTGGTGCCGCCTGTGATAACTGCCACTTTGCCCTGCAGCTTTCCCATGGCATTACTCGTGTCGACGATCGAGTGAATTTATAAAGCTGCTGTTTTTCATTTGAACTCCTCTGGAAATCCTACTCATGATTAATAATACGGTCGTACATATTGTCCGTCAAGCCGACGCACCCTGGGCCACGGCAGTGGTGTGCGTATCGCGCCCGGTGTCGACGAGCCGGGCTATTTCATGCAGATCGCCCATCACCGACGCGGTCGTGGGCCAGCGGCCCGCGCCTTGCGCGCGCAATCGGATGATCTCGCCGGACTCGAGTTCGATCTCGAGACGATTCTCGGGGCCGCGTGCTTGACCCAAGAAGCTTCCCGGCGGCGGCGCCTCGGGCGCGACCGAGGCGCTGATGCCTTCGGCGTTCTTCGTGGCGCGCGCAACCAGCTTGTAGCCATTGGGATCTGAGATCGACTCGATTCCTCGGATCGCGATTCGGGTGGGATCGATCCACTCCGCGAATGCCGCTTCAATGAGGAGCGCGAGCTTATCCGCCGAATCCAGACCCGAGAGATCGCGCGCCGGATCGAGTTCCGCGAAGCCAGCGGCCTGCGCCTCCACGATCGCTTCCTGCCGTGTCTTGCCTTGCGACCAGGCCTCGAGCACCACGCCGCTCGTGCCGTTCACGATCCCCCGAATCTCGCGCACGGGAGTTGTAAGGCTCGCGAGGGTTTCGAGCGCGGGCAGGGCGCCGCCCACGGCCGCTGAGTACCACAACCGCTTGCCCGGGCCGCGAGCGTAGCGCGCCAGCGCCGCGCCATGAGCGGCGATGGCTGCTTTGTTCGGCGTGATCACGAATTTGCCGGCGTTCAAGGCGGCGCGCATGAACGAATAAGCATACGTCGCGCCTGGATAGCAGACGATGACCACATCCACCTCATCGTCGATCACGCACGAGGGGTCCATGGTGACATGCTCAATATCGGGGTATTTTGCGATATCGCGCACCAGTACGCGACTCAGTTCGAACGTCTCGCGGTAGCGGCGAATGGTCTCGTAGACACCGCGTCCGACCACACCGCAGCCAACCAGCACGACACGCAACGGTTCGGCATCGGGTGCCGGAACCGCCCACTCGTCCCGGGCTCTACCCACGACAGTGCAGGCCGCCTCATTGGGTCGCCCGACCTCGAAGGAAAGTGCCTTGCCTTGTGCATAGCGCAGCGCCTTCGGTTGAATGAGGGGGCCTGCAACCTCGAGAGCTGTGCCCCATGACAGCACGGAAAATCGATGTGCCAGGCGGTTGCGCGCGGGATCGGCGTCGAACACGCCGTTGACATCCTTCAGTAGTCGGCAGCTTCCCCCAAGCGCAGAGGCCAGAAACAGCGCCGACATGTCCGAGCCGCCACGCCCGAAGAGTGCGATTCGGCCATTCGAGTCGATGCCGTAAAAACCCGGCAGAATCAGGATGGGGCTTTGTTGCCAGAGCCGTTCAAA
>WNFC01000301.1_pt1 | contig 49300 bp, 42 predicted proteins | sample 5400541 | NCBI WGS metagenome assembly WNFC01 (sample SAMN13153342, study PRJNA577476) | soil metagenome | isolation source: 120 cm saprolite under Douglas fir tree site 2 hole 2 replicate 1 | place: USA:California | collected 2015-04-18 | reverse complement strand
GCGGATCTCGGCTCCGACCCGCTGTTCAAGGGCGCCAAGGGCAACCAGTACAATCTGTCCGACATGCAGCCCTATTTCGAGGTGGTGGAGCAGCCGGGCGGGCTGTTCATCGGCGCCCGGCGCAACGCCGAGAACGGCAACTACTATTGGCGGATCACGCCGTTCGTGATGCCCTGCTTCACCATGATCCCGCCGCGCGGCGATCACCCGATCCACGGCCATTTCTGGATTCCGATCGACGACGAGAATTGCTGGGCCTGGAGCTACGACTTCCACCCGGTGCGGGCGCTGACGGAGCGCGAGGTCGCCGCCATGCGCGACGGCGCGGGCGTGCACTGCAAGTATGTCCCGGGGACCTATCGGCCGCTCGCCAACAAGGACAACGACTATCTGATCGACCGCGCGGGGCAGAAGGCCGGCAAGACCTTCAGCGGCGTCGCCGGCTTCGCGATCCAGGATGCTTCGCTGCAGGAGAGCATGGGGCCGATCTGCGACCGCACCAAGGAGAACCTGGTCTCGACCGACAACGGCATCATCATGGCGCGCCACCGCCTGATGCGCGCGGCCAAGGCGCTGGTGGAGAAAGGCATCACGCCGCCCGGCGTCGATCCCGCCCACCACCGGGTGCGCTCGGCCTCCGTGGTGCTGCCGCCGGATCAGGCGTTCAAGGACGCCGCCAAGGAGGCGCTCACCGCGCGTCCCGGCGTGGCGCAGACGACGGTGTGATTCGGAGGACGGACGACGGAGGACAGACGACAGAAATATCCTTGCTCGTCTATCGTCCGTCGTCTGTCATCCGAGCCAAGCGCCATGGCCCAAGAACTCAAGCTGAAAACCGTCACCCGCACGCAGGGCAACAACCAGGCGCTCAAGGACGGCAGCGTCAGGCCGAAAACCTTCGCGTTCGACTTCGAAGAGGTCGATCCCTTGATCGCCGCCTTCCGCCGCATGGTGCGCGGGCTCGAGTTCGACATCTGCGAGATGGCGATCACCACCTATATCTGCGCCAAGGCGCACGGCAAGCGCATGACCGCGGTGCCGGTGTTCCTGGTGCGCGCCTTCCACCACGGCGCCATTCTCGTGAACACGAAGGCCGGCATCCGCACGCCGAAGGACCTCGAATGCCGGAAGGTCGGCGTCAACCGCGGCTACACCGTCACGACAGGCGTGTGGGCGCGCTCCATCCTGCAGGCGGAGCACGGTGTGGACCTCCGCAAGGTCACGTGGGTCCTTTCCGGCGACGAGCACGTGGCGGAGTACCGCGCGCCGGAGAACGTGGTACCGATCGAGCCGGGCAAGAAGATGGGCGACATGTTGGCCGCGGGCGAGCTCGCCGCCGCCATCGGCGTCGATATCAAGCATCCCGACGTTGCGCCGCTCATTCCCGATGCACTGGAGGCCGGGCTCGCGGCGCTGCGCACGCGCGGCCATTATCCGATCAACCACACCGTGGTGATCAAGGACGAGCTGATCGCGAAGTATCCCGACCTGGCGGCGGACGTGTTCGGGGCGTTTGCCGAAGCCAAGCGCCGCTATCTCGAGCGGCTCAAGGCCGGCAGGATCGAGAAGCCGACCGAGGTCGACGAGGTGCACCGTCGCGTGATCGAGATCACCGGCGATCCCCTGCCCTACGGCATCGCGCCGAACCGCAAGGTCATCGAGGAGCTCATCGGCCACGCCGTGACGCAGGGCATCATCGCCAAGCCGGTGACGGCCGAGGCGCTGTTCGCCCCGAGCACCCACGGGCTCGTGGGGTAAATCCCCCTTGTGTCGTCCCCGCGCAAGCGGGGACCCATGGTTCAGCGCACTCGGAGAGCTGGGCCCCGCCTTCGCGGGGAAGACCTGAGGGATAGAAAATCAAGACCACGCCCCATGCCCGACTTCGTCCCCACCCATCGGCTGACCGAGGAGGCCAGCCTCAAGATGCTCGCCGCCGGCGTGGCCAGGGCGAACGAGCTCAACTGCAAGGTCAGCCTCGCCGTGGTCGACCAGAGCTGCCGGCTGATCGCCTTTTTGATGATGGACGGGGCGCGCCACTTCTCGATCATCACCACGCAGAGGAAGGCGATCACCTCGGCGTCGCAGCGCATGCCGACCGGCTATGCGCCGGAGGAGAACGCGCTCAGCATGGCGGTGCGCATGGGCGACTTCACCAACGTTCCCGGCGGCTTCCCGATCACGGTCGACGGCCAGGTGATCGGCGCGGTCGCGGCCGGCGGCGCCTCGATCGAGCAGGACATCCTGGTGGCGAAGGCTGCGCTGGCGGCGTTGGACATTTTGGCGCCGTAGGCTCCTGCGCGGCCCTTGTTCCGCCCTCGTGCAGAGACGCGCACGTGGCGAGATGCAGCACCCTGCTTTGAACAGAGCCAACCTACGCAGTCGTCGCTCTGTCGAGAAACTCCATCATCCGCGCCGGCGTAGTCTCCTCGGTCTGCCCCGCGACCGGGACATCCCAATACTCCGCGCGCGGCAGGCATTCCTCGAGATAGCGCGCGGCCGAGGTCGCGTGCGCGGCGTCGCGGCCGGGAACGACGAGCGCCGGAATTTCGAGGCGCATGAGGTCCTCGGGCTCGGCGCCGGGCGCGGTGTCGCGGTCGAACAGGGCGCGCATCATGCCGGTCACGATGAGCCGGTAGCGATCGACGTCCTGCTTGGCATAGGCCGCGGCGAAGGCGGGATCGGCCTTGATCACCGAGGCCCAGGGTCCGCCGCGCGGATCGCCGCCGAAGGGCTTGCCTTCCTTGCCGACCAGCGCGACCACCGCGTCGAGGCCGTGCTGCTGCACGAAGGCGAGATGCTCGGCGAAGCGCTGGTGGCTGCTGATGCGGTATTTGGCGCCGCCCACCGGCCAGAACAGGATCATGCTCAGCGTCGCCTCCGGATGGGCGACGCCGAACGCCGCCACCGGGCAGCAGCCCATGCAGCCCCCCATGATATGGGCGCGGTCGATCCGCAGGTGCTCGAGCAATCCCATCCCTTGCGCCACGTAGCTCCCCCAGCTCATGCGCTCGACCCGGCCGCCGGACCGGCCGCACTCGCGCCGGTCGAAGACGATGCAGGTGTATTGCTTCGGCAGATGATCGATGAGCTTGATCTTGGCGTAGACCCCCTGGGTCGACCATTTCTCCACCGTCGCATCGAAGCCGCCGGGCGCGTACATCAGGATGGGCGGCCCGGCGCCGAGCACCTCATAGCGCGTGGTGATGCCGTCGATGATCGCAGTCGCCATGGCCGATCACCCCTTGATCTGGCGGCCGGCGCGCACGTCCTCGATCAGCGCGGTGAACGCATCGAGGCTGATCCTGGCGACATTGGCGTAGGTCTCGGTCTTGGCGTCGAGCCATTTCTCGCCATAGCCGATGGCGGTGTGCGCGAGCCGCACGCGCCCGTCGAGCCACGGCCCGCCGCCGAAGCCGCCGAGCACCGGAATCTTGACTGCGCTCACGACCGCGGCGCCGGCGACCGGCCCGGAATTGGTGAAGTCGAGGAGCGAGGCGCCGGCCGCTTCCAGGAGCTTCGCCTCCTCCACCAGCTTCGCCGTCATCTCGGGCGGCGCCTGCGCGCCGGGCGCCGACTGGGCGCCATAGGGAATGCCGTATCGCAGCGCAGTCTGCGGGGTGATCCCGAACTGCGCGAACACGGGAATGCCGGCGCGCACCAGGGCGCGAACCGCGTCGGGGAAGTCGGCCGCGCCGTCGACCTTGACCATGTCGGCGCCGCCCTCCTTGACGAGCCGGATGGCGGCCGCGAGCGCGCTGTCGGTCCCCTGCTGCAGCGGACCGAACGGAAAGTCGCAGCTCAGGAGCGCGCGCTCGACCCCGCGGCGGACCGCCTTGCAGACCACCAGCATCTCCTCCATGGTGACCTCGAGGGGATTGGCGTGACCCCACAGGTTGACGCCGACCGAGTCGCCCACCGAGACGATGTCCACGCCCGCGCGATCGGCGATGCGCGCGAGCTCTTTGTCCCAGGCGACCACGCCGACGATCTTTCGCCGGTCGCGCTTCATTTGCGATAGCGCGGGGATGGTGACCTGCATGATCCTCCTCGTTTGCCCCGGGGTGCGGCGGATGTCGCTTGTAGCACGGCGATCGACGACTGGCGCGCATGGGATCCGCCGCGCTATGGCACGGCTGCGCTGACCATGTCGCGATTGCCACCTGCCATGAGTTGAACCGGCATGCTCGACCACAGCCGATCGGCCCCCGCGGGCGGCGGAGCCGAGAAGATCGTCGACCGGCGCAGCGGCGCCCGCTTGCATTCGACGGCGGTCATCTTGCTGCTGCTGGCCGCGGGCTATGCGCTCACCATCCTGGTCTTCCAGCCGGGCTACATGACCGTCGATGCCCGCTACGTCTACGACGACGGCAGGGCGTTCACGCTCAACGACTGGCAATCGCCTGTCATGAGCGTCCTGTGGCGCCTCATCGATCCGATCGCGCCCGGCGCGTGGAGCATGTTCCTGCTGATCACCACGCTCTATTGGCTGGGCTTCGGCGCGCTCGCGCTCACCGTGGCCCGGCGCACTCCCCGCCTCGGCATGGCCGCGCCGCTCGCTGGACTCGCGCCGCCGGCCTTTTTCTTCGTCGGAATGATCTGGCGCGACGTGCTGTTCGGCGCGGCCTGGCTCGTCGCCGCGACGCTCACGCTGGCGGTCGCGGAGGCTCCGCGCAGGCGCCTGCCGGTGCAGGCACTCGCGCTCGTCCTGATCGCGTTCGGCGTTCTGCTGCGACCGAACGCCATTTTCGCTGCACCGGTGCTCGCGACCTACGTCGCATGGCCGGCGCGCTTCGAGTGGAAACGCGCCGCCATTCTCCTGCTGCCCGGCGCGCTCGCCTTCTATGCGCTCGTCCCCGCGGTCTATTACGGGCTGCTCGATGCCAAGCGGGTGAACCCGCTGCACCAGATCTTCGTCTACGATCTCGGCGGCATCACGCATTTCAGCGGCGAGAATCAGTTCCCGGTAGCCTGGAGCGCGGCCGAGACGGCGATGCTGACGAGCACGTGCTACGACCCCGTGCGCTGGGACGGCTACTGGCACACGCCGCCCTGCCCGTTCGTGATGCGGCGGCTCGAGCGGCCGGACGACATCATCTTCGGCACGCCGCGCCTCCTCGCGGCATGGCGCCACGCCGTCCTGTCGCATCCCCTCGCCTATCTGCAGCATCGCGCCAGCTACATGTGGAATTTTCTCGCCCGGCCGAACCTGGTGCTGCCCTATCTCGATTGGGAGGGACCGCAGGCGAGCTACGGCGGCAATCCCTATTTCCGGCCGCTTCTGGCCCTGCACGGCGTGCTGGAGCGGAGCGTGCTGTTCCGGCCGGGATTGTGGCTCCTGCTCGCGACCGCGGTCGGCGCCGCGGCCTGGCGCGCGCGGGCGACGGCGACGGGGGCCTTTGCCGTCGGCGTGAACGCCTCGGCCGTCGTCTACGTCATGACGTTCTTTGCGGTCGGAGTGGCGTCCGATTTCCGCTACGCCTATTGGTGCGTGCTCGCCGTCCTTGCCGGCGCCCTCGCGGCGCCGGCGGCCTGGCGGGGACCGCGGACGAGCGCATCAGTATAGAGTTGAGCCCGTGATCTCATCGGCCCTGGCCTATTCGGCGACGACGCCCACCGGCGCCGTCTCCAATCTGAAGGCGGCCGCGAGAAGCGCGCGGGTATAGTCGCTCTGCGGACGGGCGAACAGCTCGGCGGCGGGGCCCTCCTCCACCACCTTGCCGTAACGCATGACCACGAGCCGGCTGGCGAGCGCCGCGACCACCCGCAAATCGTGGGAGATGAACAGGTAGGTGAGGTTGCGCCGCTTCTGCAGCGCGCGCAACAGATCCACCATCTGCATCTGGATCAGCATATCGAGCGCGCTCGTCGGCTCGTCGAGCACGACGAAGGTCGGCTCCAGCACGATTGCCCGGGCAAGCGCGATACGCTGGCGCTGGCCGCCGGAGAATTCGTGCGGATAGCGAAAGCGCGTGTCGGGATCGAGGCCGACGTCGATGAGCGCGCGGATCACGCGCTCCTCGCGCTGCCCCCTGCTCAGGTCGGGGTGATGCACCCACAGGCCTTCCTCGATGATGTCGGACACCGACATGCGGGGCGAGAGCGAGCCGTAAGGGTCCTGGAACACGATCTGCATGTCGTGGCGGAACGGCCGCATCTGCCGGAACGTCAGGCCGCTCAGCTTGTTTCCGAGAAACACGATCGGCCCATCGGAAGAGATCAGCCGCAGGATCGCCAGGCCCAGCGTGGTCTTGCCGGAGCCGGATTCGCCGACGACGCCGAGCGTCTCGCCCTGGCGGACGGCGACGCTCACCCCGTCGACCGCCTTGATGTGACCGGTGATCCGGCGCAGCACGCCGCGCTTGATCGGAAACCAGACCTTGAGGTCGTTGGTCTCGAGCACGACCGGGGCGTCGGCACATATCGGAGCCGGATCGGGCTTCGGCTCGGCCGCCAACAGCGCGCGGGTATAGGGATGCGCCGGCGCGGTGAAGACGCGCTCGACCGGCCCCTTCTCCACGATCTTGCCCTGCTTCATCACGCAGATCGTGTCGGCGAGCTTGCGCACGATGCCGAGGTCGTGGGTGATGAACAGCATCGCCATGCCGAGGCGGCGCTGCAGGTCCTTGAGCAGGGTGAGGATCTGCGCCTGCACGGTCACGTCGAGGGCGGTGGTCGGCTCGTCGGCGATCAGCAGGTCGGGCTCGTTGGCGAGCGCCATGGCGATCATCACCCGCTGGCGCTGGCCGCCCGAGAGCTGGTGCGGATAGCTGCTGAGCCGGGTCTCCGGCTCGGGAATGCCGACCTGGGCGAGCAGCTCGACCGTGCGCGCGCGCGCGGCCGGTCCGGCGAGGCCCCGGTGCAGCAGCAAGATCTCGCCGATCTGCTTCTCGATGGTGTGGAGCGGATTGAGCGAGGTCATCGGCTCCTGGAAGATGATGGTGATGTCGTTGCCGCGCACGTGGCGGATCTCGGCTTCCGGCAGGTTGACGAGCTCGCGGCCCTTGAAGCGGATCGAGCCGGACGGGTGATGCGCGGCCGGATACGGCAGCAGCTTCAGGACCGAAAGCGCGGTCACCGATTTGCCGGAGCCCGATTCGCCGACCAGGGCCACGGTCTCGCCCGGCTTGATCTCGAACGAGACGCGATCGACGGCGAGCGTCTCGCGCGTGCCTTGACGGAACGCGACCGATAGATCATGGACGGAGAGGAGTGGTTCGCTCGACGTCATGCGAGAGCCTTTTCAATTTCAGCCACACCCTTGGCATCCGGCGCAATTCGTTTCATGCTGGGTGGAGGCCTTATTCCCGTGTCTGCCGATATAAAATACCGACATCCTCTTCTGATGGCTGTCGCGAGATGAATGGCATCGGGCAGTTTCAGTTTTTTGCTGTGAGTCGCTTTATGCACGGACCGTAGTTTCGCACTTTCGCACAAGATATCTCGATCGATCGGCACAAGATCGAGAAATTTGCTCCAGACAATTAAGTCAAGGTAAGCCCGCTTCATGGGCGGGCTTCCCGAATGTTCCGATCCAGCAAGTACCTCCGCCAATGTGAGCTCACTCGTCACACCAATGCCCGGACGAATTCGCAGCATCCTGAACAAGGCATTGACCGGCTGCGAGACTTCCGGCTTTCCCTCTATGGCGAAGATAAATGCCATAGCGTCCAGATAGACGACGCCGTGGGGTGACCCTTCAATCATCCCATTCGTCGCGAAGCTTCCTGACGCTTGCCACGATCTCCTCGGCCGATCGGTACGGCGGCCGGCGCGATGCAAAGATTTCCTCGAGCGTCATCGGCTGATAAGGCGGCGTGTCGTCCACGACGGTCACCGTCACCATTTTCGACGGATCGATCCCTTCCCGGAGATCTTCCGGCAATTTGGCGGCGGGATAGTTTTCACGAATGATCTTGTTCATGGCACGAGCTCCAAAACCGCACCCATTCTAACGATTTTTCACCCGAACGTCTTGCGCGGATCGAAGGCATCGCGCACGGCCTCGCCGATGAAGATCAAGAGCGAGAGCATGGTCGCAACGGTGACGAAACCGGAGATGCCGAGCCACGGCGCCTGGATGTTGGCCTTGCCCTGGGACAGCATCTCGCCGAGCGAGGGCGAGCCCGGCGGCAGACCGAAGCCGAGGAAGTCGAGCGCGGTCAGCGTCATCACCGAGGACGACAGAATGAACGGCAGGAACGTCATGGTGGCGACCATGGCGTTGGGCAAGAGGTGGCGGAACATGATGGTCCGGCTCGACACCCCGAGCGCACGCGCCGCCTGGATATATTCGAAATTGCGCCCGCGCAGGAACTCGGCGCGCACCAGGCCGACCAGCGATACCCAGGAGAACAGCAGCAGGATGCCGAGCAGCACGAAGAAGCCGGGCACCAGCACCGAGGAGAGGATCAGCAGCAGATAAAGCGAGGGAATCGAGGTCCAGATCTCGATGAAGCGCTGGAACAGAAGGTCGGTCCAGCCGCCGAAATAGCCCTGCACCGCCCCGGCGGCGACGCCGATCACCGAGGAAATGATGGTGAGGGCGAGCCCGAACAGCACGGAAAGGCGAAAGCCGTAGATCAGACGCGCCACCACGTCGCGGCCCTGGTCGTCGGTGCCGAGCCAGTTGTATTCGAGGTCCTGGCAGCCGGTCAGCCCTTTGCGCTCGACCACGGGCTTGCACTCCTTGTCGGTGAGCAGCCAGGTCGGCTTCGAGGGCGCCGGCGTCGGCAGGTCGAGATTGTGAGTATTGTAGGAATAGCGGATCAGCGGCCACAGCATATAGCCGTTTTTCTCGGCGATGAGCTTCTGCAGATAGGGATCGCGGTAATCGGCCGCGGTCTCGAAGTCGCCGCCGAACGCCGTCTCGGGATAGGTGGCGAGGACCGGAAAATAGGACTTGCCGTCGAAGCGCACGTAGAGCGGCTTGTCGTTGGCGATGAACTCGGCGAACAGCGAGATCGTGAACAGGACGAGGAAGATCCAGAACGCGGCGTAGCCGCGCCGGTTCGCCTTGAAGCTCAGCCAGCGCCGGCGATTGAGCGGCGAGATCGCGATTTGATGGCGATCCGGCGGGACGGCGAGTCCCATCGGCGATTGCGCCTGGGTCTCGGGGACCTCGATGCTTGTTCGCTCGTCCACCTCATACCTCCCGCGTCTCGAAGTCGATGCGCGGATCGACCAAGGTATAGGTGAGGTCGGAAAGCAGATTCACCAGCAGCCCGACCAGCGAGAGAATGTAAAGCGTGGCGAACACCACCGCATAGTCGCGGTTAAGCACGCTCTCGAAGCCGAGCAGGCCGATGCCGTCGAGCGAGAAGATGGTCTCGATCAGCAGCGAGCCGGAAAAGAAGGCGTGCACGAACGCGCCGGGGAAGCCGGCGATCACGATCAGCATCGCGTTGCGGAAGACGTGGCCGTAGAGCACCTGGCGCTCGGGGCAGCCCTTGGCGCGGGCGGTGAGCACGTACTGCTTGCGGATTTCGTCGAGGAACGAGTTCTTGGTGAGCAGGGTCATGGTGGCGAAAGCCGAGAGCCCCATGGAGAAGATCGGCAGCACCAGATGCCAGAAGTAGTCGACGATTTTTGCCGGCACCGACAATTGCGCCCAATTGTCGGACGTCAGTCCCCGCAGCGGGAAGATGTTGTAGAACGAGCCGCCGGCGAACAGGATGATGAGCAGGATCGCGAACAAAAATCCCGGAATCGCGTAGCCCACGATGATCGCGCCCGAGCTCCATACGTCGAACTGCGAGCCGTCCTTGACCGCCTTGCGGATGCCGAGCGGGATCGAGATCAGATAGGTCAGCAGCGTCAACCAGATGCCGAGCGAAATCGAGACCGGCAGCTTCTCCTTGATCAGCTGGAGAACGCTGGTGTCGCGAAAATAGCTCTTGCCGAAATCGAACCGCAGGTAGTTCCACAGCATCAGGAAGAAGCGCTCGTAGGCCGGCTTGTCGAAACCGAACTGCTTTTCCAGGTCCTTGATGAATTCCGCCGGGAGGCCCTGCGCACCGCGATATTTGGAATTCACGGCATCGACGCCGGAGGCGCCCTGCAGCCCGCCGCGCGATCCGAAGTCGCCCGGTCCGCCCGAGATGCGCGTGGTCGCCCCGGTATCGGAGCCGGAGAGCTGCGCGATCACCCGCTCGACCGGCCCGCCGGGCGCGAACTGCACCACGACGAACGAGACCAGCATGATGCCGAGCAGCGTCGGGATCATGAGCAGCACGCGCCGGATGATATAGGCGGTCATGGCTTGCGCTCGTCCGCGCTGTTGGCGTCACCGTTCACGCCTTCAACCCCGCTGCTCGAGTGTGCCGGCCTTGTCGCGATCGTACCACCAAGTCTCGGGAATGCCGCGGGCGTAGCGGGGCTTGGTCGCCGGCCGCCCGAACACGTCCCAGAATGCCAGCCAGTGCGAGGCCTTGTACCAGTGCGGAATCCAGTAGCGGCCGGCTCGGATCACCCGGTCGAGGGCCTTGCAGGCGCTGATCAGCGCGGGACGGCTGTCGGCGGCGATGATCCGCTCGATCAGCGCGTCGACCACCGGATCGGAAATGCCGGCGAGATTCTGCGAGCCTTGCAAGGCGGCGGCCTGCGATGAAAAGTAGCTGCGCAGCGAATCGCCGGGCGTGCTCGAGAAGGAAAAGCGCTGCACGATGACGTCGAAATCGAAATCGTCCTCGCGCTTCTTGTACTGCACCGGATCGACGATGCGCAGGTTCGCCTCGATTCCCAGCGTGCCGAGGTTCTTGATGAACGGCATGTGGTGCGGCTGAAAGGAAGGCTCGTCGAGGAGAAACTCGATCGTGACGGGCTCTCCGCTCGGCATCGTCCGCTTGCCGCTCCTGACCGGGAAGCCCGCCTCCTGCAGGATCGCGCTCGCCTTGCGCAGCAGCGCGCGATCCTGGCCCGAGCCGTCCGAGACCGGCGGCACGAAAGCATCGCCGAACACCTCGTCGGCAACCTTGCCGCGGAACGGCGCGAGCAAAGCGAGCTCGTCCGCGCTCGGCTTGCCGAGCGCCATCATCGGGGAGTTCTGGAACACGGAATGGGTCCGCTGGTAGGACCCGTACATGATCGTCTTGTTGGTCCATTCGAAATCGAAGGCACAGGTCAGGGCCTCCCGCAGCCGCCGATCCTTGAACTTCTCGCGCCGGGTATTGAAGAACCAGCCCTGGGCGCCGGACGGGGTATCGTCGGGAATGACGTCGCGCTTGACGCGGCCGTCGTGGATCGCGGGAAAGTCGTAGCGGGTCTTCCAGAAGCGGGACGTGAACTCCTCGCGGAACAGGTAGCTCTTGCCGGTGAAGCCTTCGAAGGCGACGTCGCGGTCGCGATAGTACTCGTAGCGCACGACGTCGAAATTGTTCTGTCCGCGCGCGACCGGCAGGTCGACGCCCCACCAGTCCTTGACCCGCTCGTATTCGATGTAGCGGCCGACCTCGAGGCGCCCGACCTTGTAGGGGCCGCAGCCGAGCGGCGCCTCGAGCGTGGTCTCGTCGAACGCACGTGTCGCGTAGTAGGCGCGCGAAAAGATCGGCAGCGACGCCGCGAACAGCGGCACGTCGCGTGCCCGATTCGGCGCGAAGGTCACGACCAGGCTGGCATCGTCGTCGGCCTCCGCCCCGGCGAAATCCCGCAGCAGCTGCTGGGCGATCGGGTGGCCCTTGGCCTTGAGGATTTTCAGCGAGAACGCGGCGTCGTGCGCGGTGAGCGGGCTGCCGTCGTGGAACGTGATGCCGGGGCGCAGCACGAAGCGGTAGCTGAGCCCATCGGTCGACATCCGCACCGCGCGCGCGGCGAGGCCGTAGAGCGCGTCGGGCTCGTCCTCGGCGCGCACCATCAGGCTCGCGAAGGTGAGCTCCATGCCCTGCGCGCCATCGCCCTTGAGAATGAAGCTGTTGAGCGAATTGAAGGTGAGGAAGTTCTGATTGAACGCCCGCGTCGATCCGACATGAGAAAACACGCCGCCCTTGGGCGCGCGCGGGTCGACATAGTCGAAATGCCCAAAGTCCGCCGGATATTTGAGGTCGCCGAACGCCGACATGCCGTGCCGTTCCGGCTCCGCCTCGGCCCGCGCCGGCCGCGCCGCCGACGACGCCAGCACGCCGACGCCGAGCATCAGCGCGTCGCGGCGCGTCACGTCGAACCGATCGGTCACTGGCGCATCCCGGTCTTGGCCGCCCTGGCCGCGTCCCACCACCACACGGTCGGGAACGCCGCCGCGCCGTATTTCGGCAACGGGTCCGGCCGGCCGAAGCGGTCCCAGCGCGCGGTGCGGATCTCGTCGATGGTGAATTGCGGAACGACATAGTGATTCCACAGGAGGACGCGGTCGAGCGCCCTGGTGGCGGCGATCAGCCCGGCACGGTCCTTGGCGAAGACGATCCGCTCGATCAGCGCATCGACTGCCGGGTTCTTGATGCCGACATAGTTGCGCGAGCCCGGCGTATCGGCCGCCTGCGAGCTCCAATAGTCGCGCTGCTCGTTGCCCGGCGACAGCGACTCCGGCCAGGAGGCGACGATCATGTCGAAATCCCAGCTGCGCAGGCGGTTCTCATATTGCGGCTCATCGACCGTTCGCACGGTCACGGTGATGCCGAGCCGCTCGAGCGACGGCTTGTAGAACAGGACGAAGCGCTCCGCGGCCGGATCCTCGGTCAAGATCTCGACGCTCAACGCTTCGCCGGACGTCGCATTGACGAGCCTCTGGTTGCGCACCTCGTAGCCCGCCTCCTTCAGCAGACGCGTTGCCTCGCGCAGATTGGCGCGCACGTTCTCGGGATTGCCGGCGACCGGATTGGCATAGGGCGTGGCGAAGACTTCCGGCGGCACCTTGTCGCGCACCGTTTCCAGGATTTCGAGCTCCTGGCCTTGCGGCAACCCGGAAGAGGCGAGCTCGGTGCCGTCGAAATAGCTGTTGATCCGCTTGTACTGGCCGAAGAAGATCTGCTTGTTCATCTCCTCGAAGTCATAGGCGAAATTGAACGCCCGCCGCAGCCGCGCGTCCTTGAACTTGTCGCGCCGCGTATTGAAGGCGAAGCCCTGCATGATTCCCCGGTTGCGTTGGGGAAATTTCTCCAGCAGCACGCGCTTCTCCCGGGCGGCGGGGAAATCGTAGGCGGTGGCCCAGTTCTTGGCGCTGTTCTCCGTGCGCCAGTCGATGCGGTCGGCCTTGAAGGCCTCGATCGCGACCGTTGCGTCGCGGAAATATTCGAACCGCAGCTCGTCGAAATTGTCGCGGCCGACATTGACGTTGAGATCCCTGCCCCAATAGTCGTTCACCCGCTCGTAGACGACGGTACGGCCGGCCACGAACTCCTTGATGCGATAGGCGCCGTTGCCGAGCGGCGGCTCGAGCGTGGTCGCCCCGATGTCGCGCTTTTTGCCCGCGGCATCGGTCCCCTCCCACCAATGCTTAGGCAGCACGTTGAGCTGACCGAGGATCACGGGCATCTCGCGGTTGCCCGGGCTGTCGAAGATGAAGGTGATCTCGCGCTCGCCGGTCTGCTCGACCTTGACCACGTGTCGGTAGTAGGCGGCGCTGAACGGGTTGTGTTTCTTGAACATCTCGAACGAGTAGATGACGTCCGCGACCGTCACCGGCTTGCCGTCGTTGTGGCGCGCGGCGGCGCGCAGACGGAAGGCGGCCGAGGCGAAATCGGGCGGATGGCTCACGGCCTCGGCCAGCAGCCCATATTCGGTCGACACCTCGTCGAGCGCCGACACCAGCAAGGTGTCGGAGATCACGCCGGCGCCGGCGGCGATCGACCCCCGCATCCCGGCCACGACCTCGTTGAAGTTGTCGAAGGTGCCGAGCGCGATCAACCGCACGCTGCCGCCCTTCGGCGCCTGCGGATTGACGTAGTCGAAATGCTTGAAGCCGGACGGATATTTGAGCTCTCCGAACAGCGAGAGGCCGTGCTGCCACTCGCGCCCTTGAGCGCTCGCGGGCGTTACCGGCGCGGCGAGCCGGCGGAGCAGCGGGGACAAGCCCGCAAGGACGCCGGTACGGACGACGAATCGACGGGTCAGGCGCAAGGAAACCCTCCGGGGCAAAACGAGGCCGATCACCGACGTGCTTGGGGCATTATGTCCGATTTTGGATGGCTCGGCATGTCCGCCGGGCCTGACAAATACGCGACAAGCCATCACGATATCGGCAGCTTGACGACATAAGTAGGACGCCGACCGGGCCGACGCTACGGAACCCGCCTATTCAAGCCCGATCATGACCAAATCTTAAGGTGGTCCGGCGGGCGAGCGCTTTCCCGGCCGGAGGACACCCGCTCACTGCGATTTCGGGGCGCCTGCGGCCTCGGCCGCCTTCGGCAGCGGCGCCGGATTGTCGGACAACGAGTTGAGATAGGCGATGAGGTCCGCCCGTTCACCCCCGCGCGGCACGCCGGCGAAGGTCATGTTGGTGCCCGGGACGAAGCCGCGCGGATTGGTGATGAACTGATTGAGCTCCTCGACGGTCCAGTTGCCGCCCTTGCCCTTGAGGGCGGTGGAATAGTTGAACCCCGCCTCCGACGCCTTCGGACGTCCGACCACCCCCCACAGATTGGGGCCGACCAGGGGCCGCCCGCCCTTGTTGAAGGTGTGGCAGGCGGCGCATTTCTTCGCCGAATTCTCGCCGCGGCCGACATCGGCCTTGGCGAGCAGTTGCTCGATCGGCTGCTGCTCCTGCTCCGGGGGCTTGGCCTCGCCGCCCGGCTTCTGCTCGGGCACCGCGATCTCGTAGCCGGGCTTTGCCGGCTTCACGGGGGCGAAGATGGCGCCGGCGGCGATGTTGACGGCGAGCAGGCCCAGGCAGGTGCCCAGGATCGCGCCGAGGATTTTGTTCAGCTCAAAGGAGTCCATCGCCTCGAGGCTCCGTCGACGCAAGGCAATAGTGGATGGGACGGCAGCGGGTCGGCCGCCGCGGTTCGCGGCGGCGCACAAATACCTGGTTTGCCTCGGCTCTGGCAACCCGTATAAACCGGCGGTCCCGCGAGAGATTTTGCGGCGCCCGACCAAGCTGGGCAGAGCGATGATCCTCACTGTCATCCCGGCCCGCCTGGCCTCGACCAGGCTTCCCGGCAAGCCGCTCGCCGATATTGCCGGTGAACCGATGATCGTGCACGTCATGCGCCGGGCGCTGGCGGCGCGGCTCGGGCCGGTGGTGGTCGCAACCGATTCGGAGGCGGTCGCCGCCTGCGTGGAAAAGGCCGGCGGCCGCGCGGTGATGACGCGCGCCGACCACGTCTCGGGGTCGGACCGTGTCTTCGAAGCCCTGGAGGTGGTGGACCCGCAGGCCGACATCATCGTCAACGTCCAGGGCGACCTGCCCACGCTCGCACCCTCCGACATCGGTGCCGCGATCTCGCCGCTCGCCGACCCGGCGGTCGACATCGGCACGCTCGCCGCCGAGATCAGCCGCGTGCAGGAGCGCGGCGACCCCAACGTGGTGAAGGTGGTCGGCACCCCGGTCGGCGAGCGAAGGCTGCGCGCGCTCTATTTCACGCGCGCCACCGCGCCCGCCGGCGAGGGCCCGCTCTTTCACCACATCGGCCTTTATGCCTTTCGGCGCGCGGCGCTCGCCCGATTTGTCGGATTGCCGCCGTCCCCGCTGGAAAAGCGGGAGCAGCTCGAGCAGTTGCGGGCGCTGGAAGCCGGCATGCGCATCGATGTGGCGATCGTCGACAGCGTGCCGCTCGGCGTCGATACCCCGGAGGACCTCGAGCGGGCGCGCGCGCTCCTTCGCCGTTGACTCGGTCCGGCGGCCTGCGTACCGGAACGGCCATGAGCAATATGGCACCCGTAGGGTGGGCAAAGGCGCGCTGTACCGCGTTGCCGCGTGGGCAAAATCGCACGCGCCAGAAGCCCGTCGAAGACGGGCGTGAAACGCCCTGGTGGCCCACGCGGCCCCAATACGGCAGGCGATTTTGCCCACCCTACATCGCCTGCGTACCGGAACGGCCATGACGACATCAAACAAGATCGTGTTCCAGGGCGAGCCGGGCGCGAATTCCCATCTCGCCTCGCGTGAAGTCTATCCGGACTACGAAGCGGTGCCGTGCCCGACCTTCGAGGACGCGTTTGCCGCGATCGGCAGCCGCGAGGCCGCGCTCGGCATGATCCCGATCGAGAATTCGGTCGCCGGCCGCGTCGCCGACATCCATCACCTGATGCCGGATTCGGGCCTCCACATCGTTGCCGAGCATTTCATGCCGGTGCGCCACCAGCTCTTGGCGCCGAAAGGGACAAGGCTCGAGGAGATCAAGACGGTCGAGAGCCACGTCCACGCGCTCGGCCAGTGCCGCAAGGTCATCCGCAAGCTCGGCATCAAACCGCTGGTCGCCGCCGACACCGCCGGTTCCGCGCGCGAGGTCGCCGAAGCCGGCGACAAGACCCGCGCCGCGATTGCCAGCCGGCTCGCCGCCGAAATCTACGGCCTCGACATCCTGGCCGAGGACATTGAGGACGAGGACCACAACACCACCCGCTTCATCGTGCTCTCGCGCGAGTCCAGATGGACCAGCAGCGACGCCGGGCCGGTGATCACCACGTTCCTGTTCCGGGTGCGCAACGTGCCGGCGGCGCTCTACAAGGCGCTCGGCGGCTTCGCCACCAACGGCGTCAACATGACCAAGCTCGAGAGCTACATGATCGAAGGCAATTTCTTCGCCACCCAGTTCTACGCCGACGTCGAGGGGCATCCCGAGGACCGCAGCCTGGTCTTCGCATTCGAGGAGCTCGCCTTCTACTCCAAGGAGATGAAGATCCTCGGCGTCTATCCCGCGCATCCGTTCCGCAAGACCTTCGAGGAAACGATCGACTAGAGCATTTTCAGGAAAAAGCCTGCCCCGGACTCGTTCCGGGGTGGGAACCGGTTTTCCGTCTGAAAATGCGACGACGCAAAAAACTGGAGCGCATTCAGTTTCCGGAAAAACTGAATGCGCTCCAAGCGCGCCGGCGAAAAGGCCGACGTGACGGGCGTGCTCAACCGTTCGCCCGCTCGCGCTCGTAGCGGGCGACGAAGCGCGGCGAGGTGCCGCGCAACCGCTCGCGATCGACGCGCCCGGACCGGCTGAGATAGCTCATGGCGAAATCGATCGGGGGAAGCCGCATGCGCCGGGCGAATTGCTCGTACCATTCGCCGCTCGCGGCGGCGGCGGCGAGGAGCTTCTCGACGACCGGCCGGCGCGCGGCCTCGTAATCGGCGAGCGCATCATCCACCGCCGCCGGATGGCGCGCGAGCGCAGCCGCGAGGGCAATTGCATCCTCCATGGCGAGGCGCGTTCCCGAGCCGATCGAGAAATGCGCGGTGTGCAGCGCGTCGCCGATCAGCACGTGCCGTCCGTGCCGCCAGCGCTCGTTGCGGATCCTGGGAAACTGCCGCCAGATCGAATTGTTGGAGATCAGCGGCCGACCTTCGAGCACGTCGGCGAACACGCGCTCGCAGACGGCGCGTGTCTCGCCATCCGGCAGGCGGTCGAAGCGCTCGCGCGCGAAGGTCGCCGCGTCGACCTCGACGATGAAAGTGCTCCGGTCGGACGCATAGCGGTAGTGGTGCGCGTTGAAATGACCGAGCTTGCTCGCGCGAAACGTCTGCGTGAGGGTTGCGAACGGCTTCGCCACGCCGAACCAGGCAAAGCGGTTGCTGAAATGCGTCACCGTGCTGCCGAACGGCAGGCTGCGCCGAACGAGCGAATTCACGCCGTCGGCGCCGACCACGAGATCGGCGCCGCCGAGCTCGTCGAGGCGCGTGACGGTGCGCTCGTGGAAGATCGCGGCCCCGACCGCACGGGCGCGCTCTCGCAGCAGGCCGAGCAGCTCGAGCCGCCCGATGGCGGCAAAGCCGATGCCGTCGATGGTCGTTCGCTCGCCGCCCTGGTCGAGCGTGATGTCGTGCCAGGTTTCAAGATGCGCCTCGATCGCGGCGGCGGTTGCCGGATCGTCGTCGCGCAGGAATTCGAGCGCGCGATCGGAGAACACCACGCCGAAGCCGAAGGTCGCGTCCGCCCGGTTCTGCTCGACCACGCTGACCTCGGCAGCGGGCCGCCTGCGCTTGACGAGATAGGCAAGATAGAGCCCGGCGGGCCCGGCGCCGAGGATGACGATGCGCACGCGCCCGCTCGGTCGCCCTCGCTCAGGTCGCCGCCGGCGTGGTTGCCGCAAGCTCCTCGAGCGAGCGCTGCCGCGGCTCCACGCCCCAATAATGAAACGAGCCGATCGGCAGCCGGTCGAGTCGCCCGCCGGCGTTCGCTGACGCTGTCATCGATTGATCCTCCCTCCCGACGGCCTGCGCGGCCGCCACCCTGTTGCACCGGTCCTTGCACCGATTGTCGCCACCCCTCACAACCGATCGTAGTCAGGTCGCGGCAGCCGCGCCAGCCGGAGAGGCGCTCGCTCCGGATGGCTCAAATCGTCTGATTGTACGCGCCGACCTCGGGATGGGTGCGCAGCACCGCATCGAGCGCCTTGAACATGTCGCGCATGCGCGCCTCCGATACCGGGCTCTCCACCACCACCACCAGCTCCGGCTTGTTGGAGGAGGCCCGTATCAGCCCCCAGGTGCCGTCGGCGACGGTGACGCGCACGCCGTTGACCGTGACGAGATCGCGGATCGGCTCCCCGGCCGCGGTCTCGCCCTTCGCCTTCGCGGCCTCGAAGTGCTTCACCACCTCGTCGACCACGCGGTACTTCTCCTCGTCGGGGCAGTGCGGCGACATGGTCGGCGACGACCAGGTCTTCGGCAGCGCGTTCTTGAGGTCGGCCATGCTCTTTCCGGGATTGCGGTCGAGCATGTCGCAGACCGCGAGCGCGAAGACGAGCCCGTCGTCGTAGCCGCGGCCGAGCGGCTGGTTGAAGAAGAAGTGGCCGGACTTCTCGAAGCCGGCGAGCGCGCCGATCTCGTTGACGCGCCGCTTCATGTAGGAGTGCCCGGTCTTCCAATAGTCGGCCTTGGCGCCGTTCTTGCGCAGCACCGGGTCGGTCATGAACAGGCCGGTCGATTTCACGTCGGCGACAAAGGTCGCGCCGCGATGGAGCGCGGACATGTCGCGCGCGAGCATCACGCCCACCTTGTCGGCGAAGATCTCCTCGCCCTCGTTGTCGACCACGCCGCAGCGGTCGCCGTCGCCGTCGAAGCCGAGCCCGACGTCGGCCTCGACGCGCAGGACCTCGTCGCGCATGGCGTGCAGCATCTTCATGTCTTCGGTATTGGGATTGTAGTTCGGGAAGGTGTGGTCGAGCTCGCAGTCGAGCGGCACCACCTCGCAGCCGACCGCCGCGAGCAGCTTCGGCGCGAAGGCTCCGGCGGTGCCGTTGCCGCAGGCGCACACGACCTTGAGCCGGCGCTTCAGCTTGGGCCGGTCGGTGAGGTCGGCAAGGTAGCGGGCCGGAAAATCTTCGACGAACGCGTAGGCGCCGCCGCCGCGCATCTCGAAGCGGCCGCCGAGCACGATGTCCTTGAGGCGCGCCATCTCGTCGGGACCGAAGGTCAGCGGCCGGTCGACGCCCATCTTCACGCCGGTCCAGCCGTTGTCGTTGTGCGAGGCGGTCACCATCGCCACGCACGGCACGTCGAGCGCGAACTGGGCGAAATAGGCCATCGGGGTCAAGGCCAGCCCGATGTCGTGCACCTCACAGCCGGCGGCCATCAGGCCCGAGACCAGGGCGGTCTTCACCGAGGCGGAGTAGCCGCGAAAGTCGTGGCCGGTGACGACCTTGGGCTCGACGCCGAGCTCGCGGATGAGCGTGCCGAGGCCGAGCCCCAAGGCCTGCACGCCCATCAGATTGATTTCCTTCCCCAACAGCCAGCGCGCGTCATATTCGCGAAAGCCGGTGGGCTTCACCAGCGGCTCGGATTCATAGGCATAGGTATTGGGGGTAAGGGCGGGCTTCGGCTTGGGGAACATGTCAATCTCTAACCGCGGGCCGCGGCAATTGTTCCGAGCACATAGCCCAGTCCGCGCGGTCAGGAAAGCGGGAACAAGCCGGCCGTGAGAATCGCCGCCGCAGGCGTGCCGCGGCGAGCGATCGCAGGAATTTGTCGGGATCTACTGCTCGAGGATCAGCTTGCCGCGCTCGTGCGAGAACCGCACCCGCGACAGGAAGGTCATGCCGAGGAGGTTGACGCCGAGCGCCTCGTCCGCGTGGACGAGCGCCGGCACGTCGCGGACCACGATATTGCCGATCTCGACCATGCCGAGTCGGACGGGGGCGGCGCGCGTGACGCCGTTCGCGGTCGACACCTTCACCGAATAGTCTCGCGCGGCCGGATGAATGCCGAGACGAGCGGCATCGCTCGCCCGCAGCGCGATCGCCGATGCGCCGGTATCGACGACCAGGTCCAAACGCCGGCCGTCGACGCGCGCCTCGGTCCAGAACTGCCCGCCTTGGCCGCGGGAGAGCGTGACGCTGCGCGAATTCGGCGATTCAGTCGGCGCGGGCGCGGGCTGCGCCGCCATGGCGGCGGGCGGCGCATGGCCGCGCTGGTCGATCATGCGCACGGCGAGCACGCCGACGACCAGCACCGTTGCGGCTAAGATGGCGATCTGACGCATGACCGCGTGGCAATCCTGGTTTCGGCAGTCGCTCGGGCGCGGGACCACATCATGCCGGCTCACAAGGCTTGCTTAACGCGCGACCACGAGGTTTCGCCTTTCGGCGTCACGGTGACCAGAAGGTTGCGCCGATCGCTCGCTTTTTAGCGATCGCTCCGGGGCTTGGCGCGGCGGGTAGGCGCGGCGGCCAAGGGATTGTCGGGCCAGGGATGGCGCGGATAACGGCCTTTCATCTCCGCTTTGACCGAGGCGTAGCTGCCGCGCCAGAATCGCGGCAGATCGCGTGTCACCTGCAACGGCCGATGCGCCGGCGAGAGGAGCTCGACCACGAGCGGCACCCGTCCTCGGGCGACGGCGGGATGGCAGTCGAGACCGAACAGCTCCTGTACCCGGATCGCAAGCTTGGGCCCCTCCTCCGCCTCGTAATCGATCGGCACCGACGAGCCCGATGGCGCGGTGAAATGGGCCGGCGCCTCGGTCTCGAGCCGTCGCCGCAAGCCCCACGGCAACCGCGCGTGCAGCGCCTGCGCGAATTCGTCGGCCGGCAATGCGGCGAGCGAGATTTTTGCGGAGAGCGCGGGCGCGAGCCAATCGGCGGCGGTGGCCGCGAGCGCGGCGTCGGAGAGATCGGGCCACTCGTCGCCTTCGGCACGACGCAGAAACATGACCCGATCACGCCATTGCCGCAGCGGTTTCGTCCACGGCAGCCGCGCGATGCCGAGCCGCGCGATGCCCTCGGCCAGCATGCGCGCGGTCGCCTCGTCGGGCACGATCGGCGCGGGCTGCTCCGCGAGCGCGATCGCGCCGAGGGAGCGCTTGCGGCGGGCGCGCAGCGCCGCGCTCGCGTCGTCGAAGGCGATCTCGTCGCGGCTTTCGATGCGGTCGGAAAATTCCGCCTCGATCTCGCCCAGCGTCAGCGCCGCCGCCAGCACGACGCGGCCCTGCGCGGCCGTCCCGCGGATCTCGGCGACGGCGAGGAACGGCTCGCGCGACAGGGCCGAGGCGGGATCGATGGTCGCGCCGCGGCCATTGGCGAGGAGGAACGCGCCGCCGGCGCCGCGGTTCTTGGCGATGCGGTCGGGATAGGCGAGCGCGAGCAGCGCGCCGGGCGACAGGCTCGTCTGCTCTCGTCCCGACGCTTTTTTCTCTTGCCGCGACGGGGCTTCCGGCGAGGTCGCCGATCGCGCAACTTCCGTCCAGCGCTTCACCATCGCTTTGGCGTCTTGTGCACGCCTCGAGCGATCGCGGCGCAACGCATCGAGGCGATGGACGAGATCGACGTCGTCGCCGCCGAGGCCGCGCTCGGTGAGGACGACGGCGATCTCGGCGCCCAGTCCGGCTTCGCCGGCAGTGGCCGCGTCGACCACCATGCGGGAGAGGCGCGGCGGCAGCGGCAACTCGCGCAGCCGTCTCCCCGCCTCGGTGATGCGTCCCTCGCGGTCGATCGCGCCGAGCTCGCGGAGCAGTGTTCGCGCCTCGGCGAGCGCGGCGGCCGGCGGCGGGTCGAGGAAGGCGAGCGATCCCGGGTCGGCGACGCCCCAGTGGGCGAGATCGAGCACGAAGCCGGACAGATCGGCGGCGAGAATTTCCGGCCGGTTGGCGGCCTCGAGCGCGGCGGTTTGCGGCGCGTCCCACAGCCGGTAGCAGACGCCGGGCTCGGTGCGCCCGGCGCGGCCGCGGCGCTGGTCGGCCGCGGCGCGGGAGACGCGCACGGTCTCGAGCCGGGTCAGCCCCACGTCGGGCTCGTAGCGCGGCACTCGCGCGAGCCCGGAATCGATGACCACGCGCACGCCTTCGATGGTGAGCGAGGTCTCCGCGATCGAGGTCGCGAGCACGACCTTGCGCCGGCCGGGCGGCGGGGGTGCGATCGCCCGGTCCTGGACGTCGGCCTCCAGGGCCCCATGCAGCGCCACGACGTCGACCGCGGGATCGGACACGCGCTCGCGCAACAGCGCTTCGGTGCGGCGGATCTCGGCAGCGCCTGGAAGGAAGACCAGGAGCGATCCGTCGTCGGCACGCAGGGCGCGCGCCGCCGCCTCGGCCACCTGGCGCTCGATCGGCGCGCGTGCGTCGCGTCCGAGGTAGCGGGTCTCGACCGGGAAGGCGCGGCCGGCGCTCTCGATCACCGGTGCATCGCCGATGAGCCTGCCGACGCGCGCCCCGTCGAGCGTCGCCGACATGATCAGGAGCTTGAGGTCCTCGCGCAGCCCCTGCTGCGCGTCGCGGGCGAGCGCCAGGCCGAGGTCGGCGTCGAGCGAGCGCTCGTGGAACTCGTCGAACAGGACGGCGGCGATGCCGTCGAGCGAAGGATCGGCGAGCACAAGGCGCGTGAACACGCCTTCGGTCACCACCTCGATGCGGGTTGCCCGCGAGACCTTGGAGCCGAACCGGACACGGTAGCCGACGGTCGCGCCGACCGGCTCGCGCAGCGTCGCCGCCATGCGCGCGGCGGCGGCGCGGGCGGCGAGCCGGCGCGGCTCGAGCACGACGATCTTTCGGTTCCTCGCCCACGGCTCCTCGGCCAGCACGAGCGGAACCCGCGTCGTCTTGCCGGCGCCGGGCGGCGCGACCAGGACGGCGGCGCTCGCCGCGCGCAAGGCCGCGGTGAGCTCTGGCAGCACCTCGTCGACCGGCAACGGCCCGTTGAAGCGCATCGTGGTTAATCGCCCCCTAAATCGCCCTTGGCACCGTCCTTGAACAGGTAAATCCGCAGGCAACGCATTCATCCGTATATGAGACAAATGGGAGCCGAAATGGGACGTTCGATGCACGCGAGCGCGGCCGGACAGCGGGTCGACTGGGTCGATTACGCCAAGGGGTTCTGCATCGTGTTCGTGGTGATGATGCATTCGACGCTCGGCGTCGAGAACGTCGCCGGCCAGGACGGCTGGCTGCACCCGGTCGTCGCCTTCGCCAAGCCGTTTCGCATGCCCGACTTCTTCATGATCTCCGGGCTGTTCCTGGCGCGGGTCGTCGACCGCGACTGGCGCACCTATCTCGATCGCAAGGTCGTGCATTTCGTCTATTTCTATCTGCTGTGGACGGCGGTCCAGTTCGCGGTCAAGGCGCAGTTCTTCGTGCACGAGCACGGCCCGCTGAGCACGATCTGGCTCTACGTCGAATCGTTTTGGGAGCCGTTCGGCACGCTCTGGTTCATCTATCTCCTGCCGATCTTCTTCGTGGTGGTGAAGCTCGCGCGGCAACTGCGCGTTCCGCCGCTCCTCGTGTGGGTCGCGGGCGCCGCGCTCGAAATCGCGCATGTCCACACCGGCTCGACCGTGATCGACGAGTTCGCGAGCCGCTTCGTCTATTTCTATTCCGGCTATCTGTTCGCGCCGCGCATCTTCGCGCTGGCGAGGAGCGCGGCCGAGCAGCCGGAATCGGCGCTCGCCGGCCTCACGACGTGGGGCCTGATCAACGGCTTGCTCGCCTTCAACGGGCTCGCCGAATTGCCCGTGGTCTCGCTCGTGCTCGGGCTCGCCGGCGCCGCGGCGGTGATCTCGGTCTCGGCGCTCTTGGCGCGGAGCGATCTTGCGATGCCGCTGCGCTATTGCGGGCGCAATTCGATCGTCATCTATCTCGCCTTCTTCCTGCCGATGGCGGCGAGCCGGGCGGTGCTGATCAAGACCGGCTGGATCACCGACGTCGGCACGATCTCGGCGATCGTCACCGCGGTCGGTATCGTCGGCTCGCTGGCATTGTTCTGGGCGGTACGGACGACGGCGCTGCGCTTCCTGTTCGAGCGGCCGGACCGATTCCGGATCGCCCCCAGGGACGTGCCCAAGGACGAACCCAAGCGATCGCTGCTGCTGCAGCCGGCGAAATAGCCTCATCCGCCAAGCAGCGTTGATAGTCGCCGTCGAGGGGGTGCCGGAAGCGCAAGGGCATTCGCTACTGCATGAACCATCCGTGACTGACGACGATCGATTGGCCGGTCAGGGCGTTCGACCGGAAAGAGGCGAGGAACAACGCGGTCTCCGCGACGTCCTCCACGGTGGTGAATTCGCCGTCCACGGTCTCTTTCAACATGACGTTCTTGATGACGTCCTGCTCCGATATTCCAAGTTCCTTGGCCTGCTCGGGAATCTGCCTGTCGACCAAGGGAGTGCGGACGAAGCCGGGACAGATCACGTTGGCGCGCACCCCATGCGCGGCCCCCTCCTTCGCCACGACCTTCGCCAAGCCGATGAGGCCGTGCTTGGCGGTCACATAGGGTGCCTTCAACACCGAGGCTTCCTTCGAGTGAACCGACCCCATGTAGATGACGCTGCCGCTCTTTTGCTTGTACATCTGGCGCAGCGCCGCGCGCGTGGTGAGGAACGCGCCGTCCAGGTGGATCGACAGCAACTGCTTCCATTTCGCAAACTCGAAGTCGACGATCGGCGCAACGATCTGGATTCCGGCGTTGCTGACCATGACATCCAGCGCGCCGAACGTCTCGATCACCTTGGCGGTGCCGGCATCGACCTGCCGCTCGTCGGTCACATCCATGACCACGCCGATGGCGCGCTTGCCGGTCGAATCGATCTCCCGCGCAGTCGCGTCGGCTGCCTTCTGGTTGAGGTCGGCAATGGCGACCTTGGCCCCCTCGCGGGCGAACACGAGCGCGATCTCTTTGCCGATTCCACTGGCCGCGCCGGTTACGATCGCGACTTTGTCTTGCAAGCGCATGGCAGACTCCTCTTTGGACGCAAAATCGATTGCTAGGCCAAGTAGTCGTGCACGACCTTGCCGAGACCGAGCGTCAGATCGGCGAGGATGTGCGTTCCGGAGACGACCTCGAGCACCGGCAACTCGGCCAGCGGGGCAAGCGCGTGCGAGAGCAGGTTGAGGGCAGCCGGCCCGGTCCACGCGCCTTTGAGATCGACGTCGAGCAGCTGGTATTCGACCAGCTCGCAAATGCGAGGCGTACCATCCACGTGCGGCATGATCTTGAGCAAGAAGTTGGGCGCCAGCAGGGATGCTTTGATGGCGTCATGATCCGCTGCTTTGTGCTTATAGCCCATGGTGCCCGTGGCAATTCGAACAGGCCCATAGTCCAGCGTTCCCACCAGCGTATCGATTTCCGCACGCAGCGTCGGTTTCGCAAGCTTCTTCGGGAAACCCCAGAGCTCGCGGCCGCCGGCGATGGGAGGGTGGTCGTCCAGGAACATGCAATGGGAGTAACTGCCCTTGCGGCCCTGAAAGGAAACCGGAATGACCTGTCCGCTCTCGGTGTAGTCGCCGAACCCGGTCGAATCCGGCATGCGGATGAATTCGAATTTGACGAGCGGCTCGTCGACCTGGAGCGGCTCCGGAACGAGCTCGCGCAGCTTCTGCGGATCGGTGCGGTAGGTGATGACGAGAAACTCTCGATCGTAGAAACGGTAGGGACCGATCGGATAGGCCGGACTGGTCAAAGGCATCGCGAATGCGCGACGCCGCACTTCGGTTTCCTTCATCGCGGGCCTCCTCTGATCACGATCGGTCAGCCACCCGACCGGTGCTAGGCGGGGTCGTCCTTGCAGACGTCGAAAGTGCGCACGCCCTCGATCCGATCCGGAAGCTGCATCACTTCGGGCTCCGCGAGCGTGCGCAGCGCGTTGTCGTAGCCGCTCTTCCAGTGTTCTTCCATCGTCCGCCGGGAAAATTCGAAGTCCTTGGCAATGCCTTCGTAGCTTCTGGCGCGATAGATCAGGTGGACGATGTTGCAGACTTTCTCGTCCGCTTCCCGTTCCAGCAGCTTTGCATCCTCGCTGCTCCGCAACTCCTCTGGAATCCGCTTCAAGAGGTTCGCAACCGCGATACGAAGCTTCTGTGTATTCCTGTATTGATTGGTCGCCGCCCGGGTCCGGCTTGAATACACGATTTCCTTGTGGCGCACCTCGACCTCGGTCAAATCGTGCGGCAAGGCCCCGCGCGCGCTCCAGAGATCGACCTGGAACGCGAGCGTGTCCTGCCGCGGTCGGCTGTCGAGCACCCATTGCAGCGGAGTGTTGGAGACAAGTCCGCCGTCCCAATAAAACTCTCCGTCGATTTCGGTCGCCGGAAAGCCGGGAGGGAGCGAGCCGCTGGCAACGATATGCTCGGGTCGAATGCGATCGGTCGTGGAGTCGAAATAGGCAAAATTCCCGGTACGCACGTTCACGGCGCCGACGCTGAAGCGCATGGATCCGGCATTGATCCGGTCGAAATCCACCAGCCGCTCGAGCGTCGCCTTCAAGGGGGTAGTATCGTAGTAGCTGGCCTTGTCGGCGCTGCCGCCCGGCCATACCGCCGCCGGCGGCAGACGGGGACCAAAAAAGTTGGGCGCCCCGAACAACAGGATGTTCATGGCCCTCGCTTGATTGACGAGCTGATGAATGAACTCATTTTTGAGCTCGACGGACTTGAAATACGGAACGCCCAACGGAGACTTGCTGACGGTCTCCCAAAATTCGCGCAATCGATCGACGCGCTTCTCGGGCGGGTTGCCGGCAATGAGCGCCGAGTTGATCGCGCCGATTGAAATTCCCGCGACCCAATCCGGGTGGAGACCCGCCTCGGCCAGGGCCTGATAGACCCCGGCTTGATAGGAGCCGAGGGCGCCGCCGCCCTGCAAGAGCAAGACGGTCCGCTCGAATTGCGTGGGTTTCATCACGTCGATATAGGGGACATGGTCGCCGTAGCCAAGGTGATCCGCTCGAGCGGCATTGCATGGTACGATCCGAGGCCCCGCGCCATGGTGGGCACGGAAACAAGCGCAACACGGGAGGACCTCATGAAATCCACGTTCCGTCATTGCACGGTCGCGGTCGTGGGAGTGCTTGCGCTTGCCGCGCTTGGCACTGCACCGGCGCGCGCCGGCGACATTATCGTGGACTGGACGACGGTGAAGCCGCCGCCGGTGCCCGAGCTCAAGCCCGTGACGCTCGACGGCAAGACCACCGCGCTCCTGATCCTCGACATGATGAAAGCGAATTGCAGCGCCCGTCCGCGCTGCGTCGCGACGGTCCCCAGCGTCAAGAAGCTGCACGATGCGGCCCGCGCCTCGGGTGCAATGCTGTTCTATACCTTCGTCGGCCGGGGCAATCCCACGGCGGCCGACATCGTCGACGCCGGACTGACGCCGCGCGACGGCGAATGGGTATACCAGCGCGGCCCGGACAAGTTCCTGGGATCCGATCTCGAGCAGCGGCTCAAGGACAAGGCCATCAAGACCGTGATCGTGACCGGCACCTCGGCGCAAGGCGTGGTCATCGGCACCGGCAGCGGATCGGCGCAGCGCGGCTACAAGGTCGTCGTGCCGGTCGACACCATCTCGTCCGAAGACCCCTACATGGAGCAATATGCCGCCTGGCACTTGTACAAAGGCGGACCCGCCATCATCACGGACCAGGTGACGCTCACGCGCAGCGACATGATCAAGTTCTGATCGGCCGGCCTCGTCCCTTCGCCCGCTCCGCCGCAAGGGTGGCCCTGCCGGTCCGGCGTTGCTAATGGGGGGTGGACCGCCCACATTGCGCCCATGCCCGCAGCAAAGCCCAAGGTCACCGGCAACACTCCCGGCGCCCCCGCCTCCCAGGCGCGGCCGCCGAAAAAGGGCGACCACGTCTTCCTGGTCGACGGCTCCTCGTACATCTTTCGCGCCTACCACGCGCTGCCGCCGCTGTCGCGCAAGTCGGATGGGCTGCAGGTCAACGCCGTGCTCGGCTTCTGCAACATGCTGTGGAAGCTGTTGCGCGACATGAAGCCGGAGGAGAGGCCGACCCATCTCGCGGTCGTGTTCGACAAGTCGGAAAAGACGTTCCGCACCGCCATGTATCCGGACTACAAGGCGCACCGGCCCGACCCGCCGGACGACCTGCGCCCGCAATTTCCGCTGATCCGCGAGGCGGTGCGCGCGTTCGACGTCCCCTGCCTGGAGCAGGCGGGTTTCGAGGCCGACGACTTGATCGCCACCTATGTCAGGGAGACTTGCGCGCTGGGCGCCACCGCCACCATCGTAAGCTCCGACAAGGACCTGATGCAGCTCGTGAACGACTGCGTCGTCATGTACGACACCATGAAGGACCGCCGGATCGGCATCCCCGAGGTGGTCGAGAAATTCGGGGTGCCGCCGGAGAAGGTCATCGAGGTGCAGGCGCTGATCGGCGATTCGACCGACAACGTGCCGGGGGTGCCGGGGATCGGGGTCAAGACCGCCGCGCAGCTGATCTCCGAATACGGCGATCTCGAAACGCTGCTCGCGCGCGCCGGCGAGATCAAGCAGGAGAAGCGGCGCCAGGCGCTGATCGACAATGCCGACAAGGCGCGGCTGTCGAAGAAGCTCGTCACCCTCGACGACCGGGTGGCGCTCGAGGTGCCGCTCGCCGAGCTCGCGGTGCACGAGCCCGACTACAAGCGCCTCGTCGCCTTCCTCAAGGCGATGGAGTTCACCGGCCTCACGCGCCGGGTGGCGGAATTTTCCGGCATCGATGCCGGAGAAATCGAGCCGGACGACAGGCTCAAGGCGGCGGGTGCGGCGCCCGCGGCACCTCTCCCGCTCGCGGAGGAGATCCACGAGCGAAGCGAGCCGGAAGGGGGCAGGCGGACACCGAGGTCGGCGCCCCCTCCCTCCGCAAGCGGGGGAGGAAGCAGACCGAGTCCGGGCAGCGCCGCCGAGTTCAGCCCGCAGGCCATGGCGAAGGCCCGCACCGACGCGGCGCACCATGCCAAAATCGATCGCTCGCGCTACGAGATCGTGCGCAGCCTCGAGCGGCTCGACCTCTGGATCGCGCGCGCGCGCGAGCTCGGCCGGATCGCGATCGATACCGAGACCACGAGCCTCGACCCGATGCAGGCGGAGCTCTGCGGCTTCTCGCTCGCGCTCGATGCCAACGAGGCGTGCTACGTGCCGCTCGCCCACCGGCAGGGCGGCGAAGCCGGCAAGGACAGCCTGTTCCCCGGCACCATCGCGCCCGACCAGCTCGCGGAGGACGCGGCGCTCGCCCAGATGAAGCCGCTGCTCGAAGATCCCGGCGTGCTCAAGATCGGCCAGAACCTGAAGTTCGACCTGCAGATCTTCGCCCTGCGCGGCATCGAGCTCGCGCCCTTCGACGACACCATGCTGATGTCCTACGTGCTCGATGCCGGACGCTCCGATCACGGGCTCGATCCGCTCTCCAAGCGCTACTTCGATCACGCCACCATCGATTACAACGAGGTGGCCGGCGCGGGCCGACTGAAGGTGAGGTTCGACTGCGTGGAGGTCGAGAAGGCCGCGGAATATGCCGCCGAGGACGCCGACGTGACGCTGCGCTTGTGGCATCTGCTCAAGCCGCGGCTCGTCGCCGAGCACGTGACCGGCGTCTACGAGACCTTGGAGCGGCCGCTCGTCCCGGTGCTCGCGCGCATGGAGCGGCGCGGCATCACGATCGACCGGCCGGTGCTCTCGCGGCTGTCAGGCGACTTCGCCCAGCGCGCCGGCACGCTCGAGGCGGAGATCCAGGAGCTTGCGGGCGGCCCGCTCAATCCGGGGAGCCCGAAGCAGATCGCCGAGTTCCTGTTCGGCAAGCTGGGGCTTCCCGGCGGCACCAAGACCAAGACCGGCCAATGGTCGACCGGCGCGCGCGTGCTCGACGACCTGGCCGAGCAGGGCCACCCCCTGCCGCAAAAAATTCTCGACTGGCGCCAGGTCACCAAGCTTAAATCGACCTATACCGACGCGTTGCCGGATCACGTCGATCCCTCGACGCATCGGGTGCACACGAGCTACGCGCTCGCCTCGACCACCACCGGCCGGCTCTCCTCCTCCGAGCCGAATCTGCAGAACATCCCGATCCGCAACGAGGAGGGCCGCAAGATCAGGCGCGCCTTCATCGCGAGCGAAGGCCACAAGCTCGTCTCCGCCGACTATTCGCAGATCGAGCTGCGGCTGCTTGCCGAGATCGCCGACATCCCGGCGCTGCGCAAAGCCTTCCGCGAGGGCCTCGACATCCACGCCATGACCGCCTCGGAGATGTTCGGCGTGCCGGTGAAGGACATGCCCGGCGAGGTGCGCCGGCGCGCCAAGGCGATCAATTTCGGCATCATCTACGGCATCTCGGCCTACGGCCTCGCCGCCCAGCTCGGCATCGCGCGCGAGGAAGCCGGCGCCTACATCAGGAAATATTTCGAGCGCTTCCCCGGCATCCGCGCCTACATGGACGAGACCAAGGCCTTCGCCAAGAAGAACGGCTACGTGCTGACCCTGTTCGGCCGCAAGTGCCACTACCCCGACATCGCGAGCTCGAACGCGTCGATCCGCGCCTTCAACGAGCGCGCCGCCATCAATGCGCGGCTGCAGGGCACCGCCGCCGACATCATCCGCCGCGCCATGGTGCGCATGGATGCGGCGCTCGCGAAGCACAAGCTCTCCGCGCAGATGCTTTTACAGGTGCACGACGAGCTGGTGTTCGAGGTGCCGGACGGCGAGGTCGCAAGCACGCTGCCGGTGATCGAGAAGGTGATGGAGGACGCGCCGATGCCCGCGCTCTCGCTCTCGGTGCCGCTCGCGGTCGAGGCGCGTGCCGCCGACAATTGGGACGCGGCGCATTGACCTACGCTACCGTTTCTCGTTGCGCGTCGAGCCCGTCGGGGCGTACCCTGTCGCCATGAAACAGCCAGTCGTCTCGCGCAGCCTCGATGTCATGGGCGGTATGGCGGTATTTCACGGGACCAGGGTCCCCGTCCAGACGCTGTTCGACTACCTCGAGGCAGGCGAGACAATCGATGATTTTCTCGAGGGCTTCCCGTCCGTCGCGCGGCGACAGGTCATCGCCTTCCTGGAGGAAGCGAAAAACCGCGTGATCGAAGCAGCCGTATTGAAGAACGACGACAAGCCGATTGCGGCCTCGGGCTGATTTGGATTAAATTCTAGTCATGCTGACTAGAAATCGCCGAAAGAAGCCCTTACTCCCGGGCGCCTGGAAACTGCAGGACGCCAAGGCCCGCTTCAGCGAGGTCGTGCGGCGCGCGCAGTCCGAGGGCCCGCAGCGCGTGACGGTTCACGGCAAGGATACCGTCGTGATTCTGTCCGCGGAAGATTATGCAAGGGTGGCGCCCTCGGCCCGCAAGTCCCGAACGGGCGAGGAATTGATCAAGGCGATGCAGCAGGCGCGCAAACTCGGTCTGAAATTGAAGCCGGCCCGCGTTCCCGCGCCGCTCAGGCCTCCCATCGATTTCTCGGATGATGGGCGGTGAGCGGTTTTCTGCTCGACACGAATGTACTATCCGAATTGAAACGGCCCCGTTCCTCGCCCAGCGTTCTCGCGTTCGTGCGGCAATGCCCTCTCGACAGCCTTTTCCTGTCGGATGTCGTAGTGGCTGAACTCCGATTCGGAATCGAGACCGCGGCAAATCCACAACGGCGAGAGAGGCTCGCCGCGTGGCTGAAAGACATCATTCGTCCCATGTTCGCTGGTCGCATCTTGTCGGTTACCGAGGACATTTTCCTGCGATGGCGGTGGATCGTGGAAATCAGTCGACGAAAGGGCTACACCTTCGATCAGTCGGACGCCCTCGTAGCCGCCACTGCGCTCCACTACGATCTCGTGGTGCTCACGCGCGACATCGAGCCTTTCGCGCGGGCCGAAGTCGCCCATTTCAACCCTTGGCAAGCGCGATGAGCCGAGGCCGCCTGGCCGCGGAATTCCCGATTTATTCGGCGCTCGCGGCGATCGCGTTCACTACGGCGCTTTTCCCACAGCCGGCCCACGCCGCGACCGCCCTCGACGGGGCGGGGCTGCGCTGGCCGTGGGCGCTGCCGTTTCTCGGCATCCTCGCCACCATCGCGGCCGGGCCGCTCCTCTTCAAGACGATCTGGCATCGCCATTACGGCAAGCTCGCCTTCGTCTGGGGCGCGCTGACGGTGACGCCGCTCGCCGCGCTCTATGGCGCGCCGGTCGCGGCGGCGGCGTTCGCGCACACGATGCTGGCGGAATATCTCAGCTTCATCGTGCTCTTGTTCGCGCTCTACGTGGTCGCCGGCGGCATCCTGGTGACCGGCAATCTGCGCGGCACGCCGCTCGTCAACGGCGCGCTCCTCGCCTTCGGCACCCTGATCGCCAGCGTGGTCGGCACCACCGGCGCGGCGATGATCCTGATCCGCCCGCTGCTGCGCGCCAATGCCGCGCGGCTGCACAACGTCCACGTCGTCGTGTTCTTCATCTTCCTGGTCGCCAATATCGGCGGCGCGCTCTCCCCGCTCGGCGATCCGCCGCTGTTCGTCGGCTTCCTGCGCGGCGTCGACTTCTTCTGGACGACCAAAAATCTCTGGCGCGAGACCGCGCTCGTTGCCGGCCTGACGCTCGCGACCTTCATCGCGCTCGACCTCTGGTACTATCGCAAGGACCGCCTCGTCACCACGGTCGGCGAGGAGCGGCCGCCGGTCGACCTCGGCGTCAGCGGGCTCGTCAATCTCCTGCTCATCGCCGGCGTCATCGCGGCGATCCTCGCCGCGGCGGCCTGGCGGCCGGGCATCGACTTCGACGTCTACGGCACCCGGCTCGAGCTCCAGAACCTCGCGCGCGACGCCGTCCTGGTGCTGATCGCGATCCTCTCGCTCGCGCTCACGCCGAACGAGCACCGCGAGCCGAACGGCTTCAGCTGGGAGCCGATCGCCGAGGTGGCGATCCTGTTCGCGGGCATCTTCACCTGCATCATTCCGGTGCTCGCCATGCTCGATGCCGGCGAGAACGGCGCGTTCTCCTGGCTGCTTGCCGCCGTCACCACGCACGACGGCACCCCGCACGTGCTCGGCTACTTCTGGCTCACCGGCGTGCTCTCCGCCTTTCTCGACAACGCGCCGACCTATCTCGTGTTCTTCGAGCTCGCCGGCGGCGACGCCCGCGAGCTGATGGGGCCGCTGGCGCCGACGCTTTCGGCGATCTCCATGGGCGCGGTCTACATGGGCGCCATGACCTATATCGGCAACGCGCCGAACTTCATGATCTATGCGATCGCCGTCGAGCGCGGCGTGAAGATGCCGAGCTTCTTCGGCTATCTCGCCTGGTCGACGCTGGTGCTGCTGCCGATCCTGGCGGTGCTCACCGCCGTCTTGATCGCGCCGCCTTGGTAGCCGGGCGCCGGCCGCGCGCCTTGCGCGCCGCCGTCGGCCGCGGCGCGCTCTTCGATCGTGCGGTCTCGACTCGCGCGACTCGCCGAAAGTCTAGGCACGAACGCGGTGGCACGGAATGGAGCGGGCACCCCGGTCGACGGTGCCGGTCGCCTACCCAATGGCGTGATTCTGCCTCAATTTCTTCGAAACGCGGCTCCAAGCTATGGCGCAGCGGTCAGGCGCTCACGACGCGTTTACTCTTTTGGGCTACGTTAAGCGTTCGTGAACCATTTCGCCTGCTGCTGGGGACCGGTAGGTGGGGAGCCGGGGGGGGTGGGGAACATGATCTTTTCAGCATCTGCCGCTTTGCAAGCGGCGCGCGAGGCGCTTGGCTTGGGTCGGCCTGAGACAGCGGCCGTGCCTGCCGGTCGCCGAAACGGCTCCAAAATCGTGTCGCTCGCGGGAATCGCCGTCATGGCGCTGGTGCTGCCGGCGGGGTCGGCCTCCGCGCAGAGCTTCTTCGAATCGCTGTTCGGCCGCTGGAGCCGGCCTGCGCCTTCCGCCAACGCCTATGCCGATCCATCTTCCCCCTGGAGCCCGTTCGGCCCGCGGTCTCCGGAAGCGCAGCGCAGCGAGGACGGCACCGCCTACTGCGTGCGTCTCTGCGACGGCCGCTATTTTCCGATACAGCGCCATGGCGGCGTAACCCCGGCGCGGACCTGCAGCGCGTTCTGCCCGGCGAGCCAGACCAGGATCTACAGCGGCGACAGCATCGACCAGGCGGTGGGGCCCGACGGCAAGCCGTACCGCGAGCTCTCGACGGCGTTCAGCTATCGCGAGCGGATCGCCCCGGGCTGCACCTGCAACGGCAAGGACGCGTTCGGGCTCGTCAATACGCCGCTCGAGGAGGACGCGACGCTACGCCCCGGCGACATCGTTGCGACCAATGGCGGCCTCATGGCCTACAGCGGCAATGCCGGCAAGCAGAGCTTCACCCCGATCGCATCCTATTCCGGCCTCTCGGCCGAGCTGCGGCAAAGGCTGACCGAGACCAAGATCGCGCCGGCATCACCGGCCGCCCCGGCGCCGGTTCCCGTGCGCAGCGACGCCAAGGCAGCGGCCGCCGGCGCCGGCCCGAGCCGGCGGGTCGAGATCGGCAGGTAGGCATTCGCTGCGGCGAACCCGCCCGGATCAGTTCCTGCCCTCGGCCGTCACGGCCTCGACCACCTCCTCCGCCAGCGACAGCGCCGAGGTGAGCCCCGGCGACTCGATGCCGAACAGGTGCACGAGGCGCGCCATGCCGTGCTCGACCGGCCCCTCGATCATGAAATCCGCCGCCGCCCCGTTCGGCCCGGTCAGCTTCGGCCTGATGCCGCAATAGTCCGGGCGCAGCCCATCATCGGGCAGGCCGGGCCAATAATCTCGGATGCGCGCATAGAACGCGGCAGCCCGCGCCGGGTCGACGTCGTAATTCTCCTGCTCGATCCACTCCACGTCCGGGCCGAACCGCATGCGCCCCGCCATGTCGAGGGTGACGTGCACGCCGAGCCCGCCCGGAACCGGCACCGGGTAGATGAGCCTCGAGAACGCCGGCCGGCCGGCAAAGCTGAAATAATTGCCCTTGCCGAGATGGAGCGGCGGCACCCGTGCCGCGGGATAACCCTCGGTCGCCCGGGCGAGCTTCTGGGCGCCGAGGCCGGCGGCGTTGACCACCGCATCGACGGTGATCGATTGCGCATCGGCGCCGCCGAAATGGACCTGCCACCCTTCCGCGGTCTGGGCGAGGCGCTCGATCGGGGTGTTGAGCGCGACCGCGCCGCCGTGGTCCTCGAGGTCACCCTGCAGCGCCAACATAAAGCGGTGGCTGTCGATGATGCCGGTCTCGGGCGAAATCATCGCGAGCCGGCAGAAGAGCGCCGGTTCGAGCCGCCGGGCCGCGTCGGCGTCGATGATCTCGACCCCTTCCACGCCGTTCGACTTGGCCTGCACGATGATCGCGTCGAGCCGCGCGACCTCGCGTTCGTTGGTGGCGACCACGAGCTTGCCGCACTTGCGATGCGGCACGCCGTGGGAGGCGCAGAAGTCGTAGAGCATCCGCCGCCCGCGCGTGCAGTGATGGGCGCGCTTCGAGCCGGTCGGGTAATAGAGGCCGGCATGGATGACCTCGCTGTTGCGCGAGGAAATGCCGGTGCCGATGCCGGATTCCGCCTCCGCGACGATCACCTCGTGCCCGGCGAGCGCCGCCGCGCGCGCGACGGCGAGCCCGACCACTCCCGCTCCGACCACCAGGACCTGCATCTCTCCTCCCCTGCCCGGCTCAGCCCTCGACCGGCAGGCCGACATAGTTCTCGGCCACCGAGCGCATCGCGGCGGGCGAGCTCGTCACGTAATCGAGCTCGGCGAGCTGGCGCTTGCGATCGAAGGCGTTGTGGCTGGGATCGAGATGAAACAGCTGCGTCATCCACCAGGAGAAGCGCTGCGCCTTCCAGACCCGCCGCAGGCAGGTCGCCGAATAGCGCTCGATGAGATCGCTGCCGCCGGTGCGATAGAATTCGGTGAGCGCGCGAGAGAGCACCTTGACGTCGGCCAGCGCGAGATTCATGCCCTTGGCGCCGGTCGGCGGCTGGATATGGGCGGAATCGCCGGCGAGAAACAGCCGGCCATATTGCATCGGCTCGACCACGAAGCTGCGCATGGCGGTGACGCCCTTCTGCAGCATCTCGCCTTCCATGAGCGCCCGGGTGCCGGCGAGCCGCACGTGCAGCTCCTGCCAGATGCGCGCATCGGGCCAGTTCTCGATGTCCTCGTCGGGAGCGCATTGCAGGTAAAGCCGCGCCAGGCTCGGCGAGCGCATGGTGTAAAGCGCGAAGCCGCGATCGTGATAGGCATAGATCAGCTCGTGCTCGGGCGGGGGCGATTGCGACAGGATGCCGACCCAGCCGAACGGGTACTCGCGGTCGTGCGTCGTCAGCGCGGAAGCCGGAACGCTCGGGCGACAAACGCCGTGGAAGCCGTCGCAGCCGCCGATGAAGTCGCAGGCGAGCTCCTGGTCCCTGCCGCCGTGCCGGAAACGGATCTTCGGCGCGTTGCCTGCGAAATCGTGCACGCTGACGTCGACCGCCTCGAACAGGATGGTTCCGCCGTCGGCCAGCCGCCGCGCGACCAGGTCCTTTATCACCTCCTGCTGGCCGTAGATGGTCACGCCCTGCCCGACGAGCTCGCGGAAATCGATGTAGTGCAGCGCGCCGCCGAAGGCGAAATAGACCCCGTTGTGGAACATGGCTTCGCGCTGCATGCGCTCGCCGACGCCGGTCTCGGCGAGGAGGTCGCTCGCCCATTGCTCGATCAGGCCGGCGCGGATGCGGCTCTCGATATAATCGCGGCCGCGGCTCTCCAGGATCACCGACTCGATGCCCTCGAGATGCAGGAGATGGGAGAGCATCAGCCCGGCCGGCCCGGCGCCGACGATACCGACCTGCGTGCGCATACGTCTTGCTCCCGCCGACGACGGTCCGAACAAGGGCGTTTTCCCGATGGCCGGCTGCTCAGCCTGAATGCACGCCCGCGAGCGAGCCTATAGGAAGAATGCGCCGACGCCGAGAAGGGACAGGTCCCGGATTGGTGGGAACATTTCCTGTCGCGCAGACCGATGCGAGCCGGCGCGGCGCAGCGTTCGGTCTGCCGCTCGCGCCCCTCGCGAAACCTACCCCAGTGCCGCCGCAAGATCGGCGATCAGGTCGTCGGGATCCTCGACGCCGACCGAGAGCCGCACCAGCGTTTCGCCGATGCCGAGCGTCGCGCGCACGTCGGGCGGTACCGAGCCGTGGGTCATCAGCGCGGGGTGCTCGATCAGACTCTCGACCCCGCCGAGGCTTTCGGCGAGCGCGAACAGCCGGCAGCGCTCAAGAAAGCGGCGGGCATCGTCGAGCGTCCCCTCGAGCTCGGCCGAGATCATGCCGCCGAAGGCGCGCATCTGCCTCCTCGCCAGCGCGTGCTGGGGATGGCTCGCGAGCCCGGGATAGAACACCCGGCGCACCTTCGGATGGCGCTCGAGCCATTCGGCGATCTTGAGCGCGGAGCCGCAGTGGCGCTCCATGCGCAGCGCCAGCGTCTTCAAGCCGCGCAACGCCAGGAACGAATCGAACGGGCCCTGGATGGCGCCGACGGCGTTCTGCAGGAATTTCAACCGGTCGTGCAGCTCGGCATGGTCGCCGACCACCGCCACGCCGCCGACCATGTCGGAATGACCGTTGAGATACTTCGTGGTCGAGTGCACGACGATGTCGAAGCCGCTCTCCAGCGGACGCTGGACGTAGGGACTGGCGAAGGTGTTGTCGGCGACCGCCCACAGGCCGCGCCGCTTCGCGATCGCCGCGACGCGCTCGAGGTCGACGAGCTTGAGCAGCGGATTGGTCGGGGTCTCGACCCAAACGAGGCGCGTGTTCGGCCGGATCGCCGCTTCGATCGCGTCGGCGTCGGTGAGATCGAGCTGGCTCACCTCGAGGCCCATGGAGCGGTTGCGAACGCGGTGGAACAGGCGCCGGGAGCCGCCATAGAGGTCGTCGACCGCGATCACGTGCGAGCCATGGTCGAGGCATTCGAGCGTCGTCGAGACGGCGGCGAGCCCCGAGGCGAAGGCGAACGCGGCGCTGCCGCCTTCGAGATCGGCGATGCAGCGCTCGAACGCCATGCGGGTTGGGTTCTTGGTGCGGGCATAGTCGTAGCCCTTGTGCACGCCCGGGCTCTGCTGGACGTAGGTCGAGGTGGTGTAGATCGGCATCATCACCGCGCCGGTCGTCGGATCGGGCTCCTGCCCCGCGTGCACGCAACGCGTGGCGAAGGCGAGCTGGTTCGCTTTGGTCATCACCGTGCAATCCTGAAATGGTTGATGAGGTCGAGGCGGGTCGCCACGCCGAGGAACCGGTCGCCGTCGACGACGATGGCGACGTAGTCCTTGCGGAACAGCGGCACGAGATCGGCGATCGGAGCGTCGGCGGAAATCGTCTCGAGCCGCGTCACCATCACGTCCGCGACCGGCCGGGCGAAGGCCTTATCGGCGTCGTCCCGTTCGGTGAGCAGCGCAGCGAGCACGTCGCTCTCATCGACCAGGCCGACGACGTGGCCGCGCTCGTCGATGACCGGGAGCTGCGAGACGTCGGCCGAGCGCATGCGGGCGAACACGGTGCGCAGATTGTCCTGCGGCCGCACGACCACCGCGGTGCCCTCGCTATAGCGGCTGACCACGACGTCGCGCACGGTGCCGTGCCGGCCGGGATGCATGAAGCCTTCCTGGGCGAGGAAGGCCGGATTGAAGACCTTGGACAGGTACTTGGCGCCGGAATCGCAAACCAGGCTCACGACCCGCTTCGGCGCCGCCTGCGCGCGGCAATAGCGCAGCGCCGCCGCCAGCAGCGTGCCCGAGGAGGAGCCGGCGAGCACGCCCTCCGCGCGCAGGAGCTCGCGCGCCATGGCGAAGCTCTCGGCGTCGGGGATCGAGTAGGCGGCGGAGACGAGGGCAAGGTCGGCATTCGGCGGCACGAAATCTTCGCCGATGCCTTCGACCGCCCAGCTGCCGGCCTGCGCCACCCGGCCGGTCTCGACAAAGGGCGCGAGCACCGAGCCCTCGGGATCGGCCAGGATCATCGCGGTCGCCGGCGAGGCCCGCCGCATGAACCGCCCGACGCCGGTCAGCGTGCCGCCGGAACCGACGCCGACCACGATCGCATCGACCTCGCCATCCATCTGACGCAGGATTTCCGGGCCGGTCGCGGTCTCGTGCGCGCGCGGATTGGCGGGATTGGCGAATTGGTTGACGAAGAACGCGCCGGGCGTGCGCCGCGTGATCGCCTCGGCGAGGTCCTGGTAGTAATCGGGATGGCCCTTGCCCACGTCGGAGCGGGTGGTGACGACCTCCGCGCCCATCGCCTTGGCGTGCAGCACCTTCTCCCGCGCCATCTTGTCCGGCACCACCAGCAGCGTGCGGTAGCCTTTGCGGCCGCCGACCAGGGCGAGGCCAAGCCCGGTATTGCCGGCGGTCGCCTCGACGATGGTGCCGCCGGGCTTGAGGCGACCTTCGGCTTCCGCGGCCTCGATCATGGCGCGCGCGGGCCGATCCTTGATCGAACCTGAGGGATTGGCGCTTTCGAGCTTGAGAAAGAGCCGGCACGGCCCGCGGTCGATGCGCGTCACCTCGATGAGGGGCGTGTCGCCGATGAGATCGAGCACCGAGGCCATGGCGGTCTATAGCACCGGGCAACCGGGCCCGGCACTCCGGGAGAGCGGCCCGCGCATCGGGCGCTTCCTTCGAGCCGGCTGGGAAAAATTAGGCCTTTATTCGACTTATTGCGATGCAGCAGGATTGACTTTGGGCCGCGAACCACTATGTTCCCGCTCAGGCGGTTCGACCGTAACACTCGACCGTCCACCTCCGCGCAACTTTAGTCGTTGTTCCGTCATCCGGCGCGGCTAGGCTCCGGACGGTCTCGATTCGAGGTTTTATGCCTTTTTCCAAGCTCTGCTTGTCCGACAAGGTTCTCGCCGCGGTCAAAGCGGCCGGCTACCCCTCCCCCACGCCCATCCAAGAACAAGCGATACCGCATGTGCTGGCGCGCCGCGATGTCCTCGGCATCGCGCAGACCGGCACCGGCAAGACGGCGGCCTTCACGCTGCCGATGCTCACGATCTTGGAAAGCGGCCGCGCGCGCGCACGAATGCCGCGCACGCTCATCCTCGAGCCGACGCGCGAGCTCGCGGCGCAGGTGCAGGAAAGCTTCGAGAAGTACGGCGTCGGCCAGAAGCTCAACGTCGCGCTGCTGATCGGCGGCGTTTCGTTCGACAATCAGGATACCAAGCTCACCCGCGGCGTCGACGTGCTCATCGCCACGCCCGGCCGGCTGCTCGACCATTTCGAGCGCGGACGGCTGCTGCTCACCGGCGTGGAGCTCCTCGTGATCGACGAGGCCGACCGTATGCTCGACATGGGTTTCATTCCCGATATCGAGCGCATCTGCAGGCTGGTTCCGTTCACCCGCCAGACGCTGTTCTTCACCGCCACCATGCCGCCGGAGATCAGGCGCATCACCGAGCAATTCCTGCACAATCCGGTGAAGGTGGAGGTCTCGCGCCCGGCGACGCCCCTTGCCACCACCACCCAGCTCCTGGTCAAGACCGGCCGCGAGCCGCACGACAAGCGCGATACGTTGCGCCGGCTCATCCGCTCGGCCGAGGGTTTGACCAACGCGATCATCTTCTGCAATCGCAAGCGTGAGGTCGCGGCCCTGCATCGCTCGCTGGTCCGTCACGGCTTTTCCGCCATCGCGCTGCACGGCGACATGGACCAGGCCTCGCGCACGGCGGCGCTGGATCAATTCCGCAAGAACGAGGTGACATTGCTCGTCGCCTCCGACGTCGCCGCGCGCGGTCTCGACATACCCGCCGTCAGCCACATCTTCAACTTCGACGTCCCGCACCACCCCGACGATTACGTCCACCGCATCGGCCGCACCGGGCGCGCCGGACGCAGCGGCACCGCGATCACCGTGGTCGCGCCGGCCGACCACAGGAGCGTTGCCGCAATCGAGAAGCTGATCGGTCAGACCATCCCGTGGATGGGCGAGCCGCCGCGCGCGGCCGCAGACGAGCGCACTCAGGCGAGCGAGCCCCGCCACCGGCCCGCACGACGATCGCAACCCCGGCGCGGCGGCGCCCCGGCGGCGGTCGCCCATCTCGACGAGATGCGGCCGCGTCACGCGCCGAAGCCGGCCCCCGCCGTCGACCAGGGCGGACACCTGCCGGCCTTCCTGCTGCGGCCGGTTCGCGCCAAGGCCTGAGCGGCCCGTTTTTATTCCATCAGCGCAACCATTTACTCCCGATTCATGACTGTGGAATAGGGTCCCTCTATCGGGGGCGCGGGCGATTTCGCCTGGTCGGGGACGGCGCAGGCGTTTCGCTTGCGCGCCGCGGAGCGACAGTCATGACGGATCACGCCGACGAGCACGAACGCACCATGGCGTTCGCGGAGATCGCGCTCGGGCAGATCCAGGCGCTCCGTCAGCCGGCCACGCCCCGGCATTTCGAAATCTGGTACAACTACGCCACCGGCTATAATCCCGCGTTGAATCAGACGATCAACGAGATGCTGGCGCGCAACGGCACGCTCGGCGACGCCGACATCAACCGCATCTACGACACTTATCTTTCGCCGAACCGCTTCACCGACCGCATCGACGACGTCGGCTCGCAGGTCATGGGCGAGATCGAGCAGGTCATGGCCATGATCGGCGCCGCCGCGGGCAACGCCTCGAGCTACGCCGAGAGCCTGGTCGACGTGACGCAGAAGCTCGGGCTCGCCGCCGACGAGCCGGCGGTGCGGGCGATCGTCGAGACCCTGGTGCAGGCCACCAAGGAGATGGAAAGGAACAACCAGGCGCTGGAAGCGCGGCTGTCCGCCTCCAAGCAGGAGATCACCGAGCTGCGCCAGAACCTGGAGACCGTCCGCAACGAAAGCCTGACCGATCCCCTCACCACGCTGGCCAACCGCAAATATTTCGACGACGCGCTCAACAAGGCGATGGCGCAGGCGCGCAGCAAGGGCGAGCCGCTGTCGCTGCTGATGACGGACATCGATCATTTCAAGGCGTTCAACGACAACTTCGGCCATCTCACCGGCGACCAGGTGTTGCGGTTGGTGGCGAACTCGACCAAGCAGAACGTCAAGGGACAGGACATCGCCGCGCGCTACGGCGGCGAGGAATTCGCGATCGTGCTGCCCAATACCGTGTTGCGAGCCGCGATCACGGTCGCCGATCACATCCGGCGCGCGGTGATGACCAAGGAGCTGGTTCGGCGCTCGACCGGCCAGCATCTCGGCGGGGTGACGATCTCGGTCGGGGTGGCGACGCTGCAGCCGTCCGACACCGCGCAGTCGCTGATCCAGCGCGCCGACACCTGCCTCTATGCCGCCAAACGCAACGGACGCAACCGCGTGGTCAGCGAGGCCGATCCGGAGGTCGCCAATCCCGCCAGCAGCAAGGTGGCGTGACGGCGGCCGTGCCGCAGGCCGTTGGCCAGCCCTTTATCGCTGCGCTTCGGCCGCGGGCTTGAGCTGGACCGATTCGCCGCAGCCGCAGGCCGAGGTCTGGTTCGGATTGTTGAACACGAATTGCGCGGAAAGCCGGTCGGTCTTGTAATCCATCTGGGTGCCGAGCAGGAACAGCACGGCTTTGGGATCGATCAGCACGCGCACGCCCTTGTCCTCGACCACCTCGTCCGCCTTCTCGATCCGCTCGGCATATTCCATCGTATAAGCCATCCCGGCGCAGCCGCCGTTCTTGACGCCGACGCGCACGCCGATGACCGGCTGCGTCGCGTTCGCCATCACGTATTTGATGCGCTCGGCGGCGGCATCGGTCAGGCTGATCACGTGGGGTCTCGGCCGAACTGTGGCCATGTCGGGTTCTCCTCTCACCGAGTGCAAGGCCCGGCAGCGGAATCCATTTATGGTCCTAAAATAACAACGAATTTGCGCTTGTGAAGGCCGGATCGAGGCGGCCGAAAGATCGGGCTGAATTAGCGAGCATTTCGTCCCTCGATCGCCTGCCCTCAGTAAATCGCCCACAAGCCCGGCGTCGCAAGCTCCAGCAGGTGTCCGTCCGGGTCGCGGAAATAGATGCTGTGGCCGCCGCGCGACCACTCGGTCCGACCCTCGATGGCGACGTCCTCCCGGCGCAGCCGCTCGACCCAATGCGGCAGCGCGTCGGCTGCGATCGCAAACGCCATGTGCAGCGGCCCGCGGCCGTCGTGCGGCGGAATGGTGCCGCCCGGCATGCGCACGGTCTCAAGCGTGGCGCCGCGACGGAACAGCAACAGCACGCTCTTGCCTCCGACGTCGTAGGCGCGAAAGCGGGCGTCGGCGGTCAGCGCCGCGAGCCCCAGCACCCGCTCGTAGAAGCGCGCCGCGCGATCGAGGTCGTCGACGTAGAGGCAGGTCTCGATCACCCGGTCGAGCTTCGGCGTCACGCCTCACCACATGTTGAGCACGGCGCGCGCCTCGTCCGACATGCGACTCGGCTCCCAGGGCGGATCCCAGACGATGTCGACCTTGACCGCGCCGACGCCGGGGACGCTGGCGACCGCGTTCTCCACCATCGTCGGCAGCTCCTGCGCCGAGGGGCAATTGGGCGTGGTGAGCGTCATCTCGACCGCCACCGCCCGATCGTCGGCGATGTCGATCTTGTAGATGAGGCCGAGCTCGTAGATGTCGGCGGGGATCTCCGGATCGTACACGGTCTTGAGCGCGGCGATGACGTCGTCGGTCAGTCGTGCCAGCTCTTCCTGCGGCAACCCCGCGGGCTTGCCGGCATCCGCGGCCGGCGCCGTCGGGGCCGTCGGGGCCTCGGCCCTCCCGGAGGGTTCCGGCATCGTCGCCGCGGCATCGGGAACCTGGTTCGGATCGTCGGTCATGTGAAGAAATCCTGCGCCTTCATCAGGGCGCGCGCAAGGCCGTCGACCTCCTCGCGCGTGTTGTAGAGCGCGAACGAGGCGCGGCAGGTTGCGGTGACCCCGAAGCGAGCCAGCAACGGCATGACGCAATGGGTTCCGGCGCGCACCGCGACGCCGGACCGGTCGATGATGGTCGAAATGTCGTGGGGATGGGTGCCCTTGATCTCGAAGGAGACGATCGGACCCTTGTCCTTGGCGGTGCCGAAAATGCGCAGCGAGTTGATCTCGCGCAGGCGCTGTTGGGCATAATCGAGCAGCGCGGCCTCGTGCGCCTTGATCCGCGGCTTGCCGATCGAGTCGATGTAGTCGATCGCCGCGCCGAGCCCGATCGCCTGCACGATCGGCGGCGTGCCGGCCTCGAACTTGTGCGGCGGCTCGCCGTAGATGATGCGGTCCTCGAACACTTCGCGGATCATCTCGCCGCCGCCGTTGAACGGCGGCATCGCCGCGAGGTGCTCGTAGCGGCCGTAGAGCGCGCCGATGCCGCTCGGACCGTAGAGCTTGTGGCCGGTCACGGCGTAGAAGTCGCAGCCGATGTCCTGCACGTCGATATCGAGATGGACGGCGGCCTGCGCGCCGTCGATGAGGACCGGAACGCCGCGCCCATGGGCGCGGCGCACCACCTCCTTCACCGGCACCAGCGTGCCGAGCATGTTCGACATATGGGTGATCGCCACCAGCTTGGTGCGCACCGTGAGCAGCTTCTCGAACTCGTCGATCAGGAAATTACCGTCGTCGTCGACCGGCGCCCATTTGATCACCGCGCCCTGGCGCTCGCGCAGGAAATGCCACGGCACGACGTTGGAATGGTGCTCCATGATCGAGAGCACGATCTCGTCGCCGGCCTTGATGCGCTCGCGGCCGAACGTATAGGCGACCAGGTTGATCGCCTCGGTGGCGTTGCGCGTGAAGACGATCTCCTCCTTGCGGGCCGCGTTGAGGAAGGCGCGCACCTTCTCGCGCGCGTCCTCGTAGGCTTCGGTCGCGGCATTGGCGAGATAGTGCAGCCCGCGATGCACGTTGGCGTATTCGGCGGTATAGGCGTGCTCGAGCCGCTCCAGCACCGCCTTCGGCTTCTGCGCGGAGGCCGCGTTGTCGAGGTAGACGAGCGGCTTGCCGTAGACCTGCATGGCGAGGATCGGGAAGTCCTCGCGGATGCGGGTGACGTCATAGGCGCCGTTGGTCACGGCTGGGTGCATGGCTCGGCTCGCGATCTTCTCTCCTTCGTCATGCGCGGGCTTGACCCGCGCATCCATCTTTTTCGCAAGAAGATGGATCGCACCGGAACTCGGGCTTGCCCGAGTTCCGCACTATTAAGAGCCGCAAGTCGGGTAGACCCGACTTGCGGTGTCGAGCCCGGCGATGACGCCGCAAAAGCTGTCACTCCCGCCTCTTGAGCCAGGCGACGACCTGGTCCATCAGCGCGTCGCGCAGCCCGGCATGCTCGATGCCTTCCACCGCCTCGCCGACGAAGGCCTGGATCAGCAGCGCCTCCGCCTCCTTGGCCGGAATGCCGCGCGCCCCGAGATAGAACAGGAGGTCCTGGTCGAGGGCGCCGGAGGTCGCGCCGTGGCCGCACTGCACGTCGTCGGCGAAGATTTCGAGCTCGGGCTTGTTGACCGCCTCGGCGGTGTCCGACAACAAGAGCGCGTGGGTCGCCATCTTCGCGTCGGTTTTCTGCGCGCGCGGCCGCACCACGATCTTGCCCTGAAAGACGCCGTGGCTCTCCTGGTCGAGCACCGACTTGAACACTTGGCGGCTGGTGCAGCCCCCGACCGCGTGGTCGGCGAGCAGCGTGGTGTCGGCGTGCTGGCGTCCCCGCAGCAGGCTCGCGCCGCGGATGCCGGCGATGGTGCCTTCGCCCGCGAAACGCACGAACAACTGGTTGCGCACGACGTCGGCGCCGGCGGTGAACAGGAATTCGTTGAAGCGGGCATGCGCGCCGATCGCCGCCATCAGCGTGGAAACGTGCAGGGCGCCCGCACCGGCGCCGGTGATCTTGACGTGGTCGACGTGCGCCTCGTCGCCGACTTTCAGCTCGAGCGCGGCGTTCACCTGGTGCTGGCCGGCACCCGCCCCGCCGTGGGTCTCGACCACCATGGCGCGCGCGCCGCGCTCGATCACGACGAGCGAGCGGATGAAGACCGCCGCCGGCTCCAAGCCGGCATTGATGAAGACGAGATGGATCGGCCGCGCCAGCGCCGCGCCGGCCGCGACGTGAATGACGGCGCCGTCGCCCATGAAGGCGGTGTTGAGCGCCACCGCGACGTCGCCCGTCGGCGCGACCTTGCCGAGATGGGCGGTGATTTGCGGATCGCCGGCGGCCAACGTCTCGGCCAGCGAGCGGATGGTCAGGCCGGCTTCGAGGTCGGCGAGATCGGAGAGCTCCGGCACGAACGCGCCGTCGACGAACATGAGGCGGCGCGCCTCGATCCAGGCGAGCGCGGCGGCCGCGCTCGCGGCGCGCGCTTTGGCGGCGGCATCGGGAGCGCCTGCGAGCGGCTTCGCCTCGCGCATGAGCGCGCGCAGGTCGGTATATTTCCAGTCCTCGATGCGCCGGTGCGGCAGGCCGTCGGTCTCGAAGCGGCGGAATGCGTCCTCGCGCAGCGCGGCGACGGAGGCCGCGCCCGGCAGCGCGCGCCTGGCGACGGCGAAGGTCTCCGCCAGCGCGGTCTCCGCCGCGGTCTTGATCGGGCCAATCTCGGCATTCATCTCATGCCGCCTCTTCCCGGTATTGCGCGTAGCCGCTGGCGTCGAGCTCCAGCGCCAGCTCCTTGCCGCCGGTTTTCACGATGCGGCCCTTGGAGAGGACGTGCACCACGTCCGGCACGATGTAATTGAGCAGGCGCTGATAGTGCGTGATCACCACGAAACTGCGCTCGGGCGAACGCAGCCGGTTGACGCCGTCGGCGACCACCTTGAGGGCGTCGATGTCGAGCCCGGAATCGGTCTCGTCGAGCACGCAGAGGCGCGGCTCGATGAGCGCCATCTGCAGGATCTCGTTGCGCTTCTTCTCGCCGCCGGAGAACCCGACGTTGACGCCCCGGCGCAGCATGTCCTGCTCGATGCCGAGCTTGCCCGCGACCTCGCGCACGCGCTTGACGAAATCGGGGGTCGAAATCTCGGCCTCGCCGCGCTTCTTGCGCTGCGCGTTGAGCGCGGTGCGCAGGAAGGTCATGGTGGCGACGCCGGGGATTTCGAGCGGATATTGAAAGGCGAGGAACAGCCCCTTGGCGGCGCGCTCGTCGGGAGCAAGCGCGAGCAGGTCCTCGCCGTCGAGCAGCACCTCGCCTGCGGTAACGACATAGTCGTCCTTGCCGGCGAGCACATGGGCGAGGGTCGACTTGCCGGACCCGTTCGGGCCCATGATCGCGTGCACGCCGCCCTTGCCGATCGAAAGGTCGAGGCCGTTGAGGATTTTCTTGCCGTCGACCTCGACGTGCAGATTCTTCACTTCCAGGAGATGCATTGCTGGTCCCGTAACGCTAGTGATGTTCGCCGCCGTAAGAAGCGCTCGGCCCGATCCGACCGATGCCGGCACAGGTCGCGATCTTGAAACCGGCGTCCTTCGTGCCCGCGCCGCCGGCCCTTGCGGTCACCCCACGCTGCCTTCCAGGCTGATCGAGATCAGCTTCTGCGCCTCGACCGCGAACTCCATCGGCAGCTGCTGCAGCACGTCCTTGACGAAGCCGTTGACCACCAGCGCGACCGCCTCTTCCTGGGAGAGGCCGCGCTGCATGCAGTAGAACAGCGTGTCCTCGGAGATCTTCGAGGTGGTCGCCTCGTGCTCGAACACGGCGGAGGAATTCTTCGCCTCGATATAGGGCGTCGTGTGCGCGCCGCACTTGTCGCCGATCAGGAGCGAGTCGCAGTTGGTGAAGTTGCGCGCGCCCTTGGCGCGTCGATGCGCAGTGACCAACCCTCGATAAGTGTTGTTGGAGTGGCCCGCGGCGATGCCCTTGGAGATGATGCGGCTCGTCGTGTTCTTGCCGAGGTGCAGCATCTTGGTGCCGGAATCGACCTGCTGGTGACCGTTGGAGATGGCGATCGAGTAGAACTCCCCGCGCGAATTGTCGCCGCGCAGGATGCAGCTCGGATATTTCCAGGTGATCGCCGAGCCGGTCTCGAGCTGGGTCCAGGAGATCTTCGAGTTTGCGCCCCTGCAGTCGCCGCGCTTGGTGACGAAATTGTAGATCCCGCCGCGGCCGCTGGCGTCGCCCGGATACCAGTTCTGGATCGTCGAATACTTGATCTCGGCGTCGTCGAGCGCGATCAGCTCGACCACCGCGGCATGCAGCTGGTTCTCGTCGCGGGTCGGCGCCGTGCAGCCTTCGAGGTAGCTCACGTAGGAGCCCTTGTCGGCGATGATGAGGGTACGCTCGAACTGGCCGGTATTGCGCTCGTTGATCCGGAAATAGGTCGACAGCTCCATCGGGCAGCGCACGCCCGGCGGCACGTAGACGAAGGAGCCGTCGGAGAACACCGCCGAGTTCAGCGTGGCGAAGAAATTGTCGGAGATCGGCACCACGGTGCCGAGATATTTCTTCACCAGCTCGGGGTGCTCCTGCAGCGCCTCGGAGATCGGCATGAACAGCACGCCGGCCTTGGCCAGCTCGGCCTTGAAGGTGGTCGCGACCGAGACCGAATCGAATACCGCGTCGACGGCGACGCGGCCATAGCCGTTGCCGCCTTCTTCGTCGCCCGCAGGCTTCTGCACGCCCTCCAATACCGCGACCTCGCGCAGCGGGATGCCGAGCTTCTCGTAGGTCTCGAGAATCTCCGGATCGATCTCGTCGAGCGACTTCGGCCCGTCCTTCTTCTTGGGCGCGGAATAGTAATAGATGTTCTGGTAATCGATCGGGTGATAGCTGACCCGCGCCCAGAGCGGCTCGCGCATGGTGAGCCAGCGCCGATAGGCGTCGAGGCGCCACGCGAGCATCCACTCGGGCTCGTTCTTCTTCGCCGAAATGAATCGGATGACGTCTTCGTTCAGCCCCTTGGGGGCCTTCTCGGATTCGATGATGGTCTCGAATCCATATTTATACTGGTCAACGTCGATGCGGCGAACCTGCTCGACGGTCTCTTGCACGGCCGGCATTCTTCCCTCCGCTGCGGTTTCAAGGACCGCGGGTTGGATCAGTCGGTTATGGTCGATATCTCTGGCTTGCCTTCACCCTCGCTGGTGCTTCAGGCGGCGATGCCTCGT
>WNFC01000732.1_pt1 | contig 49356 bp, 43 predicted proteins | sample 5400541 | NCBI WGS metagenome assembly WNFC01 (sample SAMN13153342, study PRJNA577476) | soil metagenome | isolation source: 120 cm saprolite under Douglas fir tree site 2 hole 2 replicate 1 | place: USA:California | collected 2015-04-18 | reverse complement strand
TGACTGGCTCGCGAGCGGGCGGGGGGTGGGGGGAGGGCAGTTTTGAAGTGCTCTAGCTCCTATCCCCCCGCTCCATTGCCCCGTTTCCGGTTCACATTTAGACTTGTAATCCTCAAGGAGAACCCATGCTGGTCGTCATGCAGGCGCACGCCACGGCGGAGGACGTTCGCCGGGTTTGCGACAAAATCGAGTCGCTCGGATATCGCGCCCACTCAATCCCCGGGGCCGAGCGAACTGCCATCGGCATTACCGGAAACAAAGGCGAAATCGAACCCGGCACCCTGGACGAAATGCCAGGCGTGCAGGAAGTTATCCGCGTCACCAAGCCCTACAAGCTGGTCAGCCGCGACATGAAGGAGGACAACACCGTCGTCTCCTTCCCCGGCACCGACGCGACGTTCGGTGGCCCCGGCCTCGCTATCATCGCCGGGCCGTGCGCCATTGAAAGCCGAGAGCAGGCATTTGCCATAGCCGAGCGCGTGCATCGCGCCGGAGCTCAGTTTTTCCGCGGTGGCGCCTACAAACCCCGCACCTCTCCGTATTCGTTCCAGGGACTGGAAGAGGAAGCCCTGAAAATCATGGCTGCGGTGCGTGACAAATACGGTATGAAGATCGTCACCGAAGCCATCGACCACGAATCCCTGGAACTGGTGGAAGAGTACGCCGACGTAATCCAGATTGGCGCCCGCAACATGCAGAATTTTTCATTGCTCAAGCGCGCCGGCCGTGCCCGCAAGCCAGTGCTGCTGAAGCGCGGCATGTCGGCGACACTGGAAGAATTTCTCATGGCCGCCGAGTACGTGATGAGCGAGGGCAATTACAACGTTATCCTGTGCGAACGCGGCGTGCGGACGTTCGCCGACCACACTCGGAACACTCTAGACCTGAGCCTGATTCCCGCCGTCCAGCGCCTCAGCCATCTCCCTATCCTGGTCGATCCCAGCCACGGCACTGGCAAGCGCAACAAAGTCACTCCACTTTCGCGCGCCGCGGTGGCCGTCGGAGCGGACGGCCTCATCATCGAGGTCCATCACGAGCCGGACAAGGCATTGTCCGACGGTATGCAGTCGCTCTATCCCGACCAGTTTGATGAATTGATGGCGCAAGTCCGCCAAATCGCCCCGATCTTACGAAGGACAGTGCCTGGGATTGGAGAGCATGTGGGGATGGGTGTCAGGACGCGATGAAACCGTTGATCATTTTGGCCGGTCTTGTATTGACCCTCGCCCTAGCCCCACTCGGCCTGCCGCAGGATTCATCCCCGACTGCCGTCGGCGACGCGAACAATCCCCAAGTCAAACGCGCAGCCCACGCGCAGAAGTTAGTCGTCCCGCCCCGTCCCATCTCCGTCGTGCACCCGAAATATCCGAAGGAGGCGCGTAAGAAGAAAATCGAGGGCCCGGTCGTTCTCCGCGCCACCGTCACCCTGGACGGAAACCTGAAAGATATAACCGTCGTGAGCGGCGACCCAATTCTCGCTGACGCCGCGCTCGATGCCGTCCGCCAATGGCGTTATCAGCCGTCGAAAATCAACGGCGAGCCGGTTGAGGCCCAGCATGAAATCGTCATCACTTTCAAAAAAGACGGCGGCGCGGTTTACCTCGGCCCTGACGACTTGTCCCCCGACGTCCCGCTTGAACCGCCGCCCGACATCGCAGAGCGCCTCGTCGCGGGAGAATTTTTCTCCGGCGGTGGCAGAGATGTGACGCATCCTCAGGGTACCTATATGCCCGAACCCGAGTACACAGAAACCGCGCGCAGAGCCAAATATCAATGCACAAATGTCCTGAGCGTGATCGTCGCAGCCGACGGCCAACCACTCAGCGTGTGGGTCGTCAAGCCCTGCGGCGAGGGCCTGGATGAAAAATCCATGGCAGCCGTCCAGAAATGGACATTCCGCCCTGCGACCAAAGATGGCGAACCCGTCCCGGTGTTCATCAACGTCGAAACTTCGTTTCACCTCTACTAATTCTGCATGACCTCAAACTCCATTCTCTTCCGCCCCTACTCCCGCCTCATCAAAATCACGTTGCTCGATAAGCAAGTCGAAGTCCCCGAAAACAACGCCCTGCTCCGCGCGCTTTTGTTGGAATGAAGATTGCCAGTATTGCCGCGTGACTTACGATCCTGGCGACGGAACGAAAGACCGGGTAAGGATCCCGCTGTCCCCGCGAGAAACCAGGTTCCCCGTCCGCCGAGGCGACTCGGAATGACACTGAGGATGGTTAGTTGATTTTGCTTTATGCCGGAGGCCGCGGGCTGCTCGCCGTGGCCACCCCTAGTTTGCGCAGCCGGTCTTTGGCCTGCAGCGCCTCGTTCGACCTGGGATAACGCTGCACTACATGCCTCAGAGCCGCGATGCCTGCATCTTTCTGGCCGGATTCAATCAGCGCGAAGCCTTTTTTTAGCTCGGCGGATGCAGCCTTGGTCCCGTCAGGGAAACTCTGCAGCACCTGATCGTATCTTTTCACCGCCTGCGGATAGTTGCCCGCCTTGAAGTCCACTTCGGCGAGATAGAAATACGCATTGCCCGCCAGATCGGTGTTGGGATAATTCTTCACGTAATCGCCGAACTCCTGCTTGGCGAGGTCTGCGTTGCCGCTGTTGTAGTCACGTAGCGCATTGTTATAGAGAACGTCCGGAGGTGGCACTGCCAACTGTGCTTGTTGCGCCTGCGCCTGCTGGCTGGTCTGCGATGCCAGCGTCTGCTGCGTGGCCTGCAAATCTTCCAACTGCTTCGTGACTTTGCCGAGCCGCGCCTTCAACTCGTCCAGGCTGTCGTTCAACGATTGCAACTGTCCCGAGAGCTGGTCCACGTGACCGCTGGTGTCGCTCTGCTGTTTCTGCAGCGAGGTCTGAATGTTGGTGATGGCCGAAGTGACTTTGTTGATGCTGTCGGTGTTCTGCTCCATCAGGTTCTTGAGCACGCCCATGCGCTCGTCGAGCGACTGCTTCAGCGTGGTCACTTGGTCGGAGAGTTGCTGTACTTGGGTTTGCAGCTCGACCAGTTCGCGGTTGACGGCAAACGCCGGAGTCGTCCCGATCAGGCCAGCGGACAAAATCACAAAGAAAATACGGCGGCAAAAAGTTTTCATGGTAGTTCCTAGATCCTCGAATAAGATGCGGAAAATGGCTTTCAGGTAAGTCCAACAGAAGCGCAGCCAGAGGTCAAGTTCACCGCGGTGCAACCGCTTGCGGGTGATCGAGTTCGCCAATAGCGCCTGAAGCCGGGGCTACTCGCCCATCACTTTTACGATCACCCGCTTGTCCCTTTGGCCGTCGAATTCAGCGTAGAAAATCCGCTGCCAGGTGCCCAAATCCAACCGCCCCGCGGTGATAGGGACTATGACTTCGTGGTGAATCAGTAGCGCCTTGAGATGGGAATCGCCGTTGTCCTCGCCGGTATCATGATGGTTGTAGCCTTCGCGAAAGGGCGCAAGCTGCTCCAGCCACTGGTCAATATCTTCGATCAGCCCGGATTCGTTGTCATTCACGTAAATGCCGGCCGTAATGTGCATCGCTGAGACCAGCACCATGCCGTCCTTGATTCCGCTCTTGTGAACAGCGACCTCAACCTGGTGCGTGATGTGAATGTACTCGCGGTGCTTGCGAGTGTGGAATTTGAGGTATTCGGTATGGAATTTCATGGCTGCAAGTGTTCGTGAACCCGAATCTCAGCGGTCCTCTGTGCCCTCTGTGGTAGATGGTTTTTCCGGTCTCAGCAGCGGAAACAAAATCACATCGCGAATGGTATGCGAGTCAGTCAGCAGCATGGCCAGGCGGTCAATGCCCACGCCCACGCCCCCAGTCGGCGGCATTCCGTAAGACAGGGCTCGGATGTAGTCTTCGTCCATCTGGTGCGCTTCTTCGTCCCCGCGCTCGCGCTCACCTAGTTGCTGCTCGAAGCGGCGGCGCTGATCTTCCGGATCATTCAGCTCACTGAAGCCGTTGGAAATTTCCATTTGTCCAATGAAAATCTCCCAGCGCTCGGTCCACTCCGGCTCGTCGGCTTTTTGCTTGGAGAGCGGCGAAACGGCAGTAGGGAACTCGTAAATAATCGTCGGCTGCGTCAAATGTTTCTCTGCGACCGCTTCAAAAAGGCCGGCAATCGTTTTGCCCGCGGGCTCATTCGGATCGTACGCCATGTGCGAATGGGACGAGTTGAAACGCTCGACCAGCGACTTCACGGAATCGTGCGTAGCGAAATCCGCGAGGGCTGGTTTTGCGCCCGGCTCTGGCCAATACTGAATAATCGCCTCTCGCATAGTCAGGCGGCGCCAGTTCACTGCCGACCAGTCAATCTCTGTGTCGCCCCATTTCGTCTTGGTCCCGCCGGTGACATCTCTCGCGGCCTGGATAATCAGCTCCTGGGTCAGGTCCATCACGCCCCGGTAATTCGTGTAAGCCTGGTAGAACTCGAGCATGGTGAACTCGGGGTTGTGGCGAGTCGAAATGCCTTCATTGCGAAAGTTGCGATTGATCTCATACACCCGGTCAAACCCGCCGACCACGAGCCGCTTGAGATAAAGCTCCGGCGCGATGCGCAGGTACAAGTCCATGTCGAGCGTATTGTGATGGGTGATAAACGGCTTGGCCACCGCGCCGCCCGCGATGGGCTGCATCATGGGAGTTTCTACTTCGAGGAATCCGCGCTCTCCGAGAAACTTTCGCATGGACTGCACCAGCCTACCGCGCTTGAGAAAAACTTCGCGAACTTCTGGATTCATCGCCAGATCAACATAGCGCTGGCGGTAACGCAGCTCGACATCGGTCAGGCCGTGCCACTTTTCGGGCAACGGCAAAAGGTCTTTGGAGAGAAACGTGATCTGCTCCACGTGGACGCTCAGCTCTCCCGTGCGAGTGCGGAAAAGATATCCGCTGGCCCCGATGTGGTCGCCCAAGTCGAGCAGTTTGTAAAGTTCAAACCCTTTTTCACCGACAGCGTCTTTCTTCACATAGATCTGCAGGCGTTGGCCGTCTTGCAGAAGGTGCGCGAAACCGGCCTTACCCATCAGGCGGATAGCCATGATCCGTCCAGCGACGCGAACGTGCACTCGCGCCGCCTCAAGTTGCTCGCCGGTTTTTTCCGAATATTCGGCCAGAATCTGCGGGAGGGTGTAGGTAAAATCGTACTTGGTCGGATACGCCTGTTGGCCGAGAGCCTCAATCTGCTTGAGTTTCTCCAGCCGCATTTTGTAAATGCTTTCGTCCAGTGCCAAGAGTGGGCCTTTGCGCGCTAAAGTAAGCTGCGATTATAGAGGAAGTGAAGAAATTGAATCATTGAATCATCGGCGGATTGAATGATTTGGAGGCTTTAAAAATGATTCGATCCGCCGATGATTCAATTCTTCGATGTATCATTCTGAGCGTGGAGCAACCCGACCATGACCACTGCACCTCAACCCCCGGTCGCAGGTGAGACGTTCACCGCCAGCCGCTGGACCCGGGGCAATCTGTTCTTCCCAACGCGAATTGTCGTCAACCCACTGCACGTGAGCCGGGTCAAACCGCGGCTATTCAGCAAGACTGAAGAAAGCATCGCGATTTCGCAGGTGGCTTCGGTCCAAATCCAGACCGGGATCATCTGGTCGGAGATTAGTATTGATTCGACGGGCGGCGCTGATCCCATCACAAGCCACGGCCATCGCAAGCAAGACGCCCTCCGCATCCGTGAACTGATTGAGACATATCAGGTCAAGAAGTGATGTCCGGGGAGGGCGCGACTTCAGCCCGGGCCGCTACCGAGTTGCGACGTTTACGGCACGGCTGAAGGCCGTGCCCTCCCGGTTTGAACCTATGTCAACAAACGATCAGGAAAACGATCAGAACCACGAGCAAGACAAGGAGACCGCCTGGGTACAAATGGCCAACTACGCTCAACTGGCCATTGTCTTTCCAGCAGCGACCTTGATTGGCTGGCTGATCGGCAGCGCGTTCGACCGCTGGCTGCACACCAGTTGGCTGTATTTGGTTGGTCTGATCCTGGGAATCGTTGCCGGATTTGTGGAACTGATTCGTACCGTCGCTGCCAACAAATGACTCCAGAGGATCCCGCGTCCGCTGACATTGACGACTTCTACTCGCATGCCCTCCAGCGACTCCAGCGAATCATGGTGGTTCTCTGCGTCGCAGGCCTCGCTGCGGCGTGGCCGTATTTCGGGTGGCGCGTGGGTCTCGGGTTCGCGTTAGGCGGTGCTATCGCTTGCCTGAATTTTTACTGGCTGAAGAAAGTCGTGGCCGCCATCGCCGAGCGCACGGTGCAGTCCGGCGTCCCAGCATCGAGCAGTGGGATCGTGCACCGTTTCCTACTGCGGTACTTTTTGATGGCCGTAGTTGGGTTTGTTATACTTACTGTTTCGCGCGAGAGCTTGTACGGCTTCTTTGCGGGTTTGGTGGTACCGGTTGCGGCTATCCTTTGCGAGGCGGCTTTCCAGACGTACAAAGTAGTGGTCAGTGGCCACTGACAACTGAGTTTCAATGCCTGAACAACTCCTATTTACCAAAATCCTGAATGGTGCGTTTGCCGGCCCGGTGACCACGCTGCTTCGTGCGTTGCATATTGATCCGCAATATCCGCAGGCGCCGATCTCGAATGCGACTGCGATGGAAGTGCTGGTCTTTGGCTTCCTGCTGCTAACTTTCATTCTGCTGCGCACACGACTCTCAGTGGAAAGTCCGGGCGGACTGCAGCATTTATTTGAGGAAGTGCACGGTTTTATCCAGAACCAGAGCCTGGATATGATCGGCCCGCACAGCGAACGCTTTACTCCATTCCTGGTCACGCTGGGACTGTTCATTCTGCTTTCCAACCTGCTTGGGCTGGTGCCGGGTCTCGAGTCTCCGACCGCGTACCCGGTCGTCACTTTGGGATGCGCTGTGTGTACCTTCCTTTACTACCAGGCCAATGGGTTCGCTACCGGCGGGATCGGTTATCTGAAACACTTTCTCGGGCCGATTTGGTGGCTGACGCCCCTTATGCTCCCACTTGAAATCATCAGCCACCTGGCCCGCGTACTGTCGCTCACCATCCGTCTTTACGCGAACATGTTCGCCGGCGACATGGTCACCCTGGCATTTTTCTCGCTGATTCCAATCGGCGTTCCAGTTATTTTTCTTGGATTGCACATGGGTGTCGCATTCCTGCAGGCCTATATCTTTATCCTGCTGACAACAGTGTATCTGGCAGGTGCGGTAGCCGTAGAGCACTAAACAAAGTTTCGAAGTTTCAAGGTGGTGCAGGTTTCAAAGTTCAACAAGAGCATCTTCGAGGCATTTTCAGCCGTTCAGCGTGAGGGCGTTTGCACGGTAACGTCAACCACCCACTGGCGGCATTTCATAGGAGGAAACAACAATGCGTATTCTGAGTAATGTATTCATGGCGCTCTCGGCGCTGTGTTTTGCAGTTCCGGCATTTGCCCAGGCCGGTGGCGGCACGAGCGGCGCGACCTTAGTGGCCATGGGCGCAGGATTGGCTATGGCTATTGCTTCTGCTGGCTGCGGTATTGGCCAGGGCAGGGCCACCGCGTCGGCCACCGAGGCGCTTGCCCGCAACCCTGCGGCGAAAGCCGCGATCAACTTCGCGCTGATTCTCGGTCTGGCGCTGATCGAGTCACTTGCGCTCTACACGCTGGTCATCATCTTGATAGCGTTTGCCAAAGCGAAATAGCCGCTTTCGAGCAAACGACCAGGCCTCTGCCAATATTCTGGACAGAGGCTTTTATTTTTTGGCCCGGAACCCTCAGTCTTGCGATCCTCATGACTTCGGAAGAAGGGAGCAATTACGATCGGCGGTCGTACTTCCACTTGCTGCTCCGCCCTTCGGGTGCGTGCTCCAGTGAGTCCATCAGGAGATGACGCAGGCGATGGCGGCTTTCAAGGTCAGTGTCCACGAATTCGAAACCGACTTCGTTCACCCGGGCTCGTCGTAGCAGCACTTGTGCGCGGACGTGCCGCATGCCGACTTGGATGTCAAGTTCAGCCTCCGATCCAATCCGCAGCGTGTCGTCCTTTGTTCCCATGCCGCCGCCCAGGCTCAATTCCCGCACCGAGAGCATTGACTTCCCCCACGAACTGCTGATGGTGGCGGGAACCGCTTTTCTGAGCACGATTCTCTCGTAGCGCCGTTGCCGCACCCATGGGCAAGCCGGCGCAGAGTCCAGAGGGCCGATGGCCAGTTCTCCGGGTTCCAGTCCGCTTTGCGCCATGATTTGCGTCGCATAGCGAGGATCAATTTTCGCCAGCGCCTGCGCCGCCGCGATGCGCAGCTCGCGATGGTGCTGCCACTTGAACATTTTCTTCCCTTCAAACAAGCTTCGCAGCACCGGCACCGCGTCGGGTTCACGCAATCGGCCCAAGGCCTCTATTGCCTTCAACTGAAGCAGAGCAGAGCGTCCCTCGGCCTCGCCGGCTGCGGCCATCACGATGAGGGGCGGAGCCGCAGTCCGGTCTCCGCTCATTCCAATCTCATCCAGCGCCTGCGGCACCACCGCGGGATCGAGAATTTCAAGGACCTCAAGCAGCGTGCGGCCACGGTCTAGGGCTGCGCCGTAGGCAATTTGGCGAACGATCACGTCATGATAAAAACGGTTCCACTCCGGCAGCCGTAAAGGAAGCAGCTCCAGCAACCCAGGCACGTCGAGGCGGCTCAGGAGTCCTACGGAGGAAACTGCCTGGCGCTGCGGCCCGGCCTTGAGCATTTCGCGCAGACAGTCGTTGGCAGAGAGGCCCAGTTCTTGCACCAGTTCGACAATGCGGTCGCATTCCTCGCGCCGCATAGAGCGGAAGAATCGCTCCGCCAAATGTTCCGCCGCGGCTTCTGAGTTCCGGCGCAATACTCCGACCAACTCCGGCGATACTCGGGGTTCATGTAATGCGGCCTCTATGAACTCCGGCAAGCGGCCCTCTACGCCAATACGCGAGCGTAACTCCTTTGCGAGGGTCGGACGGCGGCTGGCCAAATACTCCATGGTCTCGCAAGCCTGGGCCACGGCGCGATATTGTTTTCGCTTGTTAGCTTCTGATCCGAGGCGCACAAAGGCCGCGCCCAACAGGGCTTCGATTTCCGGGTCGGATTCTTTGCCCAGAGCTTCGCCTAGCTTTTGCACAGTTTCGGATAGCAGGCTTCCCTCAACCACCGAAAACAAGTCCGCGAGATGAGTAAGTCCCCCTGCGACACGGGCGCGGTACTCCGGATCCTTTGACGTCACCTGCTGGGCGTAACTGTGCAGTACGGCCGATGCGGTTTCGCGGTCGCGGCGCTGCAGCAGCAGTTCCACGTATTGCCGCACGTTGCGCGCTGGCACGCAGGCGGCGTCTTCAGACAGCAGCGTTTTTTTCTTGCTGCTTTCCGGCAGCTCGGCCCAGAACATTCGGTCAAGCAGGTCGGCATGGGACTCGACCAGCATGCCCGCCTTACTCATCTTGTCTTCTTGCACGGAAAGGATCTTGCGCAAGTTCGCCGTCTGCCGGCTCATCTCTTCCAGCAGTTTGTGAACTGCGTTCACCTTCAGTTCGCCGGTCTCAAAGCGTTCCAGCGCATAGCGGATCGCCATCTGCTCGGCGGCGCGCATCAGAATCGGCTTTTCAATCTTGTGGTCCTGGCCATAAGCCGAAAGCTCGTCTAGCATCTTCAGCACGGTAGTGCGGATGTTCTCTTCCGAGTGGTGCAGCTCCAGTCCAATCAGCTCCGGTTTAGGCGAGGACTGCGCCCCCAGTTCGCCGAAGCGGGTCAGCAGACGTAAGGCATTGATGGTTTCTTTTTCGGTCAGCGGGAAGGGTGTTTCATAGGCGCGGCTGCCGGTTGCATCATGCTCGGGGAGCGTGAATGACATCTGAGCATCGCCCGCAGCGTGCCCCGGTCCGTGCGCTCCCTCCGCAGCAGCAATGAGCTGTACCAGCTTGGTGGGATCGTTGAGCCAATCTTTGAATTCGGGATTCAGCGATTGGGATGCGATCTGCGCGGCCGCGCTAACGCCGGCGCTGTCAGACGCGATGAACTTCACTTCGTTGATGCGAATGCTGCCCTTGTTGTCCGGGAAAGCAGCTTTGATTCGGCTGGCAAAGTCTTCCGCCTTCGACCCGCTGAAGGAGAAAGCGTGTACCAGGTTTTCGAATTCCTCGACCGTGACCTGGTTTGAGAACTGAATGCTGGTCAATCCGGCAGCGTTCAAGAGCTGGGCGAATCCGCGTTCGGCATGTCCGGCTTCGAGCGGGACGCCGTCGAGCAGCAGGCGATCCTCGGCAACCCCAAGCACCACACTGCCTTTGCGCTTCGGGATCGCTTGCTGCAGCTCTCCCCAAGCGACTTCAAACTGGGCCTGCGTCCGCTTGTGATCGAAGCCATACAGCCGAACATACTTCACTAGAATGTTCAGGCTGTGGATAAAGGGCCGAGCAGACGCCTGAGTGCTCGCTTTGCTTGTGCCAGTAGTCGGAATAGGCCGCTCCCCAGAATTGATGCCTAGGTTAGCGTAAGCCGAAAGGCACCCCCGCGCATGTTACGGAGGTCTTTGCACGGGTGAGGGGAAAGGTTTTCAGACGGGTTGTAACGTATTGATACGCAGTCACTTACTAGGAAGGCCGTGCTGTGGTGCGGGGGAGGTGTCTCGCCCGCTAGGCTATTTGTCCGAAATCACAAAATTCACCACCGCGGTGCCGTTCGGTTCCACGCTCACACTCTTTTCCCAAGTCCGGGGTTCGGCGAAGATTGGGCGTTGGACGCGCTTCTCTGTCAGCACATCGAACGAGCCCTCCTGTCGGACGACCGCCCAGCCTTCGTGCCAGGCGACGATCTCGTATTTCCCCGCCGGAACATTGGAAAGCTCAAATTTCCCGGCCTCGTTGGTCACCGCGTAATAGGGATGCGGCACCACCAGCATTTCCGCATTCATCCAAGTGTGCCCGCCGTTGCACTTCAGGTTTACCAGGCCAACCGTAGGCATGTCGCGGGAGATCACCTTGTCGGCGAAGGGAAATGGCAGGTTGTAAGTGGCTGCGCCATCCATGTGGATAGTATGCAACACAGCGTCCGAGCTTCTCATCTGCAGGGTGCCGGTAGCCGGCACTAGCAGCACGTGGGGTTCATAGCGACAATGCTTTTGGTCGAGAAAACGACGCGGTTCCGGAAGGTCCATCGGTTTGCCGCTGGAGACATTTTTTAGAAACACAACCGTGTTTGCCACGCCTTCTTGGGGGCCTACCACCAGGCGCTCCAGGTCGCGCGTCTTGGCCGATTCGGGGTCACAAATCTGCTGGTCTTTAAAGATCGGCATGCTGGCCAGACGAGGCATCGGGCCCGACCACTTGACCGTGCCGGTGATTGTGCCCCCATTGCTAACGGTTACGACCTGATAGCCCTGCCCAAACCCAGCTGCGGACAGCATGAGCAGAGCAGCGCTCAGAACAACCTGTGGAATCCCCTTCATGAGCAAACTCCCGGTCTTACTTCAAGCCGGAATGCGGCTAATTAAAGCCTAACCCCAGGTTTTCAGTTCGCAAGTCACCGAAGTAACGCCGAAAGGGCTGTTTTCGTGAAGGGAACAATGGAAAGCGGCCAGCTGAGGTTCCGGCGTCAGTCGGCGTGACTGCTGGCGGGAGAGACCTGTCCGCCGAACAAGGAACGCAGCCAGCGCTTGAACCTTCGCCAGGAAATTCGGTCCATGTAGAGATACACAACCGGAGTCGTAAACAAGGTCAGCGCCTGGCTGAGAATGAGTCCGCCGCAGATGGTAATGCCCAACGGTTGGCGCAGTTCAGATCCCGTGCCAGTACCCAACGCGAGCGGAAGTCCGCCCAGCAGCGCCGCCATAGTGGTCATCATGATGGGACGGAAACGCAGCATGCAGGCCTCGAAAATCGCGTCTTCGGGCGACTTGCCTTCCCGCCGCTCGGCATCAAGAGCAAAATCAATCATCATGATCGCGTTCTTTTTTACGATCCCGATCAGCAGAATGATCCCGATCATGCCCATCACATTCAACTCATTGTGGGTAAGTTTCAGCGCTAGCAGAGCGCCCACCCCCGCGGAAGGCAAGGTTGAGAGAATGGTGATGGGATGAATGAAGCTCTCGTACAGGATTCCAAGCACGATATAAACAGTGAGCACCGCAGTGAGGATTAGGATCCATTCGTTAGCCAAAGATTCCTGAAACGCCGCCGCCGTCCCCTGAAAACTAGGATGAATGGTGGCCGGGAGTCCGATCTCACTCTCCACGGCGTCGATCGCTTTGGTGGCGTCTCCCAGCGAGACATTAGGCGCCAGATTGAACGAAATCGTGGCCGAGGGGAATTGGCCCTGGTGGTTCACCGCAAGGGCTACGTTCGCCGGTCCAAAATGCGCAATCGCGGACAGCGGGATCATCTGCCCATTTGCGGAGTGCACGTAAACAGATTGCAGAGCCTCCGGACTGGTCTGGTATTGCGGCGCGACTTCCATCACCACGTGATACTGGTTTAGCTGCCGGTAAATGGTTGAGACCTGCCGCTGGCCGAAAGCATCGTAGAGCGCATTGTCGATGTCCTGCGGAGAAACTCCCAATCGCGAGGCGGTATCGCGGTCAATGATCACCTGCGCGTCCAGCCCGCGGTTTTGCTGATCGATATTGACATCGCGCAACATGTCTTTCAATGTTGCCATCTTCTTCAGCAGACGCGGGGCCCAGGTATTCAATTCATTCAGATCTTCGCCCTGCAGGGTGTACTGATACTGTGCCTGGCTCTGACGACCTCCGATGGTGAGGTCCTGAGCGGATTGCATGAACAGGGTCGCACCCGGAACCCGCGCCAATTTCGGGCGCAGTTTTCCGATGACCTGGTCGGCAGTTATTTTCCGCTCTGACCCCTGAGGTTTCAGGGTGATGAACATGCGTCCCTGGTTCTTGGCCGTGTTCCCTCCGGCGAACCCGACCATGGCTTGCACATTGGAATCTTTCATCACAATGGCCACGAATTGCTGCATCTTTTCCTTCATCGCCGCGAAGGAGATGTCCTGGTCAGCCTGCACTGAACCGTTTAAGCGCCCGGTATCCTGCTGCGGGAAAAATCCCTTGGGAACCTGCCAGTAGAGGACCACGCTCAACGCGGCCGTTCCCATTGTGATCAACAGAGTCGCAAACTGATGTCGCAGCACCACACGGAGGCAAACGCGATAGGTCTTCAGCATCCAATCAAAAACTGCCTCGGAGAAGCGGAACAGGCGACCGTGCTTCTGTTTAGTCGTTGGTCTCAAAATCTGGGCGCACATCATCGGCGTCGTGGTAAGCGACACCAGTAACGAAATTCCAATGGCGGCGCTCAGGGTCACAGCAAATTCCCGGAACAGCCGTCCCACCAACCCGCCCATCATCAGGATGGGAATGAAAACCGCCACCAGGGACGTGCTCATGGAGAGCACAGTGAAACCAATTTCGCGCGCGCCACGGAAAGCCGCAGCCACCGGCGTCATACCCTGCTCGATGTAGCGAGTGATGTTTTCAAGCACCACGATCGCATCATCCACTACGAACCCGGTTGAGATCGCCAGCGCCATCAGAGATAAATTGTCCAGGCTGTACCCGAACGCGTACATCACCGCGGAGGTGCCGATCAGCGACAGAGGAACAGCAATAGTAGGGATGATAGTGGCGCGAACCGTCCGCAGGAAGGCAAACACCACCAGGATCACCAGGACCACCGAAATAATCAGGGTGATCTCGATGTCATGGACGGAAGCACGAATCGTAGTGGTGCGATCCATAACAATGTCAATATGGATTGCCGGCGAAATGGATGCGGAAAGCTGAGGCAGGAGCGCGCGAACGTTGTCCACAGTTTCGATAATGTTGGCGCCTGGCTGACGAAAGATGATGATCAGCACCGCAGGTCTGCCCTGCTCCATCGCGGCGTTCGCCTGTGGCTGACTCTTGTCCGGCGCGCTGCCGGCGAGTCCGATCACTCGGGCGTCCTCGACCGAATCTTGAACATCCGCCACGTCGCCGAGCCGCACCGGGGCGCCGTTCTGATAGGAAACGATCAGGCTGCGGTAACTGTCCGCGACTTTGATCTGATCGTTGTCGGTGATTGCCCAGGTGTTGCTCGCGTTCGTGAGTTCGCCCTTGGGCCGGTTCGCGTTGGCCGATCCCAGGGCGGTGCGCACCGCGTCTAGTCCAACGCCGAGTTTATTGAGTTGATTGGGGTTCACTTCCGCGCGCACCGCGGGACGCGCCGCCCCGCCCACAAATGCCTGGCCCACCCCGCTGACCTGCGCCAGCTTCTGCGAGAGCACAGAGTCGGCCGCGTCATACATTTGAGGCAGCGTGATGGTGTCGGAGGTGAGAGAGAGAATCAGAATTGGAGCGTCCGCGGGATTCACCTTGCGATACGTCGGATTGCCGGGAATGTAAGACGGTAGCTGGCTGCGCGCAGCATTGATCGCAGCCTGCACATCCCTTCCGGCAGCATCAATATTGCGGCTCAAATCAAACTGCAGGGCGATGCTGGTTGAGCCGATCTGGCTGGAGGAGGTCATCTGGGTCACGCCAGCGATACGTCCGAATTGACGCTCCAGTGGAGTTGCCACTGCGGACGCCATCGTCTCTGGGCTGGCCCCAGGCAGTGACGCGGACACCTGAATGGTCGGGAATTCCACTTGGGGAAGAGGCGCTACCGGCAAGAACTGAAATGCCAGAATTCCCGCCAGCAAGAGACCGACTGTCAGCAGCGAAGTGCCGACTGGACGTTTAATGAATGGAGACGAAACGCTCAACCTAGTCTCCCGTTGCCGGTTGCTCTGTGAAATGCCGGAATCCAAACCGCTCAAGGCGCTGCGACAGACGGTCAAACCAGAGGTAAACCACCGGCGTGGTGTACAGAGTCAGCAACTGGCTGAGTATCAAGCCGCCGACGATGGTGATGCCTAGTGGATGCCGAAGTTCTGAGCCGGTGCCCCGCCCCAGGGCCAACGGCAGACCGGCGAACAACGCAGCCATCGTGGTCATCATGATGGGACGAAAACGGAGCAGGGAGGCTTGATAGATGGCTTCCTCCGCTGGCTTGTGCTCTTCGCGTTCGGCTTCCAGCGCGAAGTCAATCATCATGATCGCGTTCTTCTTTACGATTCCGATTAGCAGGATGATTCCGATCAGGCTCACCACCCCCAAATCATTTCCGGTGATTAGGAGCGCAACCAACGCGCCTACGCCAGCTGAGGGAAGCGTGGACAGAATGGTGACGGGATGAATGTAGCTTTCGTAAAGCACACCCAGAACGATGTACACAGTCACGATCGCGGCCAGGATCAGCAGGGGTTCGCTGGAGAGCGAATTGCGGAACGCTGCAGCTGTCCCCTGAAAGCTGGTGTGGATGCTCGCCGGCATCTGAATTTCCTGCTCGGCAGCATCAATTGCCTTCGTGGCCTCTCCCAGCGAGATTCCCGGAGCCAGGTTGAACGACAGGGTTACCACCGGGAACTGGCCTTGATGGGTAATGGACAAAGACGCGTTGGTTTGGTCGATGTGACTGAAGGCGGAAAGGGGAACTTGGGTCCCGGTGCTCGACTTTACATACAGGCTGTTGAGTGATTCGGGGTCCTGCTGAAACTGGGGATCGGCCTCGAGAACCACGTGATACTGGTTCAACTGAGTGTAGATTGTCGAGACCTGGCGCTGGCCGAAGGCGTCGTAGAGGGTGTTGTCAATCGCAGCTGGCGAGACTCCGAGGCGTGACGCCGTGTCGCGATCAATGACCACGTCGGCCCGCAGTCCACCGTTCTGCTGATCACTAGCTGCATCTCGCAGCTCCGTAGAAGTTCGCAGGCGATCGAGCAGTTTTTGCGACCAGGTTGACAGCTCCTGCGCATCTGCATCTTCCATCGAATACTGGAACTGGGTGCGGCTTACGCGGTCTTCGACGGTAAGGTCCTGCACCGGCTGCATGTAGAGGGTGATTCCCTGGATCTGCTCAAGCTGCGGCTGCAAGCGGCGGATAATGTCCGACGCCGTTGCCTTGCGATCACTCCGGGGCTTCAAGTTGATCTGGATGCGCCCGCTGTTCAGCGTCGGATTGGTTCCGTCCACGCCGATAAAAGAGGAGAGACTGGCGACGTCGGCATCTTGCAGAATCACTTTCGCCAGCTGCTGTTGGCGCACCGACATCGCTTCAAAAGCAACATTCTGCGGCGCGTCGGAAATTCCCATGATCACACCGGTGTCCTGCACCGGGAAAAATCCCTTGGGCACCACGATGTACAGATAGACCGTCAGCACAAGCGTGGCGGCGGTCACAATCAAGGTTGCCGTCTGGTGCTGCAGAACCCACTTCAGGGTGCGGCCATAGTATTGGATGACGCGGTTGTAAAAATCTTCCGACCAGTGATAGAAGCGCCCCTCATGCGAATCCTTCCTCGCCTTCAGCAGCTTGGCGCACATCATCGGGGTAAGGGTGAGCGAGACGAAGGCGGAAACCAGGATGGTCACCGCCAGCGTGACCGCGAATTCCCGGAACAGCCTTCCCACAATATCGCCCATGAAAAGCAGAGGAATCAGAACTGCGATCAGCGACACGGTCAGCGAAACAATGGTGAAGCCAATCTGGCCGGCGCCTTTGAGCGCGGCATCTAGAGGCGCGTCTCCTGCCTCCAGGAAGCGATTGATGTTCTCAATCATCACGATGGCGTCGTCCACCACGAAACCGGTGGAAATGGTCAGTGCCATCAGAGTCAGGTTATTCAGGCTGTATCCCAGGAGGTACATCACGCCGAAAGTGCCAACCAGAGACAGCGGGACAGCCACGCTGGGAATGACAGTGGCCCTCAGGTTTCTCAAGAAAAGAAAAATCACCATCACCACCAGAGCGATGGTGAGCATGAGCTCGAATTCAACGTCCGCCACCGAAGCGCGTATGGTCGTGGTTCGATCGGTCAGAACAGTTATGTTCACTCCAGCCGGCAGCTGCAATCTTTTTAGTAACAGGTTGATGCGATCTACGACGGTGATGATGTTGGCGCCCGGCTGGCGCTGAATATTCACGATGACTGCGGGCGACACGTTGCCCGCTTGTCCCATCCATGCCGCCTCGTACTGGTTCTCAACGCCGTCGGTGACGGTGGCAATGTCGGCGACCCGCACCGGAGCGCCATTGTGATAGGCAATCACGATTGGGTTGTACTGCGCCCCAGCGAGAAGCTGGTCGTTGGCGTCAATCGTGAAGGATTGCCGTGGCCCGTCCAGCGTTCCCTTGGCTTGATCTACATTGGCCGCGCCGAGCGCGGTGCGTACGTCTTCCAGGCTGAGTCCGTAAGACGCTAGCGCGGTTGGGTTGGCCTGGACGCGGACCGCAGGCTTTTGGCCGCCGCTAATCGAGACCAGCCCCACGCCGGTGACTTGAGAAATTTTCTGCGCCAGCGCGGAATCAGCAAGGTCTTCAACCTTGGAAAGTGGCAACGTGCTGGAGGTGAGTGCCAGCGTTAGAATTGGCGCGTCGGCGGGATTCACTTTGCTGTAGATCGGAGGATTGGGCAAGTCCGTCGGAAGGTAAGTCCCCGAAGAATTGATAGCCGCCTGCACTTCCTGCTCGGCGACATCAATGTTCTGGTCGAGGTTGAACTGCAGCGTGATGACCGAACTACCCAGCGAACTGCTGGAAGTCATCTGGCTCAGTCCCGGCACTTGTCCAAACTGCCGCTCCAGCGGCGCCGTGACCGACGAGCCCATCACTGTCGGGTCGGCCCCAGGATAGAAAGTCATCACCTGAATTGTGGGATAGTCCACTTCCGGCAATGCGGAAACCGGAAGCTGCCGGTAGGCCACAATGCCGATCAGCAAAATCCCGAACATCATCAGTGATGTGGCAACCGGGCGAAGAATGAACAGGCGTGACGGATTCATTGTGAAACGGTTCCGGAGTTCGGAGCGCCGGAAACAGACCCTTTTCGATTCCTTGGCCGCGCGTTGCCTGGACCTTGGTTAGCTGGACCTTGGTTGGCTGAGCCTGAGTTGCTCGGATTTGCACTGCCGGGATTTGGACTGCCGTTCTTAACGCCGTTCGCTGCCGCTTGCTGGTGCGGTTCGACGTGGCTATTTTCCTGCAGTTTGTCCTGCCCGTCGGTGACCACCACGTCGTTGACCGCAACCCCACTGTCAATTTGCGCGACGTTGCCTTGCGTCACCGCAATGTTTATCGGCCTTACCGTTACCGTTTTGTCCGGCTTGACCAGATATACAAAACTACCCTGTGGCCCGCGCTGCACTGCCGCGGCAGGGATCACGATGGCGTTCTTTTTCGTTTCCAGCAGAAGGTGAATGTTTACAAACTGGTTGGGCCAGAGTTCATTGGCCTTGTTGTCGAAGACCGCCTTCAGCCGCCCCGTCCCAGTGGTCTGGTCAATTTGATTATCAATGGTCAGCAGCTTGCCGCTGGCCAACTTTGTCTGATCATCGCGGCTGTAGGCATCCACCGGCAGGGTGCCTTTTTGCATGCGCTGCGACACGGTTTGCAACTGGTCCTCGGGCAAGGTAAAGATCACAGTGATAGGTTGGAGCTGCGTAATTACCAACAGTGGATTCGTGTCCGTGGCATGAACCATATTTCCGGGATCCACTAGACGCAGGCCGATGCGGCCACTCTCCGGCGCAGTAATGTGACAGTAGGTCACGTTGAGTTTCGCGTTGTCCACCAGGCCCTGGTCGTTGCGTACCGTACCCTCCAGTTGGTCCACAGTCGCTTTTTGCGTGTCCACTTGCTGTTGCGAGACCGCACCGGAATCCTTAAACAGGCTTTGGTCACGTTGGTAATTCAGTTGCGCGTCCCGTAACGAGGCCTGGTCTCTGAACAATTGCGCTTGTGCCTGGTCCAATAGCGCCTGGTATGGCCGTGGATCTATCACTGCTAGCAGGTCGCCTTTTTTTGCAAACTCGCCTTCCCGGAATTTCACTTCCACGAGTTGACCGTCAACCCGGCTTTTAACGTTTACCGTGTAGAAGGCCTCGGCCGAACCTAGGCCGTTAAGGTAAATGGGTAAGTCCTGTTGCTGTACGGAGGCCACCGTAACCTGAATGGTCTGGGGCGTGTTGGCGCGTGCCGTAGATGGCTTGTCACTCGATCCCGTGCAAGCGGCGAAGAGACTCGTAAGCAACAGCAACATCGCAACCGCCGCGCGCCGTCGGCGGAAAAAAGTAGGAAGGCGAAGCGGCCCTCGTTTTTCTTGATCCGGCAAACCGGAAACACCCGTCATTTGTTAACCTCGCCCGAGCCATTCAAAGATGCGTGACTATCTTAAAACAAATTCTTTGTCATTCCGCGTAGTTTGACTCCTCGTTTGATGAGACCCAAACCCGATTCTCCTCAGACATTTACAAAAATTTACCCAGCCTCTCAGGCCCGGCTTTTTTTCGGTCACCTGGCGCCGACCGGCCCGCCCGGCGTATAGTGGTCGGCCAAAACTCTGATGTCTAAATCAGCTTCCAAACCGGAGATTCGCGACCTGGAGATACTCGCGGATCTCGATCTCGTTCTCCGGCTTGAAAAAGAAGTTTGGGGACTCGAGGATGCCGACGTCACTCCGATTACTCTGGCTGTCGCCCTAAAAGCGGCAGGCAGCATCTGCCTCGGGGCGTTTGATGACAACCAGTTGGTCGGATTTGCCTTGGCGTTTCCCAGTTTGGAACGGGGGAGGGTGGGGTTTCATTCTCATATGCTTGCGGTGAGCGCTTCGCACCGCGGGCGCAACCTCGGCTACGAACTAAAACTGGTTCAACGGCAGCGGGCCTTGGCTCTGGGCGTCCGAGAGATGACTTGGACATTCGATCCCTTACGTAGCCGCAATGCGCATCTCAACTTCCACCGGCTGGGCGTCATTTCCGACACCTACCGAGTTGATTTCTACGGGCCCCAAACCTCAAGTCCACTGCACCGCAACGGCACCGACCGCCTCTGGGTGACGTGGCACATGGCAGACTCGCGAGTGGAGGAGCGGCTCAAGGAAAAAAACGCTCGCGCTGAAGTTTTAGATGCGCTGTCTCATCTCGAACCGCTGGTGCGCTTCAACGGCGATGGCCGTCCGGCGGAAGGCGATCTCGCAAAGGCACTGGCCCGCCAAAGGATCGCGATCGAAATCCCTGGCGACATAGACCCAATGGAAAGGGAAGACCACGACCGGGCGCGCGAATGGAGGCTTGCCACTCGGAAAGCCTTCACCGAGGCTCTCAAGGCTGGATTCATAGTGAAGGAATTCTGCCGCTCAATTCGAGGCCATCAGGGCCCGGGTGCGTACTTGCTGGAGCGTCCTTCATGAGCAGGTATTCCGACCTCGTATCTCCGGCATTGGGCGGGTGCCCCGTCCTTGTCTCTCCGTTTTTTGGAGAGACAGGGCGGGGTTTTTGCTCGCGGGCTACACGAACGCACTCGCGGGCTACACGAACGCATTAGATATCGAATGCAGTCCTCCAATCCCATCCTCCTCTACGACGGCGTTTGCGGACTATGCAACCGCTTCGTACGGTTCATCCTGAAGCGCGATCGCAAGGACCATTTTCGCTTCGCCGCCCTGCAGAGCGACTTCGCCCGCACTATCCTCGAACGCCACGGGCTGAACCCTAAGGTGCTGGACACGGTTTACCTGGTTTTCGATTATGGCCAGCCAAGCGAACATCTTTTATCCAGAAATGAAGCGGCCACAGCGGCCCTGAAAGAACTAGGCGGCTTCTGGCGGTTTTGGGCGAAGTTGCTGGATCTTCTGCCGAAAGGTCTTCGCGACTGGCGCTATAACTTGGTCGCACGAAACCGCTATCACTTCTTCGGAAAGTACGAAACCTGCCCGCTCCCGCGAGAAGAAGACCGCCACAAATTTCTTGGCGCCGAGTAATCAAACGCGCGCGTATAGTATCTGCTCTATGTGGAGATCTTCGCTGCTGGTGTTTTTTCTCATCACCTCTGCCTTTGCTGCGGAAAAAATGTCTGCACCGCAGTTAATCAGCCTGGCCAATTCCAATTCCCCCGGACTGCGGGGCGCAATCACCGCCAGCTTTGACGACAAGGACCTCAAGGAGGGAACCGCATGGGCCGGCCGCGGGCCCGACTTCTTCTTCACCACCGAAGCCGCCTCCGAGCCCTCGCTGTTCCTCGACGGCGCTACTGGCCCCAAGATGCATCAGATAACAGGCTCCGATCTCTGGTACGCCCCGGCCCACCTCGAAGTCAGCAAATTGCACTCGTTCTACTACATGGTGAACGGCGCCAAGTTTGGCGGACGTCTCGATGTGCCGGCCTTCGGCCCACTTTCCTATCAGCAGCCCGGAGTCCCCGCCGGCACGCTTTCGCCGAAGATCGTTCATACCAGCAAGATCTACGACGGCATGAGGAGCGAATACTGGATCTACGTGCCGGAGCTATACGATCCCAAGATTCCTGCCGCGCTCATGGTTTTTCAGGATGGTGGCTGGTACACAGACCGCGCTGGAAACAATCCCGCGCTGAACGTCATCGACAATCTGATCGCGCAGAAGAAGATTCCGGTGATGATTGCCGTGTTCATCAATCCTGGCGATATTACCGATTCGCCGAACACGCCGACTTACAATTTTGTAAAGGCCTATGCGGACAAATGGCAGCGCACCTTGAAAGACTCCATGCGCAGCACACTCTACGACACGGTCAGCGACCGCTACGCCCACTTTTTGCGCGACGAGATTCTCCCCGACGTAGCCGCCAGGTACAACCTCCGCAAAGATTCTTACAGCCACGCCATCACCGGCCTTTCATCCGGCGGCATCTGCTCCTTCAACGCGGCCTGGCAGATGCCCGACGAGTTCAGCCGCATCATCACCTGGATCGGCACATTTGTCGGCATTCAGTGGAAGGAAGATCCAAACGTTCCCGATGGCGGCCAGGACTATCCGGAGAAAGTTCTGCGTGAGCCCAAGCGCAACCTTCGCGTATGGTTGCAGGATGGCGCCGAGGATATGGAGATGCGCTACGGCAGTTGGCCGCTGAGCAACATTCGTATGGCCAACGCTCTAAAGTTCAAGGAGTACGATTTCCACTTCCGTTTCGGAAAAGGCACTCACAATTCCGGGCAGGGAGCAGCCGAGTTTCCTGAGGAGATGATCTGGCTTTGGCGAGACTACGACCCCGCGAAGACCGAGCAGAACTTCGAAATGCAACCATCCGAGAAATCGCTGCCGTCATTCCGGGTGACAATAACGAACCGTTGATTTGGTGTGAAAAGAGTCTGAGAAACTCCGCGAATCGGTTCCCGGAGACAAGTCCACAGCGCACGCAGTAAAATGCCATCCGGAATTTCTTTCAACCCGAGGACCCTGAATGCCAGATAAGGCAACCGTTCCCATTTCCGATCCCAACATTGACTCCACGCTTCAGGAACAGCGCGTGTTTGAGTGTCCGGAGTACTTTCGCCAAGGGGCACACATCAAGAGCGCAGAGGAATACGAGCGCATCTACCGCGAGTCGGTCGAGCAGCCGGAGAAGTTCTGGGGCAGGATCGCCGCCGAGCTGCACTGGTTCAAGAAGTGGGACAAGGTTCTGGAGTGGAGCCATCCGTGGGCGAAGTGGTTTAGCGGCGGTCAAATCAACCTTTCCTACAACTGCCTCGACAGCCACGTCCTAACCTCACGCAAGAACAAAGCTGCGCTCATCTGGGAGAGCGAGCCGGGCGAAGTCCGCACTCTGACTTATCAGCAACTGCATCGCGAGGTGCAAAAATTCGCCAACGTCTTGAAGTCGCTGGGCGTAAAAAAAGGCGACCGGGTCGCGCTGTACATGGGCATGACGCCCGAGTTGGCCGTTGCGATGCTCGCCTGTGCCCGCATCGGAGCACCCCACACGGTTGTCTTTGGAGGCTTTTCGTCCAATGCGCTGATAGATCGCATTCACGATTCGCAGGCCACGGCCGTGGTCACGCAGGACGGTGCCTATCGCCGCGGCGCCGAAGTCAAACTTTTTCCCGCGGTGGAAGAGGCGCTGAAGACTTGTCCATCGGTGAAGAACGTCGTGGTGTACAAGCGCACCGGAACCGCAATCAACATGGAGCCCGGACGCGACCACTGGTGGCACGATGTGATGTCGAACGCGTCAGACGAATGTCCCGCCGAACCGCTCGATGCCGAACACCCGCTCTACATCCTCTACACCTCCGGCACCACCGGTAAGCCCAAAGGCGTGGTGCACACAACTGGCGGATATTCCGTTGGCACTTACATCACCGCCAAATGGGTCTTCGATCTTCACGAGGAAGACACCTACTGGTGCACCGCCGATATTGGATGGGTCACGGGACACAGCTACATCGTCTATGGCCCGCTGATGAACGGGGCCACCAGCGTGATGTACGAAGGCGCGCCCAATTTCCCCGAACCGGACCGCTTCTGGCGAATCATTGACCGGCACAAAGTGAATATCTTCTACACCGCGCCGACGGCGATTCGTACTTTTATCCGCTGGGGAGATGAGTGGCCGAAAAAACACAAGCTCGACAGCCTGCGCCTGCTGGGCACGGTGGGTGAACCCATCAATCCCGAGGCCTGGATGTGGTACCGCGAGACCATCGGCCACAACCGCTGCCCGATTGTAGATACCTGGTGGCAGACCGAGACCGGGCACATCATGATCACGCCACTGCCTGGCGCGATCGCAACCAAGCCGGGCTCGGCGACCAAGCCTTTCCCCGGAGTCGTGCCTGAGATTGTCACCATGGAGGGCGAGCCGGTTCCCGATGGCTCCGGCGGATTCTTGGTGTTAAAGCAGCCCTGGCCCGGAATGTTGCGCACGATTTACGGTGATCCCGACCGCTATGTGAAGCAGTACTGGTCACAAATTCCACCCAACTACTTCACCGGCGACGGTGCCCGGAAAGACAAAGATGGATATTTTTGGGTAATGGGCCGCGTGGACGACGTGATCAACGTCAGCGGCCATCGCCTAAGCACCATGGAAGTCGAGTCCGCGCTAGTGGCGCACCCGGCTGTTGCCGAAGCTGCCGTGGTTGGCCGTCCGGATGAAGTGAAGGGCCAGGCAATTTCCGCGTTCGTCACGCTCGCAGGCGGGCGCGCGCCAACTCTCGAGTTGAAAGAAGAGCTGCGCAAATGGGTGGCCAAAGAAATCGGGTCCCTGGCCAAGCCGGATGACATTCGTTTCACCGACTCTCTCCCCAAGACCCGCAGCGGGAAGATCATGCGCCGCTTGCTGCGCGAGCTCGCTACAAACGGGGAGGTGAAAGGCGACACCACAACGCTGGAAGACTTCAGTGTGATTGCGAAATTGAAGGAACAGGAAGAAGCGTGACGCTTCGCGTGTACGATAGTGAGTGGCGACTACTTCAGCGACTGCTAGAGTTGAAATAGATGGGTGGCTTTCGACCCTTGCCTTCGTAGTCAAAGCGTCCCGCCCCGGTCTGTGGGCCACTGCGGTCTGGTTCTATTTGCTCCCCCTCGGACGCAGGCATGTTTTTCACTCTCCAGGATTTTGGCTAGGGCTAATCTACGTTACTTTGCCTCTGGGCCTGATCATCTACGGATGGAATGATGTCGCTGATGCGGACATTGACCGGTTCAATCCGCGCAAAGGGACATTCCTCTTCGGAGCCCGCGGATCACGCGACCAGCTTGCCCGCTTACCGCTTCAGATCACGCTTGTGCAAGTGGTCTTAGCCGGCATTTTCTTGTATCTGATCGGTGCCAAGAGTCTGCTCTGGTTCGCTGCGCTGGCAGCGTTCACGGCGATCTATAACCTTCCTCGTTACGGACTCAAGAGCCAGCCACCTTTCGACATACTGAACCAGGCAGGTTATCTTCTGGTTTTCGTACTGAGCAGTTGGCTGAATCATGTTCCACAGCTGCGTTGGCCCGCGATGCTCTTCGGCGCTTTGTTTGCCATGCATTCGCATGTCTTCGGCGAGATTATGGACATCGAACCTGACCGCCTGAGTGGCCGCCGCACAACTGCCACAGTCATTGGAATGCTCCCGTCAAAATTCCTCATTTCGAGCATGCTGGCCGGCGAGGCGCTTTTGGTTTACATGTACTTTGGAGACATCTGGATTTCAGGTGCACTGGTATGTGGCGCAGTGTGGTTCTTGCTCGATGCGCTGGTAGTCTGGCGCAGCCGCCCCTACTCTCTCGCTCAGATGCGACTATTTATGCTAAGTTGGAACGCAATTGCGTTGGGCAGCATGGGATGGGTGTGGTCCACCGCCCGCCTGGCGCGCTGAGAATTTGTGACCCGACTATTCAACCGGCTCACGTAGAAGCGCCACGCATGACGCGGCGTGAAGGCCCTCATTTCGCCGCAGGACGCAAGTCTTGAAAAGCAGGATTGTTCTTCACATGCTCCGGAAAGTTTTTCTCATACAATCCCAGCGTAGGGCAGACTAGGTGTTTGAAACCGAACTGTTCCATCTCCTGCCGCGCTTCTTCCGCTGTCCAGCCTTCGACTGCCATGCGATAGGAAGCAACCATCATTCCCGTCCGGTCATCACCATAACGGCAATGCACAAACACCTTCTTTCCGCGATTGTCCCGCAGCACCGCGAGAAAGCGCGCGAACGTCTGGTCTCTGGGGAAAAGACAGTGCCAGGGGATGCTCACGTACTGCATACCGAGTTGATTCACCTGCTTGCGTTCGTTGTCGGCGCCGGTCAAGCGGCCGTCCACCACGATGTTGACACCCATTTTGGCCAGCGCCTCGAATCCCTCGCGGCTGGGCTGCCCTCCCCGGTAAAGCGTCGGAGTGACCTCGCCAAAATTCTTCACGCCCACGAGCGTCAGCTTTGTCGCGGCTTCGTGTTCCGCAGGAGAGGCGGTTTGCGGGTTGGTCTGGGCTGGCTCCGCATTTCCACTCAAGGCGATTGCCAGGATACCAATCACGAAGCCACGGGCTGTGTTGGAGTTTATTTTCATAGACCGCACTAGGAAGTAATCTCCATATTATCGGATGTGGAATAGATTCTGCGCGCCACCGAGATTGTGATGGTTCTGAGAAGTGGGTGGTTTCTTCAAGCACGCCCGGGGGAATTGAACGAATGGAAGTCCGGTAGTCAAGGACATGTCCATTAGTACAGGGTCCTGCATTGTCTAAAGGTAATCAGAATTACTTGGTATTGTGAAGAGTGTCAAAGCGTCTAACAATTAAGAGCGTAAGCAAATCCCTCCCCCGGAGTATTTGCCGTGAGAAGTGAAAACAGGACCGTGGCGGTTCTGCCGCTGCCGAGTAGTTATCGCCAAGCCGAGAACTGCGCCGGCGACATGGCCGCCGTGATTCTCCCCAAGCTGGATGAATTCGACAGCATATGGGAACTCACAAACAGCATCTGCGACCGCTATATGGAACCGGTGGCCGCATAACCAACGTTTTGCCCCATCAACTTACGGTCCACGCCTTCAATTAGCGTGGACCGTTTTTCTTTACGCCTTCGGCTCGGCAGGGGGCGGTCCATGGTGTCCGCAACGGCCTGCCATGCCGGCGCGGAATTTCTCCCGTTCCTCGGGACTCATCTGCTGCCAGCGCTCCCACATGCGATGCCGCCACGGTGGACCAAAATGCGGCCTCCCGCGGAATCCTCCGAGCAGAATTCGGCTCAGAACCAGCAAACCCAAAGCCTGCCAATAGGTGATGGTATGCAATCCAAACAGGCTCGGCATTAACCAGTTCCACAGCCGCAAGATTACCAGCGTGAAGACCGCAGCAGCGGTCAGCACGATCAGCACAATCTTGAAAACTTTCGCAACTCGCCTTCCTCTCATCTTCTTGTCCTCATCCTTCCATCAATTCGTCGTAAATTTCCCGCAGCCGCTCCCGCAGGTACAGCACTGCATACCGCTTGCGCGACAGCAGCGTGTTCACGCTTACTCCTGACTCAGCGGCCAGCTCCTTGAAGCTGCGGCCTTCGAATTCATGAGCAACGAATGCTTCACGCTGTTCGTCAGGCAGTTCCTCGATTGCGTCTTCCAGTTCCTCCAGCAGCAAACTTCGGGCGTAAGCCGCATCCGGCCCAGCTTCTGGCGAGGGAAGCAGGTCCTCCAGCGAAAGCATTTCGCCATCTTCCTCGACTTCCGCCAGGTCGCTTACGAGCACCGGCTTCTTCTTGCGAAAGCGGTCTGTAATCCGGTTGCGGGCTACGCGAAACAACCATGCGCCCACTTGCTCAATCGGCTTCATCAGCCGGTAGGCTTCGACCAATTCATAGAAGACGTCTTGCAGGATGTCCTCTGCGTCGCCCGGGTCAGGCACACGCCGGCGGATGAAATTGCGCAGCCGCGACTGCTCCTGCTCGACCGCTGCCGAAATTCGCCGGTCTTGCTCGCGCGTCATCGCCTCGATGCTCAGCGCCGCATTCATCTACTAATGAAGACGAATGAGCGGTAGGAATATTGTAGGCACGAAAGACAGCCGCGAAGCGGCGTCAGAATGCAGCTCAGGGCGCAAGCCCTGGGTAAAACGCGGGGAAAGGCGCAAGCCCTGAAAGGGCGGAAGAACAATCGCTTCACAGATCGACACGAAGAGCTATCCGCCCGCGCCCATCATGATTATCGGAGGGGTCGGAGTCGCCGAGCCTTGCTCCGGCTCAATCGTGATGGCGAAGGCCTTGGCCTCAACCCCAGCCGGGATCGGCGGATTGATCACCATTGCCCCGCCATGCGCATCTGGCTTAAAAACGCCTGCAGGAATCGGTGCACCTTGCTTGGGAATGATCCAGAGCTCATAAGCTTTCTGCGTCGGCAGAGGAAGCAGGTTGTTGGCTACAAAAATCAGCCCGTTGTTATGCCGCGAGTAGATGGCCTTGCCCTGTGGTCTTGGCTTAAAGCCGACCGGCATCACATCCACGTGCTGGGCATCCCGCGCCGTCAGCGTATCTGCGATGCGCCGCGCTTGGGCCAGTTCAAATCTTTGTTGCTCGGAAAGGCCCTGCAAAACTGCAACACTGGACTTCAGGCGGGTGTTCTGATTCCACAACACGGCCACCACCACGATCATCGCTGCGGCCGCGGCCCATCCGAACGCCGCCCACCATTGCGGCCGCGGTCTTCTACTCGGCACTTCAGCGCTCGGTCCTCTCGGCTCCTTGGCAATCGCATCCATCAGCCGGATTTGTGCGCGGGCAGGCGGCCTCGGCCCGGAGGTAGAGAGCGCCAGCAGCGCCGCATCTCCGCGCAGTTGATCCAACTCGCGACGGCAGGATGCACACTCTTCCAGATGCTTCTCCAGCACGGTCCTTTCGTCGCCTTCCAGGTAACCCAGAGCGTAGAGCGCCAGGTCTTCCGCGAATTGTTCGTGAACGCTCATCGTGGTTCTACTGCCTTGCGAAGCAGCATCAGACCGTTGCGGATGCGGGTCTTAACCGTCCCCAGCGGCTCTCCTGTTTTCTCTGAAATCTCAGAATGGCTGTATCCTTCAAAGTAAGCCATCTCCAGCGAACTGCGCTGTGCCGCCGGCATTTCTTCGAGCACCGCCCGAACTTTCTCCATGGCGCGTCCGCGGTCAGCTTCGCCAGCAAGATCAGGTTCCACAGAAACGATAGTCTCGCTGATCTCGGTCTGCGGTCGCCGCTTGCGCAATACATCCACCGCCCGATTGCGCGCGATCACCGCCAGCCAGGGTGCAAGGCCCCCTCGCCCTGGGTCGAACGCCCCCGGACTGCGCCACAACTGCATGAAGATCTCCTGCAAAACATCTTCCGCCGCGGCCGTGTCGCCAAGCACCCGCAAGGCTACCGCATACACAACCGATGAATAGCGCGCGTACAACTGCGCCATGGCATCCTGATTGCCGGAGCGTATGGCTGCGATCAGAGCTCCGTCATTCGGTTCCGAATTGCGAGTTGCCGTGGACAAACGACGGGATCTCTCTTGTAAGAGGTACGTTCTTACTGCCGGCGCGGATTGGGATTCACGCACGGGCAAGATAGCAGGAGGGGTTACTCGAGTGCAAGAAGAGTCTGGGTCCGGTAGAACAGGCCTGGAGATTCGTGAGCTCCGACGACCTTAAATTGCCGAATGCTTAGATGGAGTTGCGACTCTTGAGTTCGACAAGAACGTCGTCGGAGAGAGGGCCCCGGGTTTTGGCGAGCTCCTGCAGCACTTCCACCGCTACCGGCGATTGATTCTTGCAAATAGTGGTTAGTACAACTCGCCGGATACGATTGTCCAATTCTTGCGTGCGGAACAGCCTGGCCAGAGCGTACAGCGCCTCGTCGTCATCAATGCCAGCCAGAACTTGGACCGCTTTTCTCCCGGACGCCAGACTGTTGCTGGCGGCGCCGCTCACGAATTCCTCGAGGCCGGAGATCGTTTTGACGTGCCTCATGAACATCAGCTCATCCAGGGCCTCATCAAGCACCTTTGGCGCCAGCTTGGAAAGGGAAGCCGCCAGTACAGGCGCTGCTCGCATGGTTCGGCTGTTGACCAGCGCCTTGAGCGCAGCCTGTTGGACCCGCTCGTCCGGATGTTCCAGCGCGGGAACGATGTGGTCCGCCAAGTCGGGATCTTTCAGTTCCGCCAAGACCCCGCAGATGTTTCTGACCACGTACCAGCGCTCGTCTTTAAGATACTTGTAAGCGACCTCGATGCTGCCGCTTCCCAACTGACCGACCAGGCGCACCAGAGCCAAACGATTCCTGGCGTCGGTTTCCGAAATCATGCGATTGAAGACGCTCTCAATACTGCCGGGAGCGGCGAAGCGCAGCAGCCGCGCGGCAGTCTTGCTCCACGCAGAGTCATTTCGTTGCAGTATGAATAGCTCGATAACGCGCTCGATTGCCGCGGCGGGCAGCAGGCGCTCCAGGCCGATGCCACAGCACTTCTTGTGTTTTTCCGGATCTCTATTGAAGGAAGTCTCTAGCGACATGCCGATCGCCAGAACGTCCCGAAAATCCTCAAAAGCGGAAATCGACTGCGACAGGACCGTCAATGCGCTCGACGTCAGAAAGTGAACGTAATCGGAGATGTCGTCGCGCCGCAACGTTCGCCCCAGACGCTCTGCGGTTTTGGACGCAAAATTCACCTGGGCGAGAGGGACATTGCGAATTAACTCCGGCGCCCGGCTCAACTCGGCGTTATCAATTTTCACCCCTTCCTCATCGAGGAAGTCGAAGTAGTGACTGGCCAGTGCGGTGGCGCGGTCGATTTCCCGCTGGCTCATGAACTCTTTCGAAAGGTCCATCAGGCGCCGGAACTCGATGGCGGAATAGTGCTTAATTTCCATGAGCCGGGCATACTTCTTGCTGTTATTTAGCGAGCTCCACAGCAATTCCTCCCGAATCTTCTCCTGAACGTGAGGCGGCACTGCAAATTCTTGAATGAACTTGGTGAGTTTTTGCGCCAACCGGTCCGCCATGTGTGTGGCCTGTAAGCTGCGCGCCAGGACGTGCACCACCTCTTCCTCGATCAGCACCTTTCGCGATGAGCCGGTTGCACTCTTAAGTTTTGCGCCTGCCAGTTGCAGGGCGGTGTCTTCGATGTACTCGGCGGCCAGTTGTTCAGGCGCGAGGGTGGTCAGTTCCTGGCGACGATCGGCGGGAAAATGCTCGAGAATCTTGTCCACTCCGGTTGTGCGCAAGATGCGCGCCAGCGAGGTGTACGATTTTTGCGGATTGCCCTTTTCTTCCAGCAGGGAGCGCTGTACCGATGCTTCCACCAACTCCATGAAGCTTCCCGAGCTTGAGCTCCAGGAACCCGATTTGACGCGTCCCGCAAAGCCGCCAAGGCCCGGCAAGCCGCCGGGTTCTCCACCGCCTTCGCCGGAATACCCGGCGGAAGTACCCCCCGAGTTCCCCCACGTCCCGTGACCTGTGCCAGCACCGCCGCCGGTTGGAGCGCCAGGGCCACTTCCTGTCTCGCTGAAGGGCTGGCCAGTCCCGCCTGTTCCCCCGCCTGCCCCGCCGGGAGACATGCTTCTTGCGGCTCCAGTAGCTTCGCCACTCCCGCTGCCGCCACCGCCCGGGCTGGCTCCTGGAGCGCCGGGCTCGCGGCCGACGCTTTCGCCTTCTTTTAGGACCACCAGACTCGACATTTCGATCGGCACCCCGTATCCGGTGCCGTCCACTCCCCGAGCGGCGAAATCGGAGAGAACCTCAGCCCGCGTCGAAGGATCGAACCAGGCTGATTCCAACAGCGCATCAATCGAGTCCAGAAGGTCCCGCGGACCTTGTTCCTCGGTCATCTGCTTGGACAGAATGTAGGCTTCGGAATCAGTCTCAATGATCGTGTCGCCGTGCTCATCTTTCTTCTGATTCCTGGCGGCAGGAAGAATGCGCGCGCCTTCCAATTCATTTTGATCCAGGAAGACCAGGATCCCGCCTGCATCGTCAATCACCTTGCTGGGCGCTGCGAGTAGGTTGATGACTCTCTTATAGCGGCCTAGAGTGAGGCCCGGCTCAAAGGTCACCGCCGCAATTCCACGCTTGAGGAACTCCGTTTCAATATGCCGCAAGGAAGTATCGGTGGTCAGCAGATTGTTCAGCATCACCTGGTTATCAATGAAACCGAAGGTGAACTGGCCTGCTTCCTTGAGCAGATGATTCAGGAATTGAAAGCTCTGTTCGATGGGCCGCTGAACGCTTTTGTGCTCCACCGTAAACATCACGGCGGTCTTGATCGTCATTTGCAGGGCACGAGCAAAACGCAACCCCAGCGACTTGAGTTGTTGGCCGTCGAGCATTGAAAACCCTGGCGCTCCCTGGTACCCGGAGAAAGTCCCTGGGTGAGTATGTAAGGGCCTGCCGGTTTAGGCAACGTGACCATAGTTACCTGCCTCCCAAAGGCAATGCCTGCCGCTCAGGGATGAGTTGGCGAGGGACCTATCGCGCGGCGGTGAGCAGAAAATCCGGTGGAATCGCGAAAGTACTGACTGGAGGCTACTGTTTGCTTGTCGTTGCCAGTTGCTTTTCTTGCGGCGTCATCTGCCGCCAGAGCACTTGCAGGTCTGCCGATATCCGGGAGTTCTGCGGCTCCTGATGCAGGGCCCTGGCGAACCAGCGATACGCGGTGGGCAAATCCCGGCCCACACAGTGGCCGGTGGCGTACATGGTTCCTAGAACAGTTTCGGCTTTAGAGTTGCCGTGCATCGCCGCCGTACGCAGGCTGGATTCCGCGCGGGCGCAATTCTGGGGCAGACCGCTGCCGTAGAGATAGCGTTCGCCTGCAAGCTCAAGATCGGCATCCGGAGAAGTAGCCAGCGTTGCAGTCTCCACGGTGGGCGATTTAGCCCGAGTGTGGGCTGGCTCCAGCTTCGTACGCGGCTTACCCCGGTTGAGAGGCGGAGGAGCGGCTTCTGCCTTTTCAGTCTTTTCTGTGGAATGACTCGTACCGTCCTCGGGGGAAGCCGTACTCGGCTTTTCTTGCACCGGAACGTCGCTGGACTTGCCCGACGAATCAGCTTGCGCTTTCTTGTCTGGCTCGGTCGGCAGCACGTCACCAACCCCGGTCACTGGTTTGTCAGCGGGCTTGTCGGCTTGCTTTTCCTGGCTTTGCGACGCGTCTGGTGCGGCTCCCGAGGCTGGCGGGGACGCTGGCTGGCCGGAACTGCTGCCTGCAGCACTCAAGCGGTTAAACGGAAAGCCGTTGTGGCGCCACTGCCAGCCTAGAAAGCCGCCTGCGCCAATGAGCAAAAGCAAAACCACGATCAGTCCGGCGTGGCTGCGCGTAGGCTCATCCTCATATAGGTAGTTGAATTCAACCTTAGGGTCTTCCGACAATCCCAGAAACGAGGGCCCGTGCACCTTCTCGCTGCTGCCTGAGGCTGAGGCCGGGGTAGAAACCGGGGCGGAAGTGCGGAGCGGAGCTGCAGCTGGAGGAGGGGCTGCAGCTGGGGTCGGGGCCACATCGCGCAGGGGCGGCCGGGTCTCCGTTACCGGATGCGGGAGCGATCCCCCGCACATTCCGCAGAAGCGGTATTCGGGACTGTTATCGTATCCACAGTGGGTACAACGAACGTACATGGTCTCAAGCATATCGCAATACTCTGATGCCAGAAAGGCTGAGAATGTTGGAAAGACCGATTAGCGTTGTGAATCAATTGATCATGTGGGACAGAGCCTGTCCTTCGACTTCGCTCAGGACAGGCTCTGCTCCTACGGGTCTTCTCATGCTGGTCAGCAAGCGTCGCCGCTTGCTCGACTACCTCAAAAAATACGATTCCGAGCGCTACAAGACGGTTGTTCAAAGACTCGGCCTCCGCAAGTAGGAGGCTGTTTCTTTTGGACTCTTTGTTCCTACGCCATCGGGACCGGGCCGTTGTGTGTCTGGCGGCCAATTGAGGCGAAAGCAGGTTGCGTTTTCCATCCTCACTGGAGCAGCTCCTAGCCACTAGCTCCTGGTTACTAGCAATCCACGCTAGTAACAGGTTCGCTCGCGGCTAGCAGCTAGGATCTAGCAGCTAATGTTTGAGTGCTCTACAACAAAGGAAAACAATAATGAAACAAGAAATTTCTGTTGATTTATCCGGTGGTAAACGGATTTCGTTCGAAACTGGAAAGCTGGCTAAGCAGGCCCACGGCGCGGTCGTGGTGCGAATCGGCGATAACGTCGTGCTGGCCACTGCGACTGCCAACCCAGACCCACGCGAGGGCATAGATTTCTTCCCGCTCACCGTTGACTATCGCGAGTACACCTACGCCGGCGGACGCATTCCCGGCGGCTTCATCAAGCGTGAAGGCCGTCCCAGCGAGCGCGAGATTCTTACCAGCAGGCAGATTGATCGTCCGGTCCGGCCGCTGTTTCAAGACGGTTTCCGCTGCGAAACTCAGGTGATTGCTCTCGTGCTTTCCGCCGACACCGAGAACGATCCTGACGTCGCCGGCATCAACGGCGCTTCCGCCGCCCTCACCATCTCCGACATTCCGTTCCTTGGCCCCATCGGCGCCGTGCGCGTGGGCCTGGTCAACGCCCAGTTCATTATCAATCCCACCTATAGCGAAATGCGGGACAGCCTGCTGAACATTATGGTGGTTGGCACCGCCGACGGCATCGTGATGATCGAATCCGGCGCCAAGGAAGTGAAAGAAGAGACGGTAGTTGACGCCATCGAATTCGCTCATACCGAGATCAAGAAGATTTGCGCTGCGATTAACGAACTGCGCGCGAAGGCGGGCAAGGCCAAGAGGGAAGTGACGCCTCCGGAGTTCGATCAGGCATACTTCGACGGCCTGAAGTCCAAGATCGGCGCCGATCTGACTGATCGCCTGGATACCGAAAAACATCCTAAGGCCGAGAGTTACAACCTGGTCCGGGAGCTGAAGAAGGAGTTGCAGGCTGCGATTCCGGAAGAAGACGAAGAGGCGAAGGCCAAGCTCAAGACTTACTACGAGACTTTGCGCGAGCGGATTTTCCGCGAGGCTGTGATCAAGCAGAAGCGCCGTCCCGATGGCCGCGCGTTCGATCAGATCCGCGACATTTGGATCGAAGTCGGCGTTCTACCTCGCACTCACGGTTCCGCAATTTTCACCCGCGGCGAAACTCAGGCCCTGGTAACCACGACCCTCGGAACCAGCGACGACAAGCAGCGCCTCGAAGCCTTCGAGGGTGAAGCCAAGAAGCGCTTCATGCTTCACTATAACTTTCCACCGTTTTCAGTTGGTGAAGTTGCCTTTCTGCGTGGCGCCGGACGCCGCGAGATCGGTCACGGTGCGCTCGCCGAACGCGCCATTTCCGCCGTGCTTCCCACCGAGGAGCAATGGCCGTACGCGATGCGCGTGGTCTCTGACATTCTGGAGTCCAACGGCTCCTCCTCGATGGCAACCGTATGCGGCGCAGCTCTGTCGCTTATGGACGCCGGCGTTCCGCTGAAGGCTCCTGTCGCGGGCGTGGCAATGGGGCTGGTCAAAGAAGGAGAAGACTACGCCATCCTGACCGACATCGCTGGCGCTGAAGACCACTACGGCGATATGGACTTTAAAGTCGCTGGCACGAAAGATGGCATCACCGCCCTGCAGATGGATATCAAGGTCGGAGGCATCACCGCGCAAATCATGCGCGAAGCTCTGGCCCAGGCGCAACGTGGACGCCTGCACATCCTCGGCAAGATGGATGAAGTGATTACCACCCATCGCGACAAGGTTTCCGCATACGCGCCACGCATTTACACCCTGCAGATCCCTGTGGACAAGATTCGCGACGTGATTGGGCCCGGCGGCAAGATGATCCGCTCCATCATCGAGCAAACTGGCGTAAAAATCGACGTCGAAGACACTGGCAAGGTCAACGTTTCCTCGAACGACGAAGCCTCGGCCAATAGGGCGTTGCAGATCATTCGCGACCTGACCGCGACCGCCGAAGTAGGGAAGACCTATCTCGGGAAAGTCACACGCCTGGCTGATTTTGGCGCGTTTGTCGAAATCATTCCCGGCACCGAAGGCCTCCTGCACATCAGCGAAGTCGCCGAGCACCGCATCAAGGATGTTCGCGACGAACTGAAGGAAGGCGATCAAGTGCTGGTGAAGGTTCTAGCCGTAGAAGGGAATCGCATCCGCCTCTCGCGCAAAGCGATACTGAAAGAGCAGCGCGCGAAAATGGGTGGCGCGCCTCCCTCCGAGGGTGGTGAAGGCGGTGGAGGCCATGAAGAGAGAGCGCCGGCGGAGTCTGTCGCGGTCGGCGCGCCAGTGGCCGGAGCAGCGCTGACACTCGAAGGCGGCGCCGACTTCGAAGAAGGTGATGAGCCGAACTTCAACCGTGTAGAGTCAGCGTCTCAGCCGCCTTCTCAGGCCCCTAGGGCGGACGGTGATCGTGGAGGCCGCGGCGGGCGGCCTGGTGGCGGTGGAGGCGGTGGACGCCATCGTCGTCGCGATGGCGGCCGCGGCGGGCGTGGTGGCCATGGTGGTGGTGGCGGCGGTGGCCGGCGCTAGAAATCAGTTAGTTCTGTACCGCAGATTGACGCGGATAACGGAAAAAGGCCGCGATGGGAGTCGCGGTCTTTGTTCTTTTTGATCCATTGCTCAAGCCCATATTCCGGATGAAGGAGAGAATTATGTCCGACGTGATTCTCAAGCGCTTTGAGCACCCCGATGAAGTGCGCAGCTTCGACAAAGGAAAATTCGAACTGGTGAGCCTTGGCGGTATGACCATTGGCCGAGCCAGTTACGAACCCGGATGGCAATGGTCGGTGCACGTGGGAAAATCGGCAGGCGCGAAAAGTTGCATGGTCGAGCATGTTGGCCTGGTGCTCTCAGGCCGGGCGAATGCAGCGATGGATGATGGTCGCATCATCGAAATGAAGGCCGGCGATCTCTTCTACATTGCGCCAGGACACGACAGTTGGGTGGTTGGGGATGAGCCCTACGTGTCCTTGCACTTCCTGGGCGCCGGCGATTACGCTCGGCAGAAGTAATCCCCCCGGCCAGCTCCCCCGCTTAACCAGCACCCGAGCCGCGACGTTTAGGAAGGATTTCTCCGATTCTGCGAATCTGCGCGCCCACGCCGCGCAGCTTCTCTTCAATGTTTTCGTAGCCGCGATCAATGTGATACACGCGGTCAATAATTGTTTCGCCATCAGCAACCAGCGCCGCCAGCACCAGCGAAGCGGACGCGCGCAAGTCGGAGGCTAGCACGGCGGCGCCGCTCAGTGGAGATTTTCCGCGCACCACCGCACGGCTGCCTTCAATCTTGATGTTTGCTCCCATGCGGACCATCTCTTGCGCGTGCATGAAGCGATTCTCAAAAATATTCTCCGTGATAACGGACGTACCCTCGGCCTGCGTGGCCAGCGCCATGTACTGCGCCTGAATATCGGTGGGAACACCGGGATACTCTTCCGTGATCACGTCGGCTGCTTTCAAATTATCGTTGCCCTCGACCCGGACCGAGTCGCCACGGTGCGAGGTCTTGATTCCAACTTCGTGCAACTTTTGCAGCAACGCGCCCAGGTGCTCCGGGTCGCAGCCGGAAACGTTCAAGTCACCGCCGGTGAGCGCCCCCGCAATAATGAATGTGGCCGCCTCAATGCGATCGGGAATGATGCGGTGCTTGGCTCCGTGGAGCTTTGCCACACCATTGACACGAATGGTTGCAGTGCCCGCGCCCTCGATTTTCGCTCCCATCTTGTTGAGCAGGGCGGCGAGGTCAGCGACTTCGGGTTCGCGCGCGCAATTCTGCATCACAGTCTCGCCTTCAGCCAGCGTCGCCGCCATCAGCAAATCTTCGGTGCCGGTCACAGTGATTTTGTCGAAGACGATCTCTGCGCCTTTAAGACGCTCGGCGGATGCTTCCACGTATCCGTGTTCCTGGTTGATTTTTGCGCCCAGCAGTTCGAGCCCTTTGATGTGCAAATCAATCGGGCGTGCTCCGATGGCGCAGCCTCCCGGCAGAGAGACCCGGGCCGTGCCGCAACGCGCGACCAGCGGCCCCAGCACCAGCGTGGAAGCGCGCATGGTCTTGACCAGTTCGTAAGACGCTTCTGGCGAAGCCAATTTGCGGCAGCAGATCGTGGTGCGATGCTGCGCCCGCCCGTAGCCCAGTTCGACTTCCGCCCCCATCGCGGCCAGCAGCTTACGCGTAGTCTCAATGTCGCGCACCTGCGGAATATTTTCCAGGATCACGGGCTCTTCGGTGAGCAGAGCCGCGGCCATGGCTGGCAGCGCGGCATTCTTAGCGCCGCTGATGCGAACCGTCCCCAGCAACGGGTTGCCGCCGCGAATTACGAATTTATCCATATATATCCAAGCCGAATTTGATTCTATCCGGGACTGCTGCGTTTAGCGTTCACACCCGTTCGGGTCGAACGCTCGTTCACTACAAATTACCGGCAAGAGTGATGGCCTTCCGAACGTTTCCGGCAGCGGCGGCCAATGCCTGTTCGGCAAGTTTTTTTTTAACCCCCGCAGAATGCATCAAAATCGCCGTCGGAACACTGTTCCCCGCCGTCGCCAAAAGCCTCCGCGCCTGATCCCGACCGACTCCCAGCGCTCTCTGGACAATCGCCACCGCGCGCTCCGCCAACTTACTGTTCTTCTGATGCAAGTTCACCATCAGATTGCCATAGACATATCCCAACCTCACCATGGCCCCGGTGGAGAGCATGTTCAGCACCATTTTTTCCGCGGTGCCCGCCTTCATGCGGGTTGAGCCAGACACGACTTCGGGCCCGGTCTCAACCACAATCGCCAGATCTGCCGCCGCTCCCAGATCTGAGCCGGGATTGCAGGTGACCGCAATAGTCTTCGCTCCGGCGCGTCGTGCCCATTCGATTGCCGCAATCGTGAACGGAGTTCGTCCACTGGCAGCTATGCCAACCACGACATCCTTTTTGCCAAGCCGCTTCTTGCGAATCTCACGAACGCCCAGCTTCCGCGAGTCCTCATCTGCTTCGACCGCAGCGCCGAGAGCTTTGCGGCCTCCTGCCATTACGAATTGAACCAGCCGTGGATCAATGTCGAAAGTGGGCGGACATTCTGAGGCGTCCAGCGCCGCAATCCTTCCGCTGGTGCCGGTGCCCACATAGATCAACCTGCCGCCGTTGGCCAGCGCTTCGGCGATCCAGTCAATGGCCTGCGCAATCTGCGGCAATGCCCGCTCGACGGCCGACGCGACTTTCGCATCCTCGGAGTTGATGATCCGCGCGATCTCGATTGCCGATTTCTGATCCAGGTCCGCCGAGGCTGGATTGGGCTGTTCGGTGGCCAGTTGGTCGAGCTCGGAGCTTAAGGCCTTTCTCATTGGGCCACTCCAAGCGCTTCCACAACCGCATCATGAAATCGTGGACGAACTTCCTTGATCGCTTGATTCGAGCAATCCGGCCAAGTGCGGTTGGTCAGCAGGGTCACCGAGAGCTGGCGCTCGGGATCAATCCACAGCGAAGTGCCGGTGTAGCCGAGATGTCCGAACGATGAAGGCGAAAAATACTTGCCCGACTGCGAAGGAGACGACGGCGTGTCCCACCCTAAGGCCCGCGAAGTGCCGGGAGGAGAAGTTTCTCTCCGCTTGAACAGAGAAAGCGTTTCTGGGCGTGCGATTGGTGCTCCGCCATTGAGCATGGCATGGGCGAAGGTGGCCACGTCGGAGGCCGTCGAAAACAGCCCAGCGTGAGGGGCAACTCCCCCCATCACGCTTGCGTTCTCATCGTAAACCTCGCCTTCAATGATCCGCTTGCGGAATGTCTGGTCGTTAGCGGTCGGCGGAATGCGTGATTTCCACGTCGATGGAGGATTGAAGGTTGTCTGAAGCATGCCGAGTGCCCCGAAAACTTCGCGTTGACAGAATGCATCGAGACTCTCGTCCGCCATTCGCTCTAGCGCCAGCCCAAGCGCAATGAACCCGATGTCGCTGTATTCCGCGCGAGTTCCGGGAGAACTCTTTAACGGAACGCGCAATGCGTCCCCAATTAGCTCCTCCCTCTTGCGTGCTCTCAAATAAAGTTTCTCATGCCCAGGGAGACCCGAGCTGTGCGCGAGCAGCATTCGGAACGTGACTTCCCGCCGCAGTTGATCTTCGCCAGCAAATTCTGGAAGAACTCCAACCAAGGGTGCATCCAGATCGAGCAGCCCGCGCTCGTACAGAATCATGGCCATGCTGGTAGTAGCGACAACTTTGGTGACCGAAGCCAGATCGAAAACGCTGTCCACGGTGACTTGCGGTGAACTCTCGTCATACGTGAAGTGCCCCAAGGTCTTCAAGGCAACCAGTTTCCCTGCATGCGTGATCGCGACGGATGCCCCGGGGAACACACGGTCAGCGATGGCCCGGCGCAACGTGGCAAAGCCAGAAGCGAAGACCAAGTCCTGGGCGTCCAATGCTGGAGACGGGAAATTCGCGTGGGGTCGAATAGAGGCGCTCAAAGGAGTCCGGATGCTTGGGTTATAGCAAACTTTGAGCGCAGGGTAAACCACAGACATTGTTAGGAGTGCGAATCCTGACCGAGATCGTGGGAATTGGGACACTCCGATTACGTCCAACCGGTACTCGCAGTAGTGTCCGTCCCGTGTGTTTAGCTCCGCACCCTTGGTGATCTGTGCGCCGCGACGGGTCCGGCTTAGACTCCTTTCCAGCCACTTCAGACCGAGCACGCAAAATCCAAATTGGAGACCCTCATGAAGAAGCTGCTCACCAGTCTGACGGCCGTCGCTATGCTTTGCTGTTCAGGCATAGCCTCAGCACAAAGCTCAAAGGCCACGGCGCAGATCACCACAGTGACCGTCTGCGCGAACTCCAACAATCTTGCCCCGTGTGTCCTAACGGGATCACAGACCATTCCCACTGGGGTCTGGCACAATATCATGTCCACCACGATCAAAACCTCAAACGTCGCGGATCTGTTTGTGGACACCTCGTTAGTGACAGGGCTTTACACTTCCACGCAAGTCAAGGGCAACGGCAGCGGCAGCACCAGCACCGCCAGCGCGATGGGCGGAGTGCAGGTCAGAGCCGTCATGGACCCACAGCTGGATAGCAGCGGAAATGTAGTTGGTGGAACCTATGCCTATCCTGACGACCACGGCACGGGAGTGACCTTCGACCAGAGAATCCAGAGCTTGACCGCCAATCTCGGCTACATTTTCACTGATTGTTTAGCCACCGGTGGAACGGGCTGCACGTTAACTCAGGAACAGATCACTCTGGCGCTGGACACCACCAGTGCTCACAGTTACAACTTCATCCTGGTGAACGTCGGTACAGGAACGCACACCCTTCTGATCCAGGCGCAGGTGAACACCAATGCTACCGGCAGCAACGGTGGCGTGGCCATCTCGAACGCGATGTTCGGTTTGGGATCTGTAACCGTTGAATCAGTAAGGCTGGTTAATAGCTTCTCGTTCTAAATGCAAACCAAACCGGGCGCCGTCTGTGGCCAACCCCCCGGCGCCCGGTACACAAATGGCACTCCTTTCGGTTTGTTGGGCGACGTCACTGGGGGTGTTGTAAATTCGTTGCATCGTTTCCTTTCGAGCCAACCCGGTTCTCTCTCGCGGAATTCTGCTGGCGATGGTGCTCGCTTGCGATCCTGCCAGAGGCGCTGTGCCGGGTGATAGCCAGGCGTCCGCTCCGGATCTCGCCGTTCTCGATCCCATCGTCCAGACCGCCATTCAGAACCATGAAGTCCCTGGCGCGGTGTTGGTGGTCGGGCATGACGGGCAGGTAATCTACCGAAAAGCGTTCGGCAACAGCTCACTCGAACCCACCCGCACGCCTATGGCGGTGGACACCGTCTTCGACATCGCATCGCTGACCAAGGTTGTGGCCACAACCACGGCCGTCATGCAGCTCGTCGAACAAGGAAAGGTCCGACTCAACGATCCGGTGGTGAAATATATCCCGGAGTTTGGACAAAACGGGAAGGCCGACATTACGGTGCGCGATCTGCTTACCCACTATTCGGGCCTTCCGCCCGATCTTGATCTCACGCACCCATGGACCGGTCGCGATGTCGGATACAGCATGGCCTTTGCCTCCACGCCGATCTCGCCGTCGGGGACGAGGTTCGTCTATAGCGACATCAATTTCATCGTGCTGGCCGGGTTAATTGATCGAGTGAGCGGATTGCCCCTCGATGCCTACTGCGCGCGAAATATCTTTGCTCCGCTTGGGATGTCGCATACCCGCTTTCGTCCGCCAGCCGATTGGTCGCCGCGAATTGCACCCACCGAATACGACGAGCATGGGCAGATGCTGCGCGGGGTCGTGCATGACCCAACCGTCCGCCGCATGGGGGGAGTCTCCGGTCAAGCCGGCCTGTTTTCGACCGCCGACGACCTGGCGAAGTTTGCCCAGGCTCTTCTCGATGGCCGCGCAGTTCTTTCGCCGATGACCATCGAGAAGATGACAACTCCGCAGCAGCCCCCTGCGGCAACCGCATTGCGCGGGCTTGGCTGGGACATCGACTCGCCTTTCTCATCGAACCGTGGCGAGTTGCTACCGGTAGGCTCATTCGGGCACACCGGATTTACCGGCACGTCGCTTTGGATTGATCCGACGACACGCACTTACATCATCCTTCTAACTAACGCCGTCCATCCGCGCGGCCAGGGTTCGGCGATTTCGCTGCGGGCCAAAGTTGCGACCGCCGTTGCCGCTGCCATTCCGCTGACCGTTTCCGAGCAAGACGCGCTGCGCTGGAAGAGCATTACCGGCTATAACGAAGCCATGACCGCCGAGCGCCACCTCGCCGGACGCAACGGCTCTGTGCTCACCGGTATCGACGTTCTGGAATTGCAGGGCTTTGCTCCGCTGCAAGGCAAGCGCATTGGCCTGCTTACCAATCAAACGGGTGCGGATTCCGCAGGCCGTCGCACCATTGATGTGCTCGCCCATGCCCCCGGAGTTCATCTCAACGTACTATTCAGTCCCGAGCACGGCGTCACCGGTGCGCTCGATACCACGAAGGTCGGCAACTCGCGTGACGCCGCAACCGGCATTTCGGTGTACAGCGTGTACGGCGGGACTGATGAATCCCGGCGGCCGCCTGAGGATGTGCTCAAGCAACTCGACGCGGTTGTGATTGACCTGCAAGATGCCGGCGTTCGTTTCTATACTTACGAAACTACTGTCGGCTACTTTCTCGAAGCCGCTGCCAAAGCAGGAATCGCGGTCATTGTTCTCGACCGCCCGAATCCCATCAACGGAGCTTTTGTTCAAGGTCCTCTTTCCGAGCCGGGGCGTGAGAACTTCACCGACTACGGCCCAGTTCCAGTACGCCACGGCATGACTCTGGGCGAACTGGCACAGATGTTCAACGCCGAGCACAACATTCATGCCAAGCTGAGCGTGATTGCTATGCAAGGCTGGATGCGCGGCGACTGGTACGACTCAACCAGCCTAGTGTGGACGAATCCTTCACCCAACCTGCGCAGCCTGACCGCGGCGACTTTCTATCCCGGCGTTGCGTTGGTCGAGGGTACAAACGTTTCTGTGGGCCGCGGCACCGACACGCCTTTCGAAGTTCTCGGCGCCCCATGGACTAACGCACGCGAGCTGGCGCAGTATCTGAATGCCCGGCAAATCCCCGGAGTCCGTTTTGTTCCGGTAGAGTTCACGCCCTTCTCCAGCAATTTCGCCGGACAACTCTGCCACGGAGTGAATCTGGTGCTGACCGATCGCGACCTGCTCGATGGCCCGGAACTGGGGATTGAACTGGCCTCCGCCCTGCTCAAGCTCTACCCCGAGCAGTTCCACGCGGAAAAGATGCTCGACATCCTCGCCAACCAGGCTGTGTATAACGCAATCGCGAAAGGCATGGCAGAAGATCCGCGCCGCATCGCGCTTGACTGGCAGGACGACCTCCTTAAGTTTCAGCAGCTTCGCCAGAAATATCTAATCTACAAGTGATGGACCAGACAAACCTGTTTACCGCGCCGCAATTCCCGCTAAAATAGGTGAACTCCGTAAGGAGCAGTTCACTCCCATGAAGCTCAGTAATCTCAAGAATCCCGTCGCGAGTCCTTTTTTTCGTTGTGCCGGCCCAAACTGCGGAATCCTCAAGCAGAGTTCCGACCGCTGGTGGCTGATGTGGACATCCAGCGAGCATGTTGACCAGCCCGCGCTTTATCTATGCGCCTGGGATGAAGAGATCGCCAACCGCGAGGGCACGCTGCATGTTTGCGGCGAACTCTGCGCCCAGAGACTGCAATCTCAGTTCATGGGGAACATCAGGGAGAACCAGATCAGGCGGGTGGGCGTGGGGAGGTAGATTCTTTCTGGCGAATCCCCCGCCGCTATTCCCAGATATGTATTTCCAAGACCCAAGATCCCGACTGCAGCGCGGTACGACAAAACTCCGCTAACCTGCATCGTACTTTCTTTGCGGGCATTTTCCTGTCATCCTATGGGTTAGCAAAGGGGGTTCGTATGCGCCTTCTGATCGCGTTGCTTTCGCTGTGTGTATTAGCCCCCGCTCAAGGGGACACCAAGACCAGCTCGCCGCCAGCTCTGGCGCCGGCTGCCTCGCACGTCAATGCCAATGAAATCACCATTCCTGCGGGAACCAGGATTCCGGTGGCGATTAAGAACGCCATTTCTACCAAGAGTAGTCGCGAAGGGGACCCGATTTATGCTCAGAGCACATTTCCGGTAGTGGTCGATGACCGGATCGTGGTGCCGGCTGGAACTTACGTGCAGGGAAAAATCAGCCGAATCAAGCCCGCCGGACGCCTGAAGGGCCGCGCCGAAGTGCTGGTGCACTTCACGACTTTGATTTATCCCAGCGGATACACCGTCATCCTGCCGGGTGCAATCGAAGATGCGCCCGGCGTGGATAAATCCCACGTGAAGGACAAAGAAGGCACCATCCAGGGCGACAGCGACAAGGCCAAGACTGCCGGCACCATCGCTGGCCCGGCTGCCGAGGGAGGGATTATAGGCGCAGTCACCCACGGTGGTGAAGGAGCCTTGATCGGAGCCGGTATCGGAGGCGCCATCGGAACCACCATTGCTGCGCTCAGCCACGGTAACGAAGTCCGGATGGGCCCGGGAACGACCCTCGAAGTCGTCCTGCAACGCGACGTGCCCGTGGATGAGCACCGGATCAGGGCCAGGCCGCTCGACCGCGATCGGGACTAACAGTTTTCACGCGAAGATTTCCGGATCCAACTCCGAGAAGAAAGCCTTGTGCAAGCGCTGCACCACGCTCGGTACCAGCTCTTCATCAATCACAAAAGTCAGATTGATTTCTGACGCACCCTGCGAAATCATGCGGATTTTCACGTCGGAGAGCTCTCCGAAAACGTGCCCGGCGATGCCGGGAATCTCGCGCAAATTCTCTCCTACCAGGCAAACGATGGCCTTGCGGCCTTCGTATTTGACGTCGGCGAGGCGGGCAAGGTCGGCGGCGAGCGCGGGAATGGATTCGTTGGAATCCACGGTAAGCGAGACGCTGACTTCGGAGGTCGAGACCACGTCCACCGGAATGCGGTGACGGTCAAAAGCTTCGAAGATAGCTTTTAGAAAGCCGTGTGCCAGCAACATGCGCGGCGCGGCGACATCAACAATGGTGATTCGCTTCTTGGCGGCGATGGCTTTGAAGAAATTCTTACAATGCGGTGCCCGGGCCGCGATCCGCGTTCCTTCGCAGGCAGGGTTCCGCGAGTTCAGGATATAGACGGGAATATTTTTTTGGATGGCCGGAAGCACTGTCGCTGGGTGCAGCACCTTGGCGCCGAAATAGGCAAGCTCCGCTGCTTCGTCGAAGCTGATTACTTTGATGCGGCGGGCGTCGGGACACAGGTTAGGGTCGGTGGTCATCATGCCGTCCACATCCGTCCAGATCTCGATCTTCTCCGCGCCCAGCCCCGCGCCGACAATCGCCGCGGAAAAATCCGATCCGCCACGACCAATCGTGGTCGTGATCCCCGTCCGCGACGCTCCGATGAACCCGCCCATTACCGGCACGCGGCCTTGCTCAAGAAGTGGCTGCAGCAGTTCGCGGATTTTTGCATTCGTGTCCTCGAAAAGAGGCGAGGCCCGGGTGAAGGCATCGTCAGTGACAATGCACTCGCGAGAATCCAGCAGTGTAGATTCAATACCGTGCGCGGAGAATGCCGCGGTCACGAGTTTGCTGGAAAGCACTTCGCCAAAAGCTGCAACGTGGTCCGTGGTCCGGGGAGTGAGTTCGCCGACGGCAGCGATGCCACGCAACAGTTCTTCCAGTTCCTCAAATTCGGCGCCGAGATCGCTGTGAAATTGAGTAAAGAGCGCGGTGCCGAGCATTTCGCCTGCCGTGTTGTAGTGGCGTTCGCGAAGCTCGCGAGCAAGAGTCAGAGCCGTTTTGCGGTCCCCGGCCCCCGCGGCGCGCGCCATTTGCAGCAACTGGTCCGTGACCCGAGCCATCGCGCTGACGACGACAACGGGTCCTTGCGAACGGCGTTCCCGAACGATGGCTGCGACACGGCTGATCGCTTGGGCGTCACCCACTGAGGTGCCGCCGAATTTCATTACGATGCAGCTTTTAGCCATTAGCTCTTAGCTTATAGCTTAAACCGGGTCCGAGTTTTGCCAGGAGCTAACGGCCAAAGTGCTAACCGCCAAAGTGCTAACCGCGGATCTCCACGCGCAGACTATTGCAGCTTGTTCCAGGCGTGCAGGCGTGGCCACCAGCGTCTCACGTTCCCGCAATACTGGATGTAATCCGCTCCGAACTTCTTGCGCAGCGTGGGCTCTTCATAGAAGACAACAAACAGATGTATGCCGAGGGCAACCGCCGCCACGGAGGCAATCGCCACTGGGTTAGCGTGTCCGAAGACGATCCACAACCCGATCCATCCAGCGGCAAAACCAACATACATCGGGTTGCGCACATAGCGGTAAAAGCCCACCACCACGAGGTTTTTCGGTGGAGCCACCGGCGCTGGTGTTCCCTGTCCCGTCCACCCGAAATCCCAAACGCAGCGCAAAGCAACTGCGAATCCCAGCACCGCCGGGACTGCCGCCAGCCATCGCCAACGCGCCGCCCCCGCCGTTTCCACGCGGAAGCCGAGCCACTGTGGCAGCAGCCAGAACCACAGCCCAAAGAAAGCCGCGCCTACGGCCAAGGCCGCCAACGTCGCCGGCCATCGTTCTCCACGCGCGATTTCCTGAGCGCTCCCGGACCGTCCATCCGGCATAAGGCCTCCTGTTGTGGAGATTTACTTAATAGCGGAGAGAATTACCCCAGGTATCCCTGGTCCTTCAGCAACTCCGCATTCAGTAGTGCAGCCCCAGCCGCGCCCCGAATTGTGTTGTGCGAGAGCACGGTGAACTTCCAGTCCAGTACGCCGCACGGACGCAGTCGGCCCACGGTGGTGGTCATGCCATGCCCGGATTCAACGTCAAAGCGGGGCTGCGGACGGTCTTTCGAATCCACATACTGGACTGGGATTGCAGGAGCGCTGGGAAGATTTCGCCCCTGCGGGACACCACGGAATTCGGCCCACGTCTCAAGAATCTCGGCAGCTTCAGCCTTGTTCTTGAACTTCAACGAAACCGATTCGGTGTGGCCGTCCTCCACCGCGACGCGATTACATTGCGCGCTCATCTTGAAAGGAGCCGGAAGAATCCCCGCGCCATTCAACGTGCCGAGAAGTTTGTGCGTCTCCTCTTCCATCTTCTCTTCTTCGTTGGCAATGTACGGGATCACGTTGCCGAGAATGTCGAGCGAGGCCACTCCCGGATATCCCGCGCCACTTACCGCCTGCATGGTCACCGCCATCACCGTCTCAATTTGAAAGCGCCGGTGCAGCGGCGCCAGGGCGAGCACCAGTCCAATCGCAGAGCAATTGGGATTGGTGACCACGAAGCCGCCATTCTTGCGCCGCCAACTTTGGCACTCGATCAACTTGATGTGATCGGGATTCACCTCCGGGATGACCAGAGGCACGTCCTTCACCATGCGCAACGCGCTGGAGTTGGTAATCACTGCACAACCGGCTTCCGCAAAGCGAGGCTCGAGTTCTGCGGCAATTGAGGAGTCGAGAGCGGCAAAGATCACATGGGGAGCGCCCTCGGGAGTTGCCGGCGAAACCCGCATCTTCGCGACGGCAGACGGAATGGCCGTCTTCAGGCGCCAGCGCGCCGCGTCCGCATATTCTTTTCCTTCCGAGCGATCGGACGCCGCCAGCCACACCGCTTCGAACCAGGGATGGTGCTCCAGCATCTGAATAAAGCGCTGTCCAACGATGCCCGTGGCACCCAGAATTCCTACAGGGATTTTGGTTTGCATAAAAAGAGACTATTGAAATTCTACAACAGGGAGCAGGCTTTGAAGGATGCCCGCTGGTAGGATAGGTCAGCGGAGTTCTACGACCGATGGGAATTTCTGGCGCGGCTTCGATCATCGTCGGTACCTACAACGATGCGACCATACTCGAAGCCACTTTGGCGGCGTTCGCGGTCCAGAGTTTTCGCGATTTCGAACTGGTGCTTGCCGACGACGGGTCCAGTCAAGACTATGCGCCGTTTCTGGATTCCTGGGCGCCACGTTTCGTTCATGGAATACAGCACGTCTCCCACGAAAAGCGAGGCTTCCGCAAGACCCGAATCCTGAACCGCGCGATTCATGTGAGCCGCTTTGAAAGGCTCATTGTAATAGACATGGATTGCCTTCCCCATCGGGACTTTGTGCGCAACCACTTGGCCTATCTCAACCCCGGTACTGTGATCACCGGCCGCCGCACGCACATCAACCCGGAATTAGTGCCGCCGCCAGACGAGATTCTTGAAAACGGTCTTGGCTTTGGCATGGCTTCGCTTTTCCGCCTGCGGCTGCAGGGCAAAGCGCGAATTATCGAACACGGTTTTGTTTCACCTCTTTTCTATGAATCGTCCAACCTCCGTCTGCACGGCAGCAATTTTTCAATATGCCGTAGCGATTTGGTTGCCGTGAACGGCTTCAACGAAGAATTTGAAGGTTGGGGCAAAGAGGACTCCGATCTGGGTTTGAGGCTCCAGTTCAGCGGAGTGCGAATCCGTAATCTGAGGAACAAAGTAATCCAGTTTCACACCATGCACAGCCGCCTTCCGGCCGACAATCCGCGGAATGACGAGATCTTCGAGCGCACCCGGGCGGAGCACACGGTCCGGGCACGAATCGGCCTGGCCGAAATCCGAACCGGAGACTTCACCTTAAGCCGTTACCGCCGGGCGCGGGATGAGGCTCCTATTTCAGAGGCTCAATGCCACGGATCGTTTCTGGGTGGACCGGGGTTGGGTTGACCAGCACGGGCGAGGCCCGATTGGTTTATTTTTGCTGCGAGGTTTCAGTGAGAAACGAGTATTCATTCAGGGGGCCAAAGCGCCGTTTTTCGGCATACATGCGCCAGCGCCTCCAGACGATACGCAGGCTTGCCATCACCGGAATCGAGAGATAAACGCCGAGCACTCCGGCAATTTCCCCGCCGGCAAGCACCCCGAAAATAGCGCCCAACGGATGCAGTTCCATACTCTTGCCCATAATGCGGGGGGAAACTACGTAATCCTGCACCAGCCGCCAGGCGATAAGAAAGGCGAGAGCAATCAGCCAGTGGGTGTAGCCGGTCAGCAGCGCGACGCTCAGGATCAGCGCCGCGGCAACCAGCGGGCCAACCACCGGTATAAATTCGAGAAGTCCGCCCGCGGTGCCCAGCATTAGCGTGTATTGCGCATCTGTGAGTCGAAGAAAAACGCAGTAAGCGATCCAGGAGAGTGCGGCCAGGGTGATCTGAGCGCGAATAAACTGCGCCAGCATCTGATTCATATCGCTGAGCACACCTTGCAGGAACTCACGTTGCGGCTTGGTGTGGACGAACGAGAGCAAGACCTGGCTGAAAGAGCTTCCATCTTTGAGGAAAAATGCAGCCAGAATCGGGACAACGATCAGCAACCAGGATTGCTGGGCGGCTTCGGCCACTCGCAGCCCGGCCCTTTGCGCCAGGCTCAGCAGATCTCCGCGGTGGGAACTTAAGAAGTTGCTCAACTCGCGGCGAGTTGCCACGCTAAGGCCATGTTCGGCGCC